>Ga0163144_10031183_pt1 | contig 10176 bp, 13 predicted proteins | sample OliLak19BULKMAT1_FD_123175 | JGI IMG/M metagenome (GOLD analysis project Ga0163144, IMG submission 123175) | Freshwater microbial mat bacterial communities from Lake Vanda, McMurdo Dry Valleys, Antarctica - Oligotrophic Lake LV.19.BULKMAT1 | ecosystem: Environmental > Aquatic > Freshwater >...
GAAGGGTCATTGGCGCTTGGCGCAACCAAGTTGGAAACGATGCTCAAAGTCGTGATACCCTCAGCCTTGCCGGGCATTCTGACTGGATTGATTTTGGCGATGGCCCGTGCTGCGGGAGAGGTGGCGCCGCTTATGCTCACAGGAGTCGTGAAACTTGCGCCGTCGCTCCCTATAGACGGTTCCTGGCCTTTTCTCCACTTCGATCGAAAGTTCATGCACCTGGGATTTCATATTTACGACGTGGGCTTCCAGTCGCCCAATGTGGAAGCTGCGAAGCCAATGGTCTATATCACGACTCTCGTATTGATCACCGTCGTCGTGTTGTTAAATTTGACGGCGATTGTCCTTCGCAACCACTTGCGCAAAAAGTATGCGGGATCAGTACTATAAGTATAAGGAGGATCGTCATGTCTCCTACTCCAGTTTTGCCACAGCAGTCGTTACCCTCACACGGGCTCGACTCACAGAGGCTTAATGTGCAGAACAGTCCTCACCAGTCTTCTGACCACAATTCCAAGGCTCAAGCCGTTAAGCTGACCTTGAATCAGGTCAACTTTTTTTATGGAGACCGCAAGTCTCTCTTTAATATCGATCTGGAAATTCTCAAAAATCAGGTGACGTCGTTCATTGGGCCGTCCGGCTGTGGGAAGTCTACCTTGCTGCGCTGCATCAATCGGCTCAACGACTTGATTGAAGGTACTCGATTAGAAGGCACCATGCTGCTTGACGGCATGAATATCTACAGCCCCGATGTGGATATCACCGACCTGAGGAAAAGGGTCGGGATGGTCTTTCAGAAATCAAACCCCTTTCCGAAATCGATCTATGAAAACGTGGCCTATGGACCGCGCCTCCATGGAGTCAAGAACCGTGGCCAATTGGATCAGATTGTAGAAGAGGGGCTCAAGGGCGCAGGGCTGTGGGATGAAGTGAAAGATCGGCTCCACGTCAGCGCCTTCGGTCTCTCCGGAGGACAGCAACAACGACTCTGCATTGCCCGCGCACTCGCGGTCAAACCGGATGTTTTGCTGATGGACGAACCCTGCTCAGCGTTGGATCCCGTCGCCACTGCCAAAATAGAAGAGCTGCTATTTTCCTTGAAGCAGGACTTGACGGTCGTGATTGTCACACACAATATGCAGCAGGCAGCACGGGTGTCCGACTGGACAACGTTCATGTACCTTGGCGAAGTCGTGGAGTTCGGACTCACGAAACAGCTCTTTACCACACCTTCAAAGAAACAGACCGAAGACTACATCACCGGACGATTTGGGTGAGGATGATGACACAACGCCACTTTGACGAAGAACTTGCCGACTTGAAGACCAAGCTCCTGCGAATGGCTGCGCAGACGGAAGATCAGATCGACCAAGCCCTCACTGCGCTGGTGACGCGCGACTCAGCCCTCGCTCGCGTGGTCATCGAGCGGGACCATCAGATCAATGCCTTGGACGTGGAGATCGATGAAGAGAGTATTCGGTTGCTGGCCCTCCATCAGCCTGCCGCGCGAGACTTAAGGTTGGTCACGACAGCAATGAAAATCGCCACCGAACTTGAACGAATCAGCGACCTATCGGAGAATGTCTCTGAGCGGGTGATCGAGCTGAACGAAGAGCCTCAGCTCAAGCCCTACATCGATATTCCGATGATGGGCAATATGGCGCGGGTAATGGTGAAACACAGCATCGATGCGTTCGTCAAGGAGGATGCGCAGCTCGCTCGGAAGGTGCTCACGGACGACGACTACGTCGATGATCTGATGGAGCAGTTATTCCGCGAATTGCTGTCATATATGTTGGAGGATACGCGTACGATTTCACGCGCCATTCGCTTAAGCTTCATTGCGAAATACCTCGAACGGATGGCCGATCATGCCACCAATATCGCCGAGCTCGTGGTCTATCTCGTGGAAGGCAAGATCATTCGCCATACCACTCCACCAGGACCTTCCAAAGAACGTCTTGCTCAAAGTTGAGCTTTCCTGCTTCTTCAGATTGATTATTCCTCAACAAGAAGCGTCAGAGCGACGCCCCACCCTGCAATACAGCAGGCTCATCGCATATGCGGCACGCTCTGGCGGATTGTCAAATGAGGTTATGCTAGAAAATTGGTTGAGAAGAGCATGTACTCGAATCGGTGTCGACGAAGAACGATCTTACTACATCGGGCGAGTTGATCGACGGCCTGAAAAATTTGATTCCACGTGTATTGAGGCATGAGGCAGATGAGCGAGTCCAGACTGATGACGGTCTGCTCGTTGAGATGGTCGAGAATGGCAGCTGTGGGGGCGTTGATCTGGTCATGCTCATATCGCACGGGATGAACATCCGACGCTGATTCAAGAAGAGCATTCCTGGGCATAGCGACCTCCCTGTGAGATTATGGAAATGAAAGCCCCAGTTGATTGGCCTGCTGCGGGGGCGTCGGCGGCGCAGGGCTGTAACGGATGGCCGCGATGCGCAGAAGACCCAGCGTGAGTAAGATGCCTCCCAGTATCGTAAATTGATGCCACAGCCCGCCCGTAAACCATTGCGAGATGACCTCCGTCAGCATCACGACAAGGACGGTATCGATAATAAAAGTGACTCGGACGCGCCCGTCAGAGCAGTAGGCAAGGGTCGTCTTCAATACTTCGACGACGGCCAGCAGGGTAAGCGTATCGACCAATACCTGCCGGAGTGCCACCTCTACGTTGACGGACAGGAGAAGCCGCAGGTCGAGAAACGTTTTGACAACGCCGCCTGCTAAACCGAGGAGGATCGTCAGGGTCAGAAAACTTAAGATCAACCGCGTGCCCGCTTCCCAAATACGTGTGACGTCAGAGGCCATGAGCATGACCCTGAATCGCTTGGGCCAACCGTTCGAGAGTGTCTGTTCTATTGTGGTGTGTGTCATGGTGAGTGTATGTGTCTCCAGCCTACCTGGAGCACATTCCAATCCTGTCAATTCCATGTAAATATTCTGTAAACTGTGTGTCGCACAGAGTCATGAGAGTCTTCTGGAAGTCCAACGAATCTGAGGGTCTAGATGAAAAAGAGGATATGAAATAGAGGAACTGCGGCGCGCGCGTGAGCAGTCATCAGACCTTCATTTTTGACATCGCCTTCGGTGACGTTAACCCATAGGTTGTATGGCACTTCATGAAACAATCACATAGAAGCGGCCGGTCCAGAGGCACAACGCGAGAGGGAATGCATCAATAGCTACTGAGAGATCCGACTTCCTGGATTTGGATCGCGTCACTCACTGACCCACCCATTAGTATCATTGCTGTCGATATATGGATTTGGTATCGTCCGAGTCTCGATCTCACGAATGGGAGGCTACTGTGACAGCTGTAGACAGTCTCATGCTGGATGCGAAGCAAGCGATCATGGAAGAACATCATCGCCGTTTTCAATCTTTATACCAGGAAGGGCGATGGGAAGAAGCACTCCAACAAATCCACGTGACGCTAAGCTGCGCAGCAGACCTCCTCAATGAGTCTCTTCAAATCCTCAATGAAGCCCTTGACGGAACCGCACCCTACCCCTCTGATGGTTCTACGTCTTCTTCCACAACCACATCGTAAGTCAGCCTCCTTCCTTGCCCTCAGGAGCCGCGATCTGTAGAACAAGCGTCAAGCTTTTGAGACCACAACATCGCTGTTGAGAAATCTTGATTTTTGAAGTCGAGGCACACTCTTCTCTTGTTGGGCTACAGGCCTAGAGCATCAAATTTATCCTGCCATTTACAGCAATCAGGCCTGTTAGTCGACGTGGAGAATCCCAGCCCCATCAACGTGAAGTCTGGCACCTCTCCATCCTCTCCTCACATTCCATAGCGCGAATACGTTCTAAAGTGGCAGTGTATTTTGACGCAGAGCCAGGTGCAAACCTGCTGCAGAGAAAGCCGGACAAGAATCTCTGATTGCGAAGCTCTTCGGTTCGAGTTCTGGTGCGGGAAATGACAAGGCTTGTGGGTGGTTAATCGAATCTGTTGAGCCTATCTGATCGCCCGATCTATTTGGTTCAGCATTTCACACCTCACAATATGTCTCTCACTACTAAACAGTTTCCAACAGCTCATGAATCTTCCTAACAAGGACATTGAGTCCGAAGGGTTTTAACAGAAACTCACTCTTGACGCAGACCGTCCGGTCTAAGTCGAAGAAGTCCTGCTCATAGCCCGAAACAAACAACATGACAGGAAACGGCCGCAGGTCTAACAATATGCGAGCCAGTTCATAGCCATTGATTCCGGGCAACGTGACGTCCATCAGGACTAGATGGATTGGATCGGTGCAGTGCCGTACAAGCGATTCTGCCTCGACCGGATGTGACGCCTCAAGTAGCCGGTAGCCATGCGATCGAAGCAGATAGCCCACCATGGTCCGAAGGCCCAGATCGTCCTCTACGATCAAAATCGTTTCCCCATGACTCACAGGTAACTTGCCATTCGTCTCCTGTGAATGTGACAAGCTGTCCATCGCCGCGACAGCCGTAGCATCAATCGTCACATCTTGCATTTTACTTTCCACGTATCTCATCTCAAGTCTGTATTAATTGTGTCTCGACAGGGTACCTCCTGTTCGAGAGATAGATGGCAGCCTATACTATACTAAAAGCGAGCTGTACAGACTATCAGACGATCTCTTATCCAGCCGTCAGATGTCTCCACTACATACGTAGGTGTATACCTGAGAGAAGATAGGCCTGTATCTGCTCGGCTCAAATTACGACAACAACCATTTAGTTTTCACTGCTCATGTCTGCACGCTTTCTGATCCTCCCTCAAAATAGTAGACATCTCAAAAACGATGGGGCCTGCTCACGCAGGAGGTGTCAACATGGGACAATCACGACGCGTCTTTACGCAAAAATTCAAGCAAGCGGCATTGATACTGGTGACCATTGGCAGGCATCCCACCGTCCAGGTCGCTCGAGATCTCGGGATCACGCTGAATCTGTTACGGCGCTGGAAGCAAGAGATCCCTGGCGATCCCATCGCTGCCTTCCCGGGCAAGAAGCGGCGCAAGCCTCACGAAGAGGAGCTCGCCCGCCTCACGCAGGAGTTGGCCCGTGTGACGCAAGAGCGGGATTTTTAAAAAAATGTGGCGGCCTACTTCACCAAGGAGGGGCTATAAAGTTCGCCTTTATCGCGACACGCCGGGGAATTTGGCTCGCGGGATGGTTGTGTGAGGCGCACGGTATCTCGCGCGCAGGCTTCTATGTCTGGCGGATCCGGCCGCGAGTGTCCGGACGCAGGCCGACGAGCAGTGCCTGATCCTGCGGGCTAACTTCCTTACGAGTGATCGCACCTCTGGCGCGCGGCGGGTCTGGCGCGACTTGCTCGTGCAGGGCCTCGCCTGCGGCCTCCACCGCATTGAGCGACTGATGCCGTCGGACACCGGCGTACGCTCGACGAACGCTGTCACGCCGACTGTGCTCAACCGGACATTCGACGCCGCCTCGGCGAACCACAAATGGGTCACCCATTTTACCTACCTCTGGACCGTCGAAGGCTGGAGGTATGTCGCTGCGATTGTCGATCTCTTCTCGCGACGGGGGCCGGGTGGTCCATGCGTGCGGCAATGACCGCGCAGCTGGTCACCGAGGCACTGGTAATGGCGATCTGGCGGCCGAGGTACGCCCCATACCGTGCTGCATCATTCCGATCGGGGGAGCAGTATACGAGTGCGCCGTTCCACGACTCCTAGCCGACCACAGCGCCACCTGCAGCATGAGACGGGGGGTAAGGTCTGGGACAATGCGGTGATGGAGAGCTACTTTTTCTCGCTCAAGACTGAACGCACGGCCGCGAAGATGTACCGCACGCGCGCGCAGGCCAAGGCCGATGTGTTCAATTTCATCGAGTGCTTCTACAATCCCCGGCTGCGGGACTCCACGCTGGGGTATCGCAATCCCATGGCGTTCGAAAAACAGGCCAGATTAGCGTAAGGGGGTGTCTACCAAACCGTAGCAGCCCACATACACTCCATCGTCGATCACGCTCACATCAACACCCCATCAGAACGAAATGAGAAAAGCCCACTATGCGTGTCATAGCTTGAAATACATTACCGTCAGGACGTTAATCGAACAAATTCAGCTGATTAGCCGAAAGGGCCTGGATGTCATCGGTGATGATATTGTGAAGTAGCTGATCCAAGGGAATTCGCTCGAACAGGGTCAGGCTCAAGATCTGTAGCAGATCATACAAGCTCGCGGAGAGGTTGAGGCACTTCTTGACGATGGCGACCGGCACGTAAACCGAGACCACGGTCCAAATTTTTGTTTTGACGGTGTTCTCGGATGTACCGAAGAAACCGTTGATGCGAAGACGCTACTTGATCCATTTGAAAAACAACTCGGCCTGCCATCGGCATCGATAGAGCTCGGTGATGGAGATCGCCGGCAGGGCAAAGTTGTTGGTCAGGAACACCAGCCGCTTGCCGATCAGAGGGTCTTTGAAGCGGATGCGACGCAGGGGCGAGGCGAAGTCCTGACACGAGTAAAAGCCAATCAGCACGATGGTCTGATCACACATCAACCCCCGTGCTCCGGTCGACCGGACGCGAATACCGACGATGGGCTTGGAGGTTGGATTTGGCGCGGATCACAAAGAAGCTACCCGCGTCGTGCAGGCGATGGAGCCGTTCGAAGTCGAGATAGCTTCGATCCATAACGGAGAAAGCACCCGGCTCTGGCAGCAACAGGTGAGGACATTGACATCGTGCAGTTATCGTCGCTGATGTGCAGGAACGTAGGGAGGTTGCCTCGCAGGTCCAAAAGTGTGTGCAGCTTGATGGCCACCTCGGTCGAGCGAAACGGGGCCCAAGGAAACACCGACAGGTACAGGTCGATGGTGCTGGCATCCAGCGCGTAGGCCGTGTCTTTCAGATCGACGCCAAACGGCTCCCCGGCATACAGACGACGGGCGATTCCAATGAGCGACTGGGCAAACTTGGCATAAAAACACCAGTCGCGCACTTCGTTGGCATCGGCCAGCGTGCTGCGCGAAACCCGCCTCTTGATACCCATGTCGTACAGCGTGCCTGCTTGTGCGCGCAGGCACGCGTCGATGTCGCGCAAGCTCTCGCGATAGGTCAGTTGGGCAAAGGCCATGCAGAGAAATTGCTCGAGCCAGGAAAAGCTCTTGACCTTGTGCTCCCCACCATAGCGTGCGACGGACCGGCGAAACGTCGTCAGCGGCACATGCTGCGTGACATGCGAGAACACCGGCTTACCTCTGTTCATCGATGTCTCTCGCGAGTGAGTATCTCGCAGGATTGCAATTCGATGAGGCGCGCTTCAAATCGAGACCAAGAACAATCATGCGATACCCGTCTAGAATCAACCCATTATCGCGATTCGGCCGTTCAACGTCCTGACAGCAGTGCTTGAGATCGTCTACTCACAGAAAGGTCTTCGAACAGTCTTGGCGATCCTGCCTCCAGAAGTCCATCAGAAGGACCAATATTTGTCCTTCTGATTACACCCGTGATACAATTCACCCTCTGAGACCGTATGCATCCTGATCGCATTCTTAGGAATTTGTACTGTCCCACTCTTGTCCAAAATAACTTTCCGACAATTAGATTTTTGACAGCATCCGCCACGATGGGAGACCTGGATTCACAACCAGAATATGCCATCTAGAATTTCGAAAGGTTACAAGCAAGAAAACTCTGGTTAAATCCTGTCTTGGACAGCAGTGGTACTGCACCCATTGTGACACTCAACCGCCGCTTTGTGGATGCAAGCTCTGGCCATATCTACACTCATCTGACGTATCACTCCTGTAGCTGGCGTAGCTCAATGGCAGAGCAGCGGTTTTGTAAGCCTGCTGGCGCCTCAGAACCCCTCGTGATTCCTATGAGCTACAAGGGGGGGGTATTGTCTCGTAGGATGCCGTATGGTGGTACAGAGCTGCTCGCAGGCACAATCATGGGCACAGTCGTGATGAACGCCTACTAACAGGAGTTGTAGTGGAAGAGGCTGCCGCTGAAGAGCACATAACCACTGAGAAAACGTTTGCGGATAAACCCTCATTGACCTGGGCTTGGGAGGTGGAAGAGTGACCTGGACGACTAAGAAACCGACGAAAACAGGGTGGTATTGGTATCGCGGTGGATGCGAAGAAAACACCGTGAAAGTTCTACACTACATCGATGATGACGGAGATGGGCCTTACCTCGCAACGTCAGAAGATCGGGTACTGAATGACTTAGACGGCGAATGGGCAGGACCGGTTGAGCCGCCATTGTCGGGTCAGAGTCGTTAAACGTTGGGTTGCACGCCTCGTAGCCTGTTGGAATTTCTGTCTGAGTTTACGGATGCCGAACTCGGAGCTCGCCTGAGAAATACCACTATTTCCATTCCTCGACTTTTACGCCTACATTTGCATCCCTCCTAAAATACGCCTCCCTGCGAGGCCCCCATATCCTTCCTCATTCGCCCCGACTGGCACTGTCCCCTGCAATGCGCCGTCACATACAACGCGGGTCCGTTCCTCAAGCGCCCACTGGCCTTTTTTGAGTTTCGGGTCTGTCGCAGTTTCACCTTCACCGTGGCCCCCACACCACGCTCGCGGTAGACTCACTGATACTATTCGCAAGCGTCGTAGCGACTAGCCAAGTCCCCCACAAAGTGCCGCGACGACAATCCAGGTATCATTTGACCGCTACCACAAACGAGGGCACACTTAAGATGTCCTCATGATGATCTGTCAGGAGACATTCTCGAATGACACGACTAATTCTGATTATGCTCTTGGTATTGAGTTGTGGACCTGCGTACGCGGAGTGGGTCGAGGTGAGTGCTAACAAGACGGCAGGAGTAATCGCCTACGCTGATCCAGACACGATTCGTCGCAAAGGCAATCTGGTGAAAATGTCATCATTATTCGACTTACAGACTACACAAACCGTAAGAGGCAACTCATACTTATCTATCAAATCGCAGCAAGCATATGACTGTGCAGAAGATCGCAGTCTGGCTCTTGCGTATACGAAGTTCTCTGGGAGTATGGGGCACGGCGCAGAGGTGTATAGCGTTTCAGTGGAACAAAAATGGAAACCAGTTTCACCTATGAGTGTTGGTCAAGAACTATGGAAAGTTGCATGCGCAAAAAAGTGATCGTGCCATCTCTATACATCAAGAGTTCATCTGACAGACCGCGCGTCCGCACCAGGGTTCGCCGCTAAGATTTTCTCCTTCGCCTTCGCCTTCGCCAACGCCACGCTGTCCAGGAACCGCTGCATCAAGGCTTGCCTTAACACCAGCGACGCTGATGTGGGTACGGCTGGTTGTATGCCTCCATCCACCCATCGAGATCGGCCTGCAGCGCCGCTCGTGTTCGATAGATCTTTTTCAGGACTGCCACACGATCGCACTCATTCAACATGGTCTTGTGGAACCGTTCACAGATCCCATTGGCCTGAGGAGGCTGCGTCGAGGTCCACGTGTGGGTGATGTGCTCCACGGCCAGATACCGTTCCTACGCATGGCGGCCGGGCGACGTACTACCGGTCTCTGGTGGGCTGGGCCTGGCGCGATGCGCCGGTAATTGCGGCGTTGACGACGCTCGTCGCGGCCAAGAGTCGATAGGGATTTTTGAAATGTTGTGATCGCCTCCGGCTCGACGGGCATGGCTGGAATCATAAGCGGTTGCCTGTTCAACCGCGCCAGCCGCTGGCTGTGATCCCGCAACCGAACGCCGTTTGGGTGGTCGATTTCATGAGCAATACGCTGTATGGCGACCGACGGTTCCGGACGCCGAATGTGCTGGATGAAGAGTTGCGGGAGGGGTTGGCCATCGAAATGGATACGTTGCTCTCGGTAGAGCGCGTGATCCGGCTGGTGGAGCAAGTGGCGAGCTGGCGAGGGCAGCCCCAAGCGATTCGGTTCGACAAGGGCCCTGAATTCATTGCCGAACAGTTCATCACCTGGTGTACGGAGCGGGCGATTCAGCTGTCGCACGTCCACCTGGACAAGTCAGATCAGAATATTCTCATCTAGGATCGTGAGCGAATCAGATATTTAGGACGCTATGCGCCCAATCCTGATGCATACCATGGACAATCCGAGCACAGGCCCCCCTGCCGGTTGACATCGTGCACGTAAGTAAGTGATATTCCAAGCAGGCTGGCGTAGCTCAATGGCAGAGCAGCGGTTTTGTAAACCGCAGGTTGGA
>Ga0163144_10031184_pt1 | contig 10176 bp, 7 predicted proteins | sample OliLak19BULKMAT1_FD_123175 | JGI IMG/M metagenome (GOLD analysis project Ga0163144, IMG submission 123175) | Freshwater microbial mat bacterial communities from Lake Vanda, McMurdo Dry Valleys, Antarctica - Oligotrophic Lake LV.19.BULKMAT1 | ecosystem: Environmental > Aquatic > Freshwater > Lake...
GCAGATTGGGCGCAAAATAGGGAAGTTATCCACATGTGGATTCTTCCCCCTTCAACCCCCTTCTGCTACTACTACTGTGTAGACTTATTTTAGGACGAGAGAATAAATCATTGATTCCATATCGCATGGACTCTCTTACATATAGCTGGGTCGCCACGATTGGGTTGACGGAACCATGGAGCCTACACAATTATATCGCTCGCGACTTTTGATAATCGCTATATTACTCAGTAGGCACTAATTTAGTCTACAAGACTGCCTACTGAGTATATACTTACCAACTTGTGCAAACTACTACACACTCAAGAGAAAATCCTACGCTGTCCCCTCTCCAGCGCTTGCAAAGCGCCGCTGGGTTACCTGGCGGTGGACCATAGGGAGCTCAACGGTAAACTTTGTGCCACGTGGTTGGTTCTCATAGACGCGAATCTCGCCCTGATGATCGTTCAAAATTGAGGTCACGATCGCCAGCCCTAAACCGGTTCCACGCTCCTTGGTAGTGAAATATGGTTCAAAAATTCGACTGCGATCGGTTGCATTTATTCCTGGGCCTGAGTCGGCGACTTCGATAACAGCTACACGGCGACGTCGATCGTAGCTACTTCGCACCACAACCCGTCCCGGGAAAGTAGAACGATCAGCCTCCGATTGACCAGTAATAGCTGCGACTGCGTTATCAACTAGATTGATCACTACTCGCCGAATCTGCTCTGCATCCATAATAACATCGGGCATTGAGCTATCCGCAATGAATTGGAAAACGATTGCACTTGAATCCTCAGCAAACGGTGCCAGTGTCTCTGAGATCAAGGAATTCAGATTCACAAGCTTGAACTCTGCTGTCGGCATTCGTGCAAACTTAGAGAACTCGTTGGCGAGGCGTTTAATAGAATCAACATGCTCAACTATTGTCTGAGTACACTCCTGCACTATGGCACTCTCAGAGCTGTTTGCTAGTAGGCGCTGCAATCGTTGGGCAGACAACTGGATCGGCGTCAAAGGATTCTTAATTTCGTGCGCCACGCGTCTCGCGACCTCACGCCAGGCTGACATATGTTGAGCCTTTGAAAGTTCGGTAATATCATCAAACAAAAGAACTAACCCACGGGATGCCTGTGAAGCAGGGTCGATAATATGTCCCGCTGTGCACAGGACCTTCAGCGCTCTGCCGTGCGAGGAGATGGTTATCTCTCGTTCAAGCACAATATTCTGATTAGTTCTCTCCCCGTCCCCCCTAGCTAGTTCTTCGATCAGTGGAACCAGCTCGATTCGATCCTCCTCTGCCATTACCTCATTCAAAGATTTTCCAAGTAGTGGGCCTGGGACATCTAAATCGGGTACAGCACTCTCAACGATCCTCAGCGAATATAACTCGGCAGCGGCAGCGTTAATCGCAGAGATCCGTCCATGGCGATCCAAAGCAATCACTCCAACCGCCAGGTTAGAAAGGATAGATTCTAAATAGGCCCGTCGCCGTTCGGCCTCTCTTCGCGATGCCTTAAGATCGGTAGTCATAGTGTTGAACTGGGCGATCAACACACCCACCTCATCATCGCCACCAGCGCGTATCTGAAAATCCAGATTGCCTCTAGCAATCGCTCGCGTCCCTTCGGCCAATCGCTGTATCGGAATAACCAACTGTCGAGCCAGAAAGAATGCGAACCAGACCGCTGCAAAAATAATCAGTCCAGTAATTAAGGTTAGCGTTAACAGATATCCAGATTTAAGAGGGCTCTTGAAGAGCTTTAACTGCTGGTACTCCTTAAATGAGGCGGTAACCTGAGCAAGTGCATGGGAAAGGTCAGAATCCACTCGCAGGGTGGTAATTAGCGCTAATTTCCTGTGATTTAGCTCTAGTGGATTGTAGGCCCGCACAAATTGTCCGGCATCTCGCTGCTCAAGGAAGACAGAGCTCTCACCTCTTAGTGCCCTATTCACCGCCGCGAGATCAGGCTCGGGCTCCTCAAAAAGTTCGATCTCACCAGCTGGAGTTCGCGCCCGCACAATAATCCCCGAGGGACCAAGTACTGCAACGCTGAAAAGTTCACGCTCCTTGCGCAAGGTCTCAACTACACTCTCAAGCTCTAAGGCACTCTCAGGATTGCCCTGATCCTCTGCATTAAAAAGTCGCTGGTGCCCTCGCAAAGATACAACCAGACGCTGCGCTATCATTCCAACCTGGTCCTTCAGCTGAGCGTAATGCAACCTACCTACATCAACTGCTCCGTCTACCGAGGCCTCAACCTGTGTACTAAACCATCCCTCAAGGGCACGATTCAGAAGTCCGCTTGCTAGCCAAAACAGCAAGGTTGTAGGGATTAAGATCAACCCGACAAATGCGACTACTAGACGCGTGCGTAGCTTGGCGCCAAGAATGTTTCGGCGCCGATCAAAGATTAGCTTGACGATATTACGACCGATCAAGAATCCGAGAATACAAACGATCGCAATGTTTAGGATTACAACCAGGTGCGCAAAGATTCCGGCGCCAGGATAGCCAATGTCATCGCGTGGCTGTTCCCAATAGGCAACGAGCACCAGTAACCCGATGCAGATTATGCCAAGGACAACCCGGAGTCCCATTCCGGTCCGCCGCCACCACCGTGAAAATCGTCGTTTGCGTGAGACCATCGGCAGCGCTTTCCATTACCCCTGTCAATTAGAAATTTTAGCAGCAAAGTACAAGCCGTTACGGCCCCTTCTGTAACTCAAAATCCACCCAGCCCGAGTCGAAGCTCCCGACCTTAATTAGACCGAGCGTGAGAATCGTCGAGATCCGCATGCCAATCTGACTATACTCTCCCTTACAATCTGAGAGTACCCGCACACTGACATAGGTTCGATCGCCGCCAGAGACAACTCCTGAATTTAGTTTATCCAGGGAGATGCCCGGAATGAATCCTATCGAATCAAAGGCCTCATCAATCGTAGCTACATAGGTAGTTTTGGGAGCTATCGAATCGCCCATCTGATCGCTCATCACGCGAATATTTTCGCTAATCGGGTCATACTGCAGCGAGCGTACTAATTCTAGATCGTCGCGACATCGATCAAACCACCACGAACGTCTCTTACAGGCGTGAATCTGATATCTATAGCGCACCTCGATACCACTACGTGCACACTGCTCCAAGATCTCTTCGCGCCCGCTCACTACAATATTAAAGGCCTGAGATCGTGAGTCAGACCAATTGACCGCGATTGAAGGAAGGGCGAAAATTAGTGGTATAAAGGCTACCAATTTCAACATCATCAGATCACCACTTGCTATTCAAAGTGGTCTGCGCAAACGTTCCGCGATGTGCAACAGACCTTCCCAGATGTGTATAAGCATGCTCGGTAACTTCACGACCACGCGGTGTGCGTGCCAAAAATCCCTCCTGAATTAGATACGGCTCATAGACATCCTCAAGGGTATCCTTGTCCTCGCCAATGGCAGCGGCGATTGTCCCAACTCCTACGGGGCCTCCAGCGAATTTATCTATAATCGTCGCGAGGATCGTCCGATCCAACTGATCAAGTCCGCGCTGATCAATATTAAGAAGCGCGAGGGCCTGTTGTGCTACAGCAAGAGAGATCTCTCCCGGAGCACGCTCCTGTCCAAAGTCGCGCACGCGCTTAAGAATTCGATTTGCAATTCGCGGCGTGCCGCGGGCGCGGCGACCGATCTCCTGGGCTGCCGCGGTAGAGAGTTCAACGTTAAGAATTCTAGCAGAGCGTGATAAAATTGTGGTTAGTTCATCAGCCGAGTAGAAATCAAGTCGTAATACCATGCCGAAGCGGTCACGCAGTGGTGAGGTCAACAAACTTGTGCGGGTTGTCGCACCAACCAATGTAAAAGGTTTAAGCTCAATCTTGATCGATTTCGCCGCCTGGCCCTGCCCAATCATGATATCCAACTCGAAGTCCTCCATTGCTGGATATAGGACCTCCTCTACAACGCGTGAGAGCCGGTGGATCTCGTCGATAAATAACATGTCATTTGGTTCAAGGGCGGTGAGCAGAGCAGCCAGGTCCGCGGGACGCTCAATTACCGGACCCGAGGTCGACTTAAAACCTACGCCCATCTCGCGCGCTAAGATCTTTGCAAGTGAGGTTTTGCCTAGTCCTGGGGGCCCATGCAACAGTACGTGATCTAGCGGCTCCAAGCGTCGCTTAGCCGCCTGGCAGGCGATCAGTAGATTTTGCTTAACGAAATCCTGTCCAACATACTCGGCAAACTGATCCGGTCTCAGACTGCGGATAGTAACCTCTTCATCGCTACTAGAATCACTTCGAATGGTATCGATACCTCCCAGTTGGCTACTCAGCGGGGTACCCGTCTGCAACATCCCAGTCTCCAAATTCCCAGTCTCCAAATTCCCAGTCTCCAAATTCTCGGTGCCCAAATTCTCGGTCTCCAAATTCTCGGTGCCCAAATTCTCGGTGCCCTTCGCCTGATCAGCAGTCCACACCTCAGTAGCTAGCTCAGCTTGGCGATTCTGGTCGGAATTCTGGGTCATGACATCCTGGGGGAAATATGGGCCTAATTGTCGCCCAATGCGAGGGGTAGCTACAACCCCTTTAGGTGGTAATTTCCTAACGATCCCGCCCAAACCAGCGCTCAATGGCGCTTTTTTCAAATTCAACCACCACTGGACGTCCGTGTGGACAGGCTGCCGAGAACTCTGTTGAGTCCAGGGCAGAGAACAGCCTATAGACCTGATCACGATTAATGATGTCCCCACCGCGAATACTGGCGTGGCACGCCAAGCGGGCACAGATGTGATCCAATCGTTCCTCTAATAATGGTTGTGGCGAACGCGAATCCTCACCACCATCGAATCGATAGTGTGCCAACTCCATCACTAACTGCGCTATCTTATCGACCGTAACCTCGGGTGGCGCAGCTCGCACGACTATCGCTGCATCGATGCCATCTGGACCGAATCCCTCAATCTCAAATCCAAACCGCTCAAAGATCTCTGTGTTAGACAGAAGGTGTTGGCGATTGGAATCCCCCAAAACAACAGTAATCGGTATCAGAAGTTGTTGGCGAGGGGCGGCGCCCTGTTCATTGCGATCTCGGAACCGGTTGCGGATCAGATTAAAGTTATAACGCTCATGCGCAGCATGCATATCAACGACTACCAGTTTCTCCTGGTGCTCGCAGACCAGGTAACAGCTCATAATCTGACCTAGGTATCGCAGATCCGAGAATCGAAAGATCTCTGCTGATGGCCCCACAGCCGTACTGCAAACCGGCACGGCGTTATCTAGGTGTGTCAGGCTATGCACTGGGGTCGGCGAGATCTCGCCGACCGCAATTGCTGGTCCGCCATGCTCAGTATATGGCTGGGCGACTAGGGCCATGGCTGACTGCCGAGCGTCTGGAGACCAGGACCTTGTTGGCACAGCAGACCCCTTGGAAGCTGTCCCAAACTCTCCGCCAACTATGGGGGATCGAAACTCCTGCACTGCTGACTGTACTGATTGCATGACTGCCTGAAAGACAGCTTGTGGCTCACGAAAACGCACCTCGCTCTTTTGAGGATGAACATTCATATCTACAGCCTGCGGCGGCAATTCAACACTCACAAACCCCACCGGCGATTCACCAGCCTTAAGTGTTGAGAAAAATCCATCGCGAATCGCGCGCATCACCAGGCGATCGTTGACTAATCGCCGATTGACCAATATCGCCAAGTTTCCAACGCTACTTGTCGCCTGTCCTGGATGACCGATCAGTCCAACCACAGACCCCCGTCCATCGGAGATCGCAAAATTTCCGGTAACCGCAACAGTCGCTCCACGCACTAACATCACAGCTCGTCCTAAAACATCAGCACGTGGGGGAAGATTCAGTACCTCTCGTCCGTCACATACAAGGCGATAGTGAATCGCCGGCCATGCCAGAGCAGACTGCACCAACCACATTCGCGTTCGCTCCTCTTCGGTTGCTGGCGATCGCAGAAACTTCCGTCGCGCGGGAGTATTGAAAAATAGATTTCTAACAGCGATATCCGTTCCGATCGGTGCCGCTATTGAAGTAACTTCGCGCACAACTCCACCATCAATAGTAACACGTGTACCAAGCCCCTCAGCCATTGCAGTCAGTAGGACAACCCGTGATACCGATGCAATTGAGGCCAATGCCTCGCCTCGAAAACCGAGTGAGGCGATCGTTGCAAGATCCTCGCTAGAGGTGACCTTGGAGGTGGCATGGCGTTCAAACGCCAGGAGTGCATCGTCACGTTCCATACCGCTGCCGTTGTCGACGACGCGAATTAGTGAACGTCCACCCTGTTCAATAAAGATAGTAACGGTTGTTGCCCCAGAATCGATTGCGTTATCGACCAATTCGCGGACCACCGAAGCAGGACGATCTACAACCTCACCAGCGGCGATCTGATTGATTACGTTGTCATTCAGAACCTTGATGTGCATCGTTCGTAACCATTTAGAAGGTCGTTAGTTTACTCGTATGGACCTCTCCACTAACCTAGAACAGGCGCCAGTTCGACTACCCGCTCGCGACCCGACCGATTGCCACGACGCACTGTTAATCGCACCGGATCCTTGCCGCTGATCTTGGCTATCTGCTCCTCAACATCCTCACGCGAAGTTACGTCAACGCCATTCACCTTTATAATTAGATCTGCGCGGTCAATATCGCGAACATAGCCCTTCACAAATACATCTTGAACTGCGCGCTCGATCGGCTGCAGTCCAGCACCTTCCGCCGGTCCGCCCTCAAGTATCCGTCGCACCATTGGACCCTGGTCCGTATCTACTAGCATCCAACCCAGCTTGGGTCTGAGCACCTTTCCCGTCGCAATGAGTTCGGGCAGGACACGTTTAATCTGATTTATGGGGACAGCAAATCCGATTCCGGCCGAATCCCCGGACTGACTCAAGATCGCCGTATTGATTCCGACAAGTCGCCCGTCAGTGTCGAGCAACGGTCCACCGGAGTTACCCGGATTAATCGCGGCATCGGTTTGAATTAATCCTCGCATAATTAGGCCATTTGGGTTCTTCACCGAGCGATCGAGACTCGAAATAATTCCGGTAGTAAGCGACCTATTAAGCCCAAATGGATTGCCGATCGCCAGTACACGTTGGCCGACCTCCACCCGAGAGGAATCGCCAAAACTGAGCGCTGTTAAGACACTTGGTGGCTGCAGTAGCTGAAGAACAGCAATATCGAACTCGCGATCGTATCCCAAGAGACGTGCACTGCTAATTTCGCCAGAGGCAAGTAGAATCTGAATCTTATGGGCATTCTGAATGACATGTAGATTGGTCAGAATTATTCCTCTGGTCGAATCAACAATAATTCCAGAGCCGGTTCCCTCACGAGGCTGTACCTCCATAAAGAAGTCATATGGATCCGCAGTTAAGGTAATTGTTGTAATAAAGACCACCGCCCCGCTAACACGCTTATAGGTATTAATTATGCGTTGTTCTTCATCAGTACGATGGGCAATCGACGATTCCGGTGCTGCAAGCAGACGAGGACAGAAAGATAGGCTGTAAACAATTGTAAGTGTGAGTAGATATACAGATCCCCAAAAACTTGTCTTCATAAGATCTATTCCGCTCCAATCTTCGTTGAAATCTGACGCACCCGCTCCACCTTGATCACTCCTGGTACTCGTTCGATGGCACGTTTGAGGTGTTCAAGCTGCTGAGCGTCCGAGATCGTCAGTTCAAACGAATTGACCGCCTTGCCAAACTCGGAAGTATTGACCTGGGCGCTATTGATATTTGCGCCACTTTTAGTTATCGCCTGAGTCACGTTCGCCAGTAGACCGATCTGATCCTGTGAATGAACGGTCAGCCTTACCCGTCTTGGGGCACGTACTTCAGAGTCCCAATGAACCTCAAGTCTCCGCCGCGGGTCACTCTGTAGAACCTGCGAACAGTCCGCGTTATGAACGGCGACTCCACGCCCACGCGTTATAAATCCGATAATGCGATCTCCCGGTAACGGCTCACAACAACGCGCAAATCGAACTAGGATATCTTCATAACCGGATACCTTAACGCCAACCTTCTGCCGGGAAGCCTTGGCAGCACGCTGAAAAATACGCTCTAGTGCCGTTGCTGGACGGTCAGGCTGTTCCTGTACATCGGGTACCGATGGTAACAATTTGGCGATAACTTTGGCGCTAGTTAACTTACCATATCCCAGGTCGGCATACAGCTCGCCCTCCGTGCGTAGACCTAACTCTTTGGCAGCTATCAGAACGTCGCCAGATTTCTCAAGCTTTTTTAAACTCTGCTTTACCTTGCGCAGATCCTTACTTAGGAGCTCCATTCCAACCGCAAGTGCATGGGCCTGTTCCTCGGATTTAAGAAATGCGCGAATACGCTGCTTTGCCTTCGAGGTCACAACAAACCGCAGCCAGTCCTTACTTGGAACATGGGCCTTAGAAGTAATTACTTCGACCGTATCGCCGTTTCGCAGGCGATGCTCCAGTGGCACCATGGAACCGTTTACGCGCGCCCCCGTGGTACGATGCCCAACATCAGAATGGACAGCATAGGCGAAGTCTACCGGTGTTGATTGATGTGGCAGTCGCAACAGATCACCCTTGGGGGTGAAAACAAACACCTCGCCAGGAAACAGTTCGCTTTTTACTGACTGAATAAACTCCTCGGGATTCTTCAGGTACTGCTGGGTGTCCACCAACTCCTTAACCCACTGGAGTTCAAAAGTGGCATTCTCTTCGCCCTCCTTGTACTTCCAGTGCGCGGCAACACCCTCCTCAGCGATTCGATTCATCTCCGTCGTTCGAATCTGAATCTCAACCCGCATACCACTGGGGCCAATTACAGTCGTATGTAACGACTGATACATATTCGGTTTGGGCATCGCTATATAGTCTTTGAATTTTCCTGGGACCGGCTTAAAACAGGAATGTAATATGCCCAGCGATTCATAGCAGGCCCGCAAAGTTGAAACGATAACTCGAAAGCCAATCAGATCATGAATTTCGTCGAAGTTAAGATTATTGCGCTCCATTTTGCGCCAAATTGAATTGAAATGCTTAACACGCCCCTTTACCGCAGCCGAAACCCCGGCCTCCTCAAGGTGCTGATGTATTAACTTCGTAGTATCAGCGATATAACGTTCACGTTCCTGATCGGTCTTAGCAAAATTCTCTTTAATCAGTCGGTGAATCTCGGGACGTAGATAGAGCAGGCAGGCATCTTCTAATTCAGACTTAAGCCAGTGAATACCCAAACGATTTGCTAGAGGAGCATAGATATCGGCGGTTTCCTGAGCGATACGTCGCTGTTTTGCCTCCGGAAGATGTTGCAGGGTTCGCATATTATGCAAACGATCACACAGCTTAACCAGAACAACCCGGATATCCTTGGCCATCGCTATCAACATTTTGCGAAAGCTCTCAGCCTGCTTCTCCTCACGCGAGTCAAACTCAACTCGCGTCAGCTTCGTAACTCCATCAACGATATCTGCAATCTCTGGATTGAATTCGACGGCCAGCTGATCACGCGTTACAACACAGTCCTCGATAGTGTCGTGAAGTAACGACGCCACAATAGAATCGAGATCGAGCTTTAGTTCGCAAGCGATCAACGCAGTCGATACCAGGTGATTTAAATAGGGCTCTCCCGAGGCGCGAACCTGCCCCTTATGCTGCTCATAGGCAAAGTCATAAGCCCTACGGAGTAGCGGCAGATCGGGTTCAGGATGATACTTCTGAAAGGCCTGTGAGAGTCGCTCAAATTGGAGAATGCTCACTGCTTAGTGCCCAGAATTTGCTGTAAACTCCCTTGGTAGACAGCCCCAGGACAGGCCGCCCCCAAGGTAGACAACCGTCGATTTGAAATCCGATTTGAAATACAGTTCGCGAAGCACACTCCATGGCCAAATATTTACAGTGGCAAACATATATACTGCTCGTGATTGAGATTTGCGTTTTTAGCACCCTGCTTAGTACGAGCAGTATATAGTGAGGCGGAGCCGAACCAACAACAAATATACCCCTCTTCGAAGATTATTAGCTGCCCCGCAGGGGCTTTCAAGAAAGAAAATAAGGCTGTTTCTTGTAGCTCTAACGAGCGCTATCTAATTTGGGAGCAGTATATTTATTGTTGGTTCGGCTTGCGCCTCACGATATACCCCTCTAATGGAAACTTTTTAAATGCGTAAATTTCAATTAA
>Ga0163144_10031186_pt1 | contig 10176 bp, 7 predicted proteins | sample OliLak19BULKMAT1_FD_123175 | JGI IMG/M metagenome (GOLD analysis project Ga0163144, IMG submission 123175) | Freshwater microbial mat bacterial communities from Lake Vanda, McMurdo Dry Valleys, Antarctica - Oligotrophic Lake LV.19.BULKMAT1 | ecosystem: Environmental > Aquatic > Freshwater > Lake...
AACGTTGCCTTGAGATCAGCGTCCTGAAATGGGTTTTCATACGCCTGCTGGCTTATGAGTGCCACCTCAAACCGACTCCATTTCGGGATCACCTGGGTCGGCATAGATTCTCCTTCTTGATGGCATTTATGACTTTACAGATGCTCTTCTTGCGGCTGCCGATTACCGGATGATGGTGCCAGCCATCAAACTCGCCTTACCACGCAATCAAGCACCTAGATTGACTGCATAGAGGATGGTCGAAAGAAGAGCACCCGCTTCTCTGCCGCAGATTGGTACGCTCCAAAAACCAGTCTGATCGTGTTTAGATTGTCTTCACCAGTTGTTTCGGCCTGATCGCCATTTAGGTGCCGTACGAAGCTTGCCTGACAGGGGACAATACTGGAATGGACAAGATCATACGCAGGGTCGGCCCAGCTATAACGCGGCGGTGGAAAGCGCTGGATCCAGGTACCTTGCCCAGTTGTCTCGCGGATGACGAAATCTGGCCCTAGCTCTAGAAACCCCTGGTCGCCCTCAATGTAGACATAGGTCTCCGGAAAACGCTCAATCTCGGTTTTGCTCGCATAGCTCATTTCAGCAACGACCGTGATCGGGCGTTGGCCCATGCTCATGATCACGGTGGCGACATCTTCGCCACGGATATCGGCATGGACGCGCGTCGTTTGGCAATACAGACTGTGGGCATCGCCAAAAAGGAAGCGCGCCGTATCCAAAATATGGCTGCCGATGTCGGTCAGGATGAATTGGTCAAGTTCTTTGAGAAACGGCTGGTTATCGAAGACCGGAAAGCTACTACAGTAGTGGATGCGTGCCCGAAATGGGGTGCCTATTCGGCCCGACTGCAGCTGCTGTTTAAGCTGTCGGATCGGATGCTGCCAGCGCCAGTTCTCATTAATCAGTAACGCCACCCCAGCCTGCCCACAAATCGCAACCATTTCCTCGGCCTCGGCTAGGTTTGTTGCCATGGGCTTCTGGCAGACCACTGCAACATGGTTTGCTGCACCAAGGCGCGTGAATGACGCATGCGTCTCAACGCTGGTGCAGATATCGATGAAATCAAGCTGCTCGTGCTGGAGCAATGCAATCGGATTATCGTAGATCGCGGGAATGCCAAATTGCTTTGCAAGCTGCTCAGCTTTGGCACGTGTGCGGTTATAGAGCGCCACACATTCAACTCCACCTGCCTCCAGCCAGCCAGCGAGCTGATAGCGCGCCCAGAACCCGCATCCGAACATGGCAAAACGCAGGTTGCGCATGAGCGCCTCCGTATTAGTCTTGAGCCGTAATCGCCCGCACACTCTGCTGGATTGCCGCAATAGTCATGATCTGCTCCTTCCAGTCCGGCTTGAAGATCTTGTTGTAGGCCTGCGCAATCGCAAGCTGCGCGCCATCGGAAAACGGGAAACCGGTCAGGCCAAAGATGATCGCAAATTCAATCCGCGCATGCCCGGACAGAAACTCCCAGGCAACCTCAGCTGGAACCCCCAGTTTGACGGCTTCGTCATAGGCTTCTTTGATTGCAGTAATGACGGTTGCAGTAAAGGTTTCGGCCAGTGCAGGCTCTAAGATCGCCATCTGCTCAACGGTAATCCGGAATGCTTTCATGACCGGTGCATACATAGCGCGCGAGATCTGCTCTCCACGAGAATAGGCCTCCTCGGGGCCATGATGCAGTGCACAGACGATGTGATGCTTGGCATCGACCCCACCAAACCAATCGGTGCGTGCCGCCTCAGTCACCTCATCATGAAACATGGGTGGATGACAGGGATGGGCGACAAAGTAAATCAGATCCTGGCGAATTGTTACAGCGCCAGCATAACTCGCCGCTGGATCAAGCCCAATTACCATCGTCCCAGGCTTAAGATCTGGAACGATCATCTGCGTAATGTGTCCAATCAAGTTGTCAGGCACAGCCAGAATCACTGCATCTGCGCGACGGAGCGCCTCGTCCTGAGGTGTAGCCTGCAGACCGCGTGCGGCCAGCCGCGCCAGCCCCGATTCACTGATTTCGATGTAGTCGACTAGGTAGCCAGTGTTATCCTTCAGATTGTCGCCGATCCGGCAGCCCATTTTGCCACCAGCACCCATGAGAGCAAGGCGAATGGTCATAAGACCTCCTATCTGCAAATTGCACAATCTACTGCAACTCTACTATACTCCGGCTATGCAGCCACCCCACGCTGGATCGCACCAAAATAGTCATCACGGCCATTCTGACCTCCTTTGAACGCAATCTCGAGCCCATCAAGGAGGCGGTTGTGCGAGTATGCGCGACAGAGTGGTGCCCCTGGCGCAATGGGGGTCAGCAATTCCAATGCACTGATCGCGAGTTGCTGTGCAACATGCCCAGAGGTATCGCCGCCAGCAACACAAACTCGCCTGAGCCCGGTGCGTTCAAGGATCTCCCGTACGATCAGGCCCTGCGCCTGGCCAAATACCAGCGCAGCGTGCGTCTGGCTGATGCCAAGCTGGCTAACCGACTGCCGAGTGGTCACGATTGCCGGATCTTCCGGACCGACTGCTGAGTAGAACACCAGGTGGCGACCCTGCGCAAGTATAGCGAGCCCGGCCTGGATTGCGGCTTGGCATGCGTTCTGTGCCGTGGCCGGATTGACCAAGCCTACATAGTCAAGCTGCAGGGCGACATATCCATTGCTGATTGCCCACGCGATCTGCCGCTTTGTAATCGGCGATGCGCTGCCACTCATCACAATCAATCGCTCAACTGCACCAGGTGGGTGTAATTCAATCTGGTTCTGCACGATGCCCGCACTGCGCCAGTAGTACGTCAGCGCATACTCAATTGCCGATGAACCAACTACAAATGGCGAAAGCGTCGAGCGCGCTTCCCAGATGACATGGCCTATTGACTGGAGATGCTCATTCGTTAGTGTATCGAAGAGTACGATCTCGCAGCCCTGCGCTGCAAGGGTGGCATAGTGCGATAGGAGTGTATCGTGCAGTTGATCAAACTGCAGTACATCGATCAGGCCGGTCGTACTGGCAGTTTGTCGACCGAGATGCAGGCGCAGATCGCTTTCATCCATAGGTGTGATTGGGTGGTATCGCATAGCGGGATGACGATCAAGCCGGTAAGTCTGGTTGGCGACAGTGGCGAACAAGTTGCCAAATACCACATAGCGCATGAGGACAGGCAAGCCGATTACGAGCGGTACAACACGCCCATTGCAGAGTGATCGTCCGATCTCGATTGCATGCCCAATACTGCCAATTGTCGGTGCTGAGTCAAAGGTTGAGCAGACTTTGTAGTGGAGCAGCGGTGCACCAAGTGACTGGAGTGCTTCGAGCACTGGCCGCAGTTCAGCATCCATTTGGGTTGGCGACATCGTCCGGCTGATACCAGCGACCCCGACAGCCCGAACACCGGGATGGTGTGTCTGCAGATACTCCAGCGATGGCGTTTCGAGTAGTAACACCGTCGGGATTCCGCCAAGAACCAGCGCCTCCAGCGCGTCCGCCGCGCCAGTGAAGTCATCGCCATAATAACTCAGCAGGAGGTTGCTCATAGCGCACCATACAGCTCAATCGCCTGCCGCAACTCAGTGTGCTCGGATGCATACACCTCCAGCGCGATTCCCTGCATCGCGGCATCCCACGCCTGCCTAATACTGGCTAGGCCAGCGGCCGGTCCGGCCGGGTGGGCCATCATGCCACCACCGGCCAGATACATCAGATCGACATGCCCCAACGCTTTGAAGGTTGCGGGGGCCTGTCCAGCCCACTGGCCCGACGAGAACACTGGCATGGCGCGATAGCCGCCGAACAGAGGGGCTGTGCAAGCCTGCGCGGATATAATCACTGAGGCATCACTCTCGCAGAACTTGTTCTGAAGGCCATTCACATGCAGATGATCCACCCCGGCGATGCGCAGGATCTTCTGAAATGCGGTGTAGTCCATTCCAAGCCAGGGGTGGCGTGACAGCGCTCCCCATCCGGCACGATGCCCATGAATCGGCAGCCGCGCGTGCCGCCGGAGATGAATGAGCGCCGCAAGGCCGACCGAGAGCACATTGACCATCACACATGTGCCGCCGTGTTTGGCCACGAGATCGTGACCACGCAGCATGTCGTCGAGGTCGCCAGTAATGTTGAAGGCATACATGACCTGTTTGCCAGTTCGGTCGGCGTGCTCGTGAATGACCCGCATCACGGCGGTCACGCGCTGTTCCAGCGGGGCGTATGGTGGGTTGGTTTGCAGTTCATCGTCTTTGATGAAATCGATACCAGCCTCACAGAGATCGGATACCAGCTGGGCGGTCTGCTCTGGCGAGAGGCCGACGCTCGGCTTAATGATGGTGCCAAGGATTGGCCGATGATACACGCCGGTCAACTGGCGCGTACCAGCGATCCCGAATGCGGGGCCAGGGTAGACATCGGCGAACTCATGTGGAATCTCAAGATCGAGCAGCCGTAGCCCAGAGAACTGACCAAGCTCGTACAGATTTCCACTCACGGTTGTCAGTAAGCTCGTCAGTGATGGGCCAATGTTCTCATACGGAAACGAGAGCACAACCTCAGCGCGCTGGTAATGTGCTAACGCGGCACCTTTGGGCAGCTTTGCACCCGGCAACGATGGTGTGTCGATTGATGTCAGATTACTAATCTGCTCAACGCGGGCACCATGGCGCCCAAGCAACTCAGGTGTCTCGCCAGGCGTCTTCACAAATGTCCCAGCAGACTGTTCTCCGGCCATTGCGGCGGCAGCCTTTTCAGGTGGATGGGCCGTCTCGATTCGATAGCGTGCAATGATGCGGCTCATAGTGTCTCCTGATCGAGTCGAACCAACGCAAATGGCTGGAGCACAACCGATAGCCCTGCTGATGTAGCCGTAACCAGTTCGCCAGACTCCATCCGAAATGCGTCGGGATGATGCATGGCACGCTCAACATTGCTCATATCTAACACTCGCGCACGAAAATGCCCGCTGATACCATGGCCGCTGACGCAGAGCACTTGTTGTGTTTCGGTCAGATTAGCGATCAACAAGCGACGCACACCGTCGCGTTTGAGGAGCAGCGCCACGACACGCATGGGATCGGTGGATTGGGTATGTACGAGTACGCCACCGACATATGCGCCAAGATCGGCAAACAGATGGTAGAGTGGAAAGACACCACCTGGAAGCGAGGGAAATTCTGTAGGTAATGGTGATCCCTCGCCATGTTCAAGGACACCACGCCAGCCGCATGTTTCGAAGCAGGTCAGACTCGCAACGCCCGCTTCGGCCAGATAGCTAATTGCCCCAAGTGTCCACCCGGCACCGAAGAGCGACATCTGGCGCGGATCAACTTGGGTCGGTAACCTACCCGGCTTTGCCGCTGGAGCATCCCCGGTCGCATTCGGATTCCAGCGCATCTTGAATGTGATTGGGCTTACGGTGATCGGGCATGCGCCGGTAAACTGCCGAGCGCTGGTGATCAGTGTCCGATGCATCGGTAGCGTCTCGATCAGCGACAGATAATCGCTGGCATGGACCTGCGGGTTGGTCGAGAACGTGACGAAATCCATGCTGGCAGTATTTGGGCGTGCGCGATTGAGCTCGGTGAAGAACGCATCCGTGCCACCGCCGAATGCGGCGGCTGGCGCATATGGCGTGAGCACCTGGCGGGCTAGCATGACTTGTTCGGCCGAACTTGTCTTCTGCTGACGCTCAAAGATCAGCCAGCGTAGCACCGGCGGGGCGATCTGGCCTACTTGGGCTGCGAGTATTTCAAGCTCGACCTGCGGATTGGCTGCCAGCCATAGTGCAATCTCGAGCCCTGCCCCAAGCTGGCGCGCTTCGCTGGCAGCCTGCTGGAGCTGCTCGACATATCCCACTTGAGCTAGATCGAGGTCAATGCGGAGGTGACTCAACTGAAGCATTGCGAGCTGATTAATCGCGTCTGCGGAGAGCGGTCGACCATCGCTCGCACTGCCAAGCCCAATCAACGGCATGGGCGACTCGTTTTCGCCCACCGTGATACAGAGATCCGGGATGCTGGCCTGCACATCTGGCAGCGGCCCGCTCACACTGAGCGTGACTGTCTGTTCAAGCCGATCGCCACGCCGCACCGCGACCGGAAATGGCACATATAGTGGCGTGCAGTAGGTCTTGAAGGATGCATCCGTCCAGTTGCGTTGATCCTCCATTTCAAAGGTATCACCCTCCATGCGAACGCTGATGCGCAGCTCTGGAGCGACCTCAACTGTAATCCCTCGAATACCCGTGAAAGGCTGGTGTGGTGAAATATGCTCGGGGAAATGGCCGTTGGCCTGTGTACCATCAACTAAATCAAGTACGCACCAGCGACCAGCGCAACTAGCGGGATGCAGGACGCAGAAGCCGATTCGGTTCCGGAGAAAGTCGGAGTGTGCTTCACCTTTGACCTGAAACACGATTGTTCCATCGTCTGCCCCATGAATCATCCCGCGCCATTCGTAGTCAATCGAATCCTGGACGTGGCGCGCCAAGAAATTCACTTGAAATGCTCGATCATAATGCGTAATCTGAAGATCGGATAATACCGGCTCAACCGTGCCCCAATTCTGATCACGCACAGCGACATAGATTTGCTGGATGACGATCTGACCAGCGAGTCGGATGTGTCGTAATGTGCTGCCTTCCAGAGTCGCTTGTAGTGGGCCAGCCTGAAGCTCGTGTTGGGTTGGCGGTTCACTATCCTGACCGCATGCGAGTATGCGTCTGAAACGCACAGCATCACTTGTATTCATTGCCGCTCGATTCTGGTTGCCGCGACACACTCGCTACAGACGCGACGGTTGATCTCGCGGTTCTCAAGCAGCACCTCGGCGAGCGAACGGCGCTTGTATGCTTCGATAATGCGGGTATGATCAGCAATTGCGAGAAGTTCGTTATAGGCAACCGACTTGGCCCGTAGTGAGAGAAGTGCGGCGATCTGTGCGACCAACTCAGTCCAGTTACGCAAGAGGAGCGGCTGCAGGCTATGTGCGACAAGATAGCGGTGGAAACTCATGTCAATACGACGAACCTGCGCGAAGTTGCCCTGTATAGTTGCTATGCGCTGTTGCTCGATTAGATCCTCTAGTGCAACAAAGTCCTGGTGATTGAGTCGCTCGATGTTGAGCTCAGCAGCGTAGTTCTCAAACAGGATGCGCATGGCGAAGATATGCTCAACATCCAGAGCGCTGAATGCACGCACACAAAACCCGCGATTCACAGTGGCGACGACGAGTCCCTCGTGCTCCAATATGACGAGCGCTTCGCGTACAGGTGTACGGCTCACCCCTAGTTGTTCGGCAATTGTGATCTCTGGAATACGATCACGCGGACGCAGACGCCCTTCGATGATCGCGTCGCGGATCTGCGCGACAACCTGATCGCGTAAACTGAGTGCTGACACCGGGAAAAACTGCTTGCTTGCGACCACTCTTCATCTCCATAGATATTGTGTATAATGTATACAATTGAAGGACATCTGTCAAGAAGGCAATTGGATCATTGCAGCACCTCACATGCGATGGCCCACAGCGATGGGCGCGTCGGACGACACGCGGCCCAGTGGCTACGCATTCCACGAATAAGCGCTCAACGCGCATGGCAAGGGCCGGGGATGTACTCTCCCGGCGAGCGAATGCCGCCTGCTACCAGACAGTGCAGTGTTCGGTGACTGCTGGAATCGGGGGTGGTGTGGTGAGTATCGGCTGGCGAGCGGTGAGCGGCATCAGCAGCAGTGACCGATGCTGATAAGGCGCGAGGCTCCGTCAGGCGCTGGAGATGACACAAACAACTTGTCGTGCGGCATCGATTGGCGCAAACACGAGGCATTCCCTGCTATAATGTGTTGAAATCCATTCAGTTTCTGCATGGCGTCCATGTCTGCCAGAGGTAGCCGTCGCGTATGGCTTTCTTCTCTTCTACGGCATTAGGCCCCGAAAACCCGCTGTTTCGCGGTCGGCAGGCCGAACTCGCTCGGCTGGTGCAACTGTGCCAGGACGATGTCAGCAGCTACATCGTCGTGTATGGTGGCCGCCAGAATGGCAAGACCAGCCTGCTCATGCGGCTTGAGGCGCGGCTTACCGCACCGATCAAGGTCTGCCGGGTCGACTTCCAGCAGATTCAGGGTGCGCCTGCGGCAACGACCTTTGCCTTCCTCGCCATGCAACTCGCTGAAGTGCTGCCGCTGACCCCTCAGCCACAGAATGTTGCCAATGGCCCAGCCTTACTGCATTTCCTCAATCAGGCGCTGGCACGCCCAGACATCCCCCGGCTGGTGCTGTTATTGGATGAATTGGGCGCACTGCCAGTGGCAACCCGTGAGGCGCTGGCCAATGCGCTGCGCTCACTTTTCCATGCCCGGCTGGTGCGGCCTGCCCTGGCCAAGCTTCAGATTGTGTTTAGTGGTGGGATTGAACTCTACAACCTGATTGTGACCGAGGCATCGTCACTGCATAATATCTGCGAAGAACTGTATCTCAGCGACCTCATGCGTGGCGATGCAATTGGCTTGATCGCCGATGGTTTGCGCGGGCTGGGTTGCCCAGCCGAACTGGCTGAGGCAATTGGTGCTGCGACCTACACCCACACTGCTGGACACCCATACCTGACGCAGCGGATTGGCAGTTTGCTTGAGGCTGCCAATCGCCGTAGTGAGCCATTCACACCGGCACTCGTCGAACAGGCAGTTGCTGAGATTGGGCGGGGTGGCCCGCTGCTGCGGCAGATTCGCGATGATCTGCGCGAACAGCAGCTTGAAGATGCCGCGCGGCTGCTGCTCAGCAATCCGCCGCGCTTCACACGGTTAAATGATCAGATGGCGCGGCTGGAGTTGATTGGCCTGGCCAAGCGTAGCGGTGATCGCTGGGCTCCGCGTAACCCGTTGCTTGCAGGAGTGTTCGGAGAATTGCTTGGGATTGAGATCCCTGCTTCTGTGCTGCCGATACCCGTAGCCGCTCCAACAATTGTGCCGCCTGTGGAGCAGCTAGGTGATGTGCAGATCAATCAGCAGGCGCTGCGCCAGTTGTTGGTCGAGCATTTCAACGACAGCGAGCTGCGCGATTTGTGCTTTGATCTGAACATTGATTATGAGAACCTGGCGGGCCAGAGCAAAGCCGATAAAGCCCGTGAGTTGGTAACATATGCGCAGCGGCGTACACGCTTGCCCGAATTGATTGCACGCGCCCAGAAGGTGCGGCCACAGGCCAATTGGGGCGCGGTTGGGGGAATAATAACCATTGTACCACCGGTCACGCTACCACAGGCACAACAGCCAGTATCAACACCAGTCCCTGCTGATGCGAGACACACGCAAACAGCCGATGAGCCATTGCTCGAAACGCTGATCAGCAAAGCGCCGCCAACGCGCCGATCGTCACCCAGCACGCACCCCTCGTCACTCATGCTGCCTGAACTCGTGAAGGTCCCCGCTGGGCGCTTCCTGATGGGCAGTAGCGACGCCGACAAACTGGCTCGTGATAACGAGAAGCCGCAGCACACGCTTGAATTGCCGGATTTCTGGATTGGCAGAACACTGGTCACAAACACGCAATTCCAGCCCTTTGTTGCGGGTGATGGCTACACCAACCAGAGCTATTGGACCAAAGTTGGCTGGCAATGGCGTGGGTCGGAAAAGCTCACGAAGCCGCTCTATTGGGATGATCAGAAGTGGAATGGCGTGGAGTATCCGGTCGTTGGAGTCAGTTGGTATGAAGCTGTGGCCTATTGCCGCTGGCTGAGCGCCCAAACTGGCCAGCTCGTCCGTTTGCCAAGTGAGGCCGAATGGGAGAAGGCCGCCCGTGGCACGGATGGGCGAATCTGGCCCTGGGGTAATACCTGGGATGCCAAACGGATTAATAGTAAAGAAGCTAAGATCGAGAAGACCACGCCGGTTGGTCAATATCCAACTGGTGCGAGCCCATATGATGCGCTCGATATGGCCGGCAATGTCTGGGAGTGGGTTGCGACAAAGTGGGGTAAATCGTATCCATACCAGCTTGAGGATGAGTGGACAGCCGTTTATCTGGACGCGAATGACAATCCGGTTATTCGTGGCGGATCGTGGAATAGTGAGCAGAAGCTCGTGCGCGGGGCGTACCGCATCGTCAGCCACGCGCGCGACCGCTACGACAATCTAGGGTTGCGGGTCGCCAGTCATTCTCTTGGGCAGTGATGAGTGGACAGTGATGAGTGGA
>Ga0163144_10031188_pt1 | contig 10175 bp, 10 predicted proteins | sample OliLak19BULKMAT1_FD_123175 | JGI IMG/M metagenome (GOLD analysis project Ga0163144, IMG submission 123175) | Freshwater microbial mat bacterial communities from Lake Vanda, McMurdo Dry Valleys, Antarctica - Oligotrophic Lake LV.19.BULKMAT1 | ecosystem: Environmental > Aquatic > Freshwater >...
AGGGCGCGCGGTGCCGTACACCGCGCAGGGCGCGCGGTGCCGTACACCGCGCAGGGCGCGCGGTGCCGTACACCGCGCAGGGCGTACGATGCGCACCATGCCTGACCTCGTCCACGGCACGGCGGCGGAGGTGCCGTACGTGCTGCGACCGCCGGCGAGTGGGTCGGCGTCGGCGCCGCTCGTGATCGTGTGGCACCTCGGCGATCCGCCGCGGAGCGCGGCCGCGATGGCGGCGGCGATCCCGCTCGCGGGCGTCGTCGAGGCGTGGCGGCTGTACCTGACCTTGCCCCTGGCCGGCGATCGATCCCCGCCCGGTGGGATGGCCGAGGTGATGCGGCGCGCGGCCGAGGACGCGGTGCTCCAGCTGTTCTCGCCGATCCAGGCGCAGGCGGTGCGCGAGCTGCCCGCGGTGCTCGACGAGGTCCGTCGCGATCACGCGCTCACCGCCGGACGCATCGCGCTGGTCGGCGGCTCGATGGGCGGCGCGGTCGCGCAGGCCGTGCTGGCCGAGCTCGACCTGCCGGTGGTCGCTGCGTCGCTGCTCGTCCCCGCTGTCCAGATGCAGGTGCTCGTCGAGGGGCTGAGCGCGATGTTCGGCATGACGTACGCCTGGACCGACGAGCGGCTCGCGGCCGCGCGTCGGTTCGACTTCGTCGCGCGCGCCGGTGAGCTGGCTTCGCGCCGCGTCCCGATCCAGCTCGTCCTCGGCGCCGACGACGCGCCCCACATCAACGGGCCCGCCGAGGCGCTGCGCGACGCGCTGCGCGCGCGGGGCGCCGACCTCGACTGGCGCGTGATCCCCGGTCTGGCCCACGCGCTCGCCGACGAGCCGGGCGTCGAACCCGCGCCCCAGACCGCGAGCGCGCGCGCCGTCGACGCCGAGGCGTCGCGGTTCCTGAACGCGCACCTGTTCTAGCCAGCATCCCTGCCGATCACCTGGCGCCAGGGGATCGAGAGCAACCGCGTTTCCGACCGTCCTGAGGAGTCGAAGACGCCGAGCGAAGCGCTTCGCTCGGAGACTGTGACCGGATCGGACCCGGCGCCTCAGAAGATGCGCGATCGCGCGGCCCACGTGGCCGAGTCTTCGCGCGTGGTGCACGTGGGCCGAGACTCGGCTCACGTGGGCCGCGGCGGGCCGCCGACCGTGGCACGCGGTGCGCGCGTGCGGTTCACGACCTGATCGCTCGGTCCCCGACGCTGCACACGCCGGGTTGCACCTGGGGTCCGAGCGCGCCGCGCGCGCCGCGCCACCCGCGCGGACGCACGCGAGGACGCGGATCGAGCGTGGTACGCGCGCTGCAATGGCGGGCCGCCATGGCAGTCCATCGCTTCTTCGTCCTCGCCTTGCTCCTCACCGGCTGCGTCGTCGGCGCCGAGGATGACGCGGATCTCCCCGACGGCGAGGAGGGCGCGGGTGAGCCCGAGCTCGGCCAGCTCGAGGCCGCGGGCGTCCCGGGCATCAACGGCATCCGCTGCAAGGCCAGCCCGTACAACTGCCGGTTCCGCGACGGCAGCTCGCGCGTCACCGCCGCGAGCGGCAGCGAGTCGTGGGGCATCGAGCCCGGCGCGTCGGTGCGCGACGGCAACGGCGACGTGCTCGGCGTCGAGACGCGCACGCGCATGACCTTCAACTACGGCCAGACCCGCCTGCTCGCGGGCAAGGCGCACGCGCTCGGGCTGTCGACCTCGAACGGCAGCGCCGGCTGGTACCCGATCGATCGCATCCTCGGCGAGGCGTCGTTCCGCGCCCACAACGGCAACGTCGACGCGAAGAACCCCGGCCTCGGCGAGATGGCCTGCTACGAGATCCGCGACTCGCACGACGCGTCGATCGAGCTCCGCAAGGTGGTGAAGGACAGCGCGTCCGGCGAGAACGGCCACGAGCGCGCCGGCGACTACCAGTCGCTCGTGCGCGCCAACGGCCGCCGGTCCGCGAACCTCACGTTCAACGTCCCCGGGTTCGGCCTCGGCGGCACGACCACCGATCACTTCCCGGCCGGCACGAAGTTCCAGCGCGTCGAGGTGCCGACGAGCACCGGCCGCCCGTCGATCGAGATCCCGCTGTGGTCGAAGAACGGCGGCGGCCGGTACCTGCGCCGCAACGGCAGCCTGCTGTTCCTCTACGGCTACATCCGCGCCGAGGACGGCGTCCGCCGGTACGGCTGGATGGCGCGCGAGGCGCTCAAGGTGTCGTCGAGCTGTCCGTAGCGAGCACGAGGCGCACGCCGGCCTCGACGTCGAGCCGCAGCTCGCCGAACCGGCCCTCGACGTCGGTCGCCTCGTCACACGCGCGCGCCAGCCCGCCGACCGACTCGTCGATCGCGGCGAGCGCGGCGCGCCACTCGTCCTCGGGCACCGTGCCCGGATCGCCGTGGTCGAACAGCGCCGTGATCGACGACGTCATCTGGAGATTCCAGTCGCACCGCGCGGCGTCGTGCGTCCCGGCCGCCGCCAGCTCGGTGACGTTCCGGTACATCACGTAGAGATCCCACGGCAGCCGCTCCGCGAGCGCATCGGTCGGCGGCGGGATCGGGGTGAGCGGCGGCTCGGGCGGCGGCGGCTGCGGCTCGCGCGGCGCCGGCGGCGTGGGACCGCAGGCGGCGATCCCGAGCGCGAGCACGATCGCGAGCCGCATGCGCGCAGCCTAGCAGGACAGCGCGCGCGCGAGCATCGGCAGGCTGGTGTCCATCCGGTAGTCCACCTGGGTGTGGTCGTCCGGGAACTCCTGGTAGACGTGCGCCACGCCGAGCTCGCCGAGCCGGCGGTGCAGCACGCGCGATCCGTAGACGAGGTTGTACTGATCGACCGCGCCACAATCGATGTACAGCAGCTTGAGCGATCGCAGCGCGTCAGCGTGGCCTTCGATCATCGTCAGCGGATCCCACGCCATCCAACGCGCCCACCGCTCGGGATCGCGCTCGCAGGTGTGCAGGTCCACCGGCAGCCGCACGCCGAGGAACGCCGCCGGATCAGGATCGTAGGACGCTGCCATCGCGAACGTCATCAGGTCGTGCTGGTCGTCGTCGGACGGCTTGGGGTTGGCCTCGAACGCGGCGAACCACGCCTCGATGCTGCCGTGCTTCGCGATCGCCCGCAGCGCGCGCGGGAAGTCGGTCGCGAACGTGACCTCCCAGCCCACGTCACCGGAGTGCGAGGCCGCCGCGCTCCACACGTCGGCGTGGCGCATCGCGTGCGCCAGCGCGCCGTAGCCCCCCGAGCTCTTGCCGAACACGCCGCGCCGCCCGACGCCGCCACAGCCGAACTGGCCCTCGACCGCGCGCAGCATCTCGACGCACAGGAACTCCTCCCACCGGCCCATCGCGGCGCTGTCGATGTACTGGTTGCCCCCGAGCCGCGTGAAGCAATCGGGGAACGCGACCGCGACCGGCGGCATGCCGGCCTCGATCAACCGGTCGAGCCGCTCGGGCAGGTTGTCGTCGAAGCCACGCCACGCGATGTGGTAGAGGCCCGAGCCGGTGAAGCCCACCAGGTCGACGAGCAGCGGCAGGCCGGCGCCGTCGTGCCCGGCCGGCACGTAGACCGCGACGTCGCGCACCGCCGGATCGCCGAGCAGGTTGCCGCGCAGCACCTCGCTGTCGACGGTGATCGTGTGGACGGTGCCCCGCCGAGCGGGTCGAGTCTTGCGCACGGGTCAGGACTTCGCCGGCGGTGTGCTCAGCGCGAACGCGGCGCCCTGCGGATCGAGCAGCTGCACGATCCGCCCGCCGCCCGGGACCTCCATCGGACCGTTGAGCACCTTCGCGCCGCGCGCCTTGGCCCGCTCGAGGCCGCCGTCGAGATCGGCGCAGGTCACGTAGTACATCCACGACGGCGGGACGTCGTGCCCGTCGGGCGTCTTCATCCCGGCCGGCGTCGTCATCATCCCGCCGAGCTGCTGGCCGCCAAGCCCCCACAGCAAGTACGTGCCCATCGGGCCCATGTCGAACGAGCCGAGCCGCTCCCAGCCGGCGATCGCCTGGTAGAAGCCGAACGCCGCCTCGTGATCGGACGTGTAGAGCTCGTGCCACGAGATCTCGCCGTCCGTCGTGAGGTCGTGCGGCGCCATCTCCTGCTCCGGCTGGTACAGCGCGATCACCGCGCCCTGCGGATCCGCGATCACCGCGAGCCGCCCGATCGTGGGCACGTCCTCCTGGTGATGGACCTTGCCGCCGAGCTCCTGGACCAGCGCGAGGCTGGCGTCGAGGTCTGCGACCTGGATGTTGGCCTGCCAGTAGGACGGCGCGCCGATCTGCCGGGCGGCCTCGGGCAGCTGCGTGACGCCCCCGAGCGGGCCGTGCGCGCCGACCCACATCGTGTAGTCGCCGGTGTCCCATCGCCGCGTCGTCCACCCGACGACGTCCGCGTAGAACGCGATCGCACCCGTCGGGTCGGTCGTCAGCAGCTCGTACCAGACCAGGGCGCCATGGTTCGTGTTCGCCATGGCGCGAGCCTACTCCGGCGGCGCGCTCGGCAGATCGATCGTGAACACGCACCCGCGGCCGGGCAGGTCGCGCACCGAGAGCACGCCGTCGTGGGCCTCGATGGCGCGACGGCTGATCGACAGCCCGAGCCCCAGCCCGGTGCGATCGTTGCCCTGCTGCGAGAACGGCTGGAACATCGACTCGGCGGCGCCGTTCGCGAGCCCGCCGCACTCGTCCTCGATCTCGATGTGGACGCGGTCCGCCACGGCGTGCGCGCGCAGGATCACGTGGCCGCCCCGGCGCGAGAACTTGAACGCGTTCAGCAGCAGGTTGGAGACCGCGGAGCCGAGCAGGAGGTGATCGGCCATCACGACGAGCGCCTCGTCGATCGGCGGGACCTCGAACGTGAGCCCGCGCGTCTGCGCCTCCAGCGCCGCGGACGCCTGGAGCTCCGCGACGAAGTCGGCGACGCGCACGGGGAAGCGCGGCACCGGGATGCGGGAGGTCACCCGCACCTCGGAGATCGAGCGATCGATCAGGTCGCGGAGCTTGCTCAGGCTGCGATCGAGCACGCGCCCGGTCGCGCCGGACACGGCGACGGTGCCGCTCTTGATCGCGTCGAACGCGAAGATCGCGGCGTTGAGCAGGTTCCGGACCTCGTGCGCGAGGGAGCCGAGGCGCTCGTTCATCGCCTCCGCGCCCAGCCTGGACATCACCTTGTCTCGCTGCGCACCGAACCCCGTGACGGCGTCGGCGATCGCGTTGTCGAGGCAGCGATTGAACGTGCGGAACTCGTCGGTCGAGATCAGCACCCGCTGCTCGGCGGCCATCTCGGTGACCGCCTGGCAGAGGTCGCCGTAGCAGTGGACGACCTGATCGACGGTGAAGCCCTGCAGGAGCAGCTCCGTGCCGTGCTTGACGGCGGTGGCGCCGATCTCCACGGGCACCGCGGAGGCGCCGTCGCGGGGCGCGTCGACCTCGGCGCGTAGCGCGTCGGTGAGCTGCGCGAGGAACGGCGGGATCCCGAGCGCCAGCTCGACCGCAGGGGACTCGGACGCGCCGCGCCTGCTCACCTTGCCGTGGCACCGCGTGATCAGCTCGTCGCGGTGGTCGCGCAGGAACTCGTGCAGCATCGCCCCTCCTCTTCTCGCCGGAGCGCCAGGGGAGCAAGTTCCAGGCCGGCGACACCGGCCCACAGCGCCAGCGCGCGGGGCGAAACAGCCCCCCTGCGTGGATCGCCCGCCCCAGGGGTTATCCCGAGGGTTCGAGCTGAAGCGATCGAGCCTTCCTCACCCGCCGCCCCACGCGCTCGACGCCGATCGCGTCGAGGCCGTGCGCGTTGGCGACGGCGAGCATCGTGCCCTGGCCGCAGAACGGATCGACCACCGTGCGGCACGCCGTGTCGGCGACCAGGAACCGCGCCGCCTGCTCGCACGCGGCCACGCCCATCGCGCGCGACCACGTCATCGCGCCCGTCGACGGCAGGACGTCCGCGGTCGAGCGTCCCGGCGAGACGCGCAGGTTGCGGCTGAACGCCAGCAGGTGCGCGTACGCCGGCCGGCCCATCGTGATGAAGCCGGGCGTGACCCGGCACACGACCTTGTGCCACAGCAGGAAGCTGCCCGCGGCCTCGGCGCCTCGCTGCACGAGGTACCCCTTGTCGACCCACCGGCCGTCTCGCTTGACGTCGGTCTGGTAGAAGATCGCGACCGCGTCGTCGGCGAGCTGGCGGCAGCACAGCGCGACGACGTCGCTGAACCACGCCGCCCAGCCATCGCCGAGCTCGGGCACCTCGCTCGCGTCGGGCAGCGACGTCACGATCGCGTGGTCGGGATCGAGCGGTGTGCGCTGGAGCCACGCGATGCCGTCGCCGTGCTCGACGGTCCGGCTGGGCAGGGTCACGGGAAGATGCCGAGGTCCTGGTACGTGCGCGCGATCTTCGCGATCGAGCTCATCATCGCGCCGGTCCGCAGGTCCACGTCCTCGCGCTTCGCCATCGTCCACACCTCCTGGTAGGCGGTGACCATGGTGTCCTCGAGCCCCGAGTTGACGAGATCCTCCTCGTCGGGGCCGTGGACCAGCGCCTGGACCTCCTCGGGCGTGAGCCGCGAGCCGGTGGCGCGCTGCAGCGCCTCGACCATCCGCCCGAACGCATGCTGCTCGAACCGCTTGTCCATCCGCCCGAGCCGCACGTGCGACAGGTTCTTGAGCCACTCGAAGTACGAGACCACGACGCCGCCGGCGTTGATGTAGACGTCGGGCAGGATCATCACGCCGCGCGCGCGCAGGATCTCGTCGGCGTCCGCGGTCACCGGCCCGTTCGCCGCCTCGGCGACGATCTTCGCGGCGATCTTCGGCGCGTTGCCCACGTCGATCACGTTCTCGAGCGCGGCCGGCACCAGGATGTCGCAGTCGAGCTCCAGCACCGCGTCGCGGTGGGGCAGGTCGGTCGCGCCCGCCATGCCGAGGATCGTGCCGCTGACGGTTCGGTGCGCGACCACCGCGTCGACGTCGAGCCCCGAGACCGAGGCGATCGCGCCCTCGAGCTCCGAGAGGCCGACGAGGATCGCGCCCGCCTGCTGCAGGAACTTCGCGGCGTGATAGCCGACGTTGCCGAGCCCCTGCACGGCGACGCGCTTGCCGGCGAGCCCCGGGGTCAGGCCGAGCCGCTTCATGTCCTCGCCGTTCGACACCGCCTCGCGGATCCCGAAGTAGACGCCGCGCCCGGTCGCCTCGCGCCGCCCGCGGATCCCGCCCTGGCCCACGGGCTTGCCGGTCACGCACGCGAGCGCGTCGAGCTTGTACGACGTGATCGCCTGGTACGTGTCCGCGATCCACGCCATCTCGCGCGAGCTCGTGCCGAAGTCCGGCGCCGGCACGTCGATGCCCGGGCCGATGAAGTTCTTGTTCATCAGCTCGGCCGTGTACCGGCGCGTGATCCGCTCCAGCTCCGCGACCGAGTAGTCCTTCACCGCGATCCGGATCCCGCCCTTCGCGCCGCCGAACGGCACGTCGACGATCGCGCACTTGTACGTCATCAGCGCGGCGAGCCCCATCACCTCGTGCTCGTCGACGAGCATGCTGTACCGGATGCCGCCCTTGGTCGGCAGCTTGTGGTGGCTGTGCTCCGCGCGCCAGCCGTGGATCACCTCGACGGTCCCGTCGTCCCGCTTGATCGGGAACGCGATCCGGTGGACGTGGTTGCACACGCGGATCTGCGCCAGGATCCCCGGGTCGTGCTTGGTCCGCGCGACCGTGCGATCGAACTGCCGGCAGACCTGATCCCACAGGCTGGTCGTCGTCATGACCTCGGATACCACGTGATCGCTCGATCAGCCGCGGCGCGCCACCGGGTCTTCGTGGGACCCATCTCCCGGCGTCACCACGCGTCGATCGGCCCGAGGTCGTGCACCTGGTAGCCTGCCGTGACGAGGATGCGTGCGGCGCGCGCGCTGCGGCCGCCGCTCCGGCAGTACACGACCACCGGACGTTGCTGCGGAACCTCGCCGAGCCGCGCGGCGAGCTCGTCGACCGGAACATTGACCGCCTCGGGGAGGTGCTCGTCTCCGAACTCCTGTTCGGTCCGGACGTCGAGGAGCGTCGCGCCGCGCTCGACCAGACGTCGAGCCTCGGCGCCGGCCACCACCGCGCCGTTCTCAGACTTCGCCGCGTTCGTGCCGGAGTTGGAGCACGCCGGGAGGGTGAGGATCGCCGTCAATGCCGCCGCGAGCAGCTGGGTGTGCATGCATACCTATACCGCGAGCGCCGAGCCGCGCTGACGTCATCCGCCGAGCGTCATCTGGCGAGCTGCGCGAGGCGTGGAGCGTCGGTGCCGACCGCCGGCGTGAACCGATCGCTCCACGGCTCGAGGACGATGCGGGTCGCGTGCGCGGCGAGCTCCTGGAGGTGCGTCGCCTCGTGGGCGCGTCGCGCGCGCAGCACCGGATCGGTGACGTGCAGCGGCGTCAGGCTCTGGTTCACGATCCAGGCGAACGGCTTGATGTCGGCGCGGGCGAGGTCGCGCTCGAGCTGCATGGCCTCGTGGATCGGCGTCGCCTCCGGCAGCGTCACCAGCAGCACGTGCGTGTAGTCCGGATCCCGCAGGCGCGGCAGGAGCCGCTGGACCGCCTCGGGACTGCCGCTGGGCTTGCGCAGCACCTCGCGGTGGTAGGACTCGGCCGCGTCGAGCAAGAGGAGCGTGTGCCCGGTCGGCGCGGTGTCGATCACCACGAACCGGTCCTCGCCCTCCGCCACGGTCTCGGCGAATGCGCGGAACACCGCGATCTCCTCGGTGCACGGGCTGCGAAGATCTTCCTCGAGCAGCGCTCGGCCCTGCGCGTCGAGGCCGCTGCCCGCGGTCGCGAGGACCTCCGCGGTGTAGCGGCGGATCTCGACCGCCGGGTCGATGCGCGTCACCCGCAGGCTCGAGGCGCCCGCGCTCAGCTCGCGGACGGCCTGCGCGACGTGGGCCGCCGGATCGGTGGTGGTGAGCGTCACCGCGAATCCGCGGCGCGCCAGCTCGATCGCGATCCGGGCGGCGACGGTGGTCTTGCCGACCCCGCCCTTGCCCATCGTCATGACGACGCCCTTGCCCCGCTTCGCGAGCTGGTCGACGACGGCCTCGAGGCGCTGACCGCGAAACGCGTCCGTCTCGGGCGGCGGCACCGGCTCGCCTGCGCCGCCACCGGGCGAGCCCATCGCGCGGAGCGCATCGATCCCGACGAGCCCGAACGGCAGCAGCGGCACGTCGATCCGCGCCACCGTCCGCAGCCCGATCGGCAGCGTCTCCAGCGACGCCCGGCCGCGCGCCTCCATCGCCACGGCGGTCGGGTCGCCGGCATCGCGCGCCCGGAACACGCCGTTGAGGATCAACCGGACGGTGCCGACGCCGAGCTGCGCGAGCTCGGCCCGGGTGCGCTCGGCCTCGGCGAGCGAGGAGCGATCGGGCCGCGCGACCAGCACCAGGGTGGTCTGCGCGGGATCGCGCAGCGCCTCGTTGGACGCCGCGTACAGCGCCTTCTGCGCGGCGAGCCCGGACAGCGGGCCGAGGCAGGAGGTGCCACCGACGTTGTCGTCGATGAAGCTGGTCCACGCCGCCGGGAGCTCGAGCAAGCGGAGGGTGTGACCGGTGGGCGCCGTGTCGAAGATGACGTGATCGAACCCGGCGGTGACGGCGGGGTCGCCGAGCAGCTTCGAGAACTCGTCGAACGCGGCGATCTCGACGGTGCAGGCGCCGGACAGCTGCTCCTCCATGCTGGCGATCGCCGTCGCCGGGAGCACGCCGCGGTAGGGACCGACGACGCGCTCGCGGTAGGCGCGCGCCGCCTCCTGGGGATCGATGTTCAGCGCGGAGAGGCCCGGCACGTCGGGGATCAGCCTCGGGGTCGCTGCGAGCTTCACCCCGAGCACCTCGTCGAGGTTCGACGCCGGATCGGTGCTGACGAGCAGCACGCGCTTGCCCGCGTCGGCGAGGCCGATCGCCGTCGCGCAGGCGGCCGACGTCTTGCCCACGCCGCCCTTGCCGGTGAAGAAGAGGATGCGTGTGGGATGAGCAACGAGGCAGGGCATGAAGATCCTCAGTCAGGCCGCCGTCGGACGGGGCGGCGGTGATACTTCAACAACACTTCGTGCCGGACTCCGGGGCGTCCGCCTTGGGCGGGCAGCAGGCCTTCTTGGGTGCGGCGGCCTCCGGCGCGTACGCGACGCCGGTGAGGGCGGCGAGCGTCGGTCGCTGCGGGTACTGCCCGTCGGCGA
>Ga0163144_10031190_pt1 | contig 10175 bp, 12 predicted proteins | sample OliLak19BULKMAT1_FD_123175 | JGI IMG/M metagenome (GOLD analysis project Ga0163144, IMG submission 123175) | Freshwater microbial mat bacterial communities from Lake Vanda, McMurdo Dry Valleys, Antarctica - Oligotrophic Lake LV.19.BULKMAT1 | ecosystem: Environmental > Aquatic > Freshwater >...
GGTACTTCGGCCAGGCTCCTGGAGGACTCCTGGACGAACGCTGCGGTCGAGGGCACCGCCGGCGTTGTCGTGCGCACGAGCGCCGGCAAGGTCGCCAACACCATGTTCGCGTCGAGCAACGGCGGTCGCACGGTGAGCGGCGGCATGTACCCGGCCGTCGACGATGCGGGCGATGCCGTGGCGGCGAACCCCCATCACACGTGGTCCCTCACGCTGAGCGCCTCCCAGGTGATGTCGGCGTGGTCGAGTATCGGGAACCTGCTCGATGTCGAAGTGACCCAACGTTCGGGCGGTGGTCCGTGGGGCGGCTGGGTCGACAAGATCGTCCTGAAGGGCTCGGCGCGCAGCGTCACCATCTCGGGAGACGACTTCCGTCGTGCCTTCGGCCTCAAGTCCCGCTACCTGAACTTCACCCTCGTGCGCGCCACCAGCGCGCGGCGACCCGGTCCGGCCCTGTTCATCGGTGACTCCGTCGGGGTCAGCGTCAAGACTGATCTGAGGCGGCTCCTGGCCAGCGGTTACGACATGACGTATGCGACCAGGTCGGCTCGATGCACCACCCCCCGCACCGGCACCTGCAACTCGAACAACGCGCTCCCGGTCATTGCCGCCGCCACCCCGCCCGCCTTCGTCGTGATGCAACTCGGCTACAACGACATCAGCTCCAAGTTCGCGACGACCATCGACACGGCCATGAGCGCCATCACGAGCAAGGGCGTGACAACGGTGGTGTGGATCAACCTGTCCGAGCGACGGCTCGGCAAGTCGGGCGTGTCCGTGTACGCCGCGGCCAACGAGGCGTTGCGCGTGGCCATGGACCGCTGGCCGCAACTCATCGTGTTGGATTGGAATGCCGCGTCGTCGGGCACCGAGGCCACCACTTGGTTCCTCAAGGGCACCAGGTCCAAGCCGGACCTTGTTCACCTGACGTCCATCGGCCGCACGCGTTTCGCGCTGTTCCTGCGGTCCCAACTCGACGAACTCAGCGCGCAGAGCCTGTTGCCGACGGCTGTCCCGCCCCCGACGGCGACCACCACCACCACGACCACCACGACAGGCGGCTCGTCCACGACCACGACCACCACTCAGCCGGTCGTTCGGCCCACGCTCAAGAAGGGCGACACCGGTCCGTACGTGGTGGAGCTACAAAACGCGCTCCGCGCCGCCGGAGCCACCGTCGCCGCCGACGGACAATTCGGCACCAACACCGAGGTGGCCGTCAAGGCATTCCAGTCCTCGAAGCGCCTACTCGCCGATGGCATCGTCGGCACCAAGACGTGGAAGGAACTCGGTTTCTGACGGCAACTGGAATGGCTGGAGCAACAGTCACTCTCCGAGCTGCCATTCTTCGCCACGGACAAACCCGTCCACGTGTTCGACCGCACCGACGAGTGGGATCAACTCGAACGGTTCTGTCGAGCCAAGCCGACCACTCAAGCCGACCACTCAAGCCGACCAGCCAAGCCGACCAGCCAAGCCGACCACTTCGCCCGACGAGGGTTCGATCGCCAGGTGCTTTCCGAGGCCCGACGCCGGGCGGCTACCGAACTCGTCGACACAGACCGGCTCTACCACGGGGACTGACGGCACGCGGCCAACCCCAGGGGGCTCAGCCCAAGTGCTCGTCGAAGAACCGGAACGTGCGGGCCTGGGCGATCGCCGCTGACTGGGCGTGGAAGCTCGCACGATGATCGCAGTTGAATCCATGATCGGCCGGATAGGTGTAGACGACGCTGTCGGACCATCCCGCCCGGATGGTGTCGACGTCGGTCATCGGGATGAAGTTGTCCCTCTCGCCGTAGTGAGCGATGAGTGGAATGCCCGGCTGCTGACCGGCCAACGTGATGGTGTTGCCCCCGTAATAGGACGACGCCGCCGAGAACACCTCGCTGGCATTGATCGCCGCCGCCGCAGTGACGAGCCCGCCGAAGCAGTACCCGACGATGCCGACCTTGCCCGCCTCGCCCGCCGTCCGGCCGGCGGCCACCGCGTCCACGAGGACGTTGGCGAAGTCGACCTTTCCGAAGGCGAAGCCGAACCCGGTTTGGATGTCGGCCTCCGTGTAGCCGAGTTCGACCCCGCGCTCGGCCCGGTCGAACACCGCTGGCGCGATGGCGAGGTAGCCCGCGGCGGCGTAGCGATCGGCCACCTCGCGGATGTGGCCGTTCACGCCGAAGATCTCCTGGATGACCACGACACCGCCGCGAGGCGCGCCGTCGGGGTCTGCCCGGTACGCCGAGAATTCGAATCCATCGGATGCCGTCACAGTGATGCTGGTGCCCATGAGACCAACGTTAGGTCGTCCGGGTCGGCTGTGGTGCAGCCCGCTAGCCTCGCTCCTCCTATGGGAAAGGTACTCACGGAGCTACCGGTGGGCGAGCGGGTGGGCATCGCCTTTTCTGGCGGGCTCGACACGTCGTGCGCGGTGGCGTGGATGCGCGAGCGCGGGGCTATCCCCTACGCCTACACGGCTGATCTCGGACAACCCGACGAGCCCGACCTCGCCGACGTGCTGGCCCGAGCCACGCAGTACGGCGCAGAGTTGGCGCGAGTGGTGGATTGCCGGGCCGACCTTGTCCATGAGGGGCTCGTGGCGCTGCAGTGCGGCGCCTTCCACATCGTCACCGCCGGGAAGACCTACTTCAACACCACCCCGCTGGGTCGGGCCGTGACCGGAACGCTGCTCGTACGCGCCATGCACGACGATGGTGTCGACGTGTGGGGTGACGGCTCCACGTACAAGGGCAACGACATCGAGCGCTTCTACCGGTACGGCCTCCTCGTCAACCAGAACCTTCGCATCTACAAGCCGTGGCTCGACCCCACGTTCGTGGAAGAACTCGGAGGGCGGGCGGAGATGAGTCAGTGGCTCAGCGACCACGGCTACCCGTACCGGGACAGCAAGGAGAAGGCGTACTCGACCGACGCCAACATCTGGGGCGCCACCCACGAGGCGAAGCGGCTGGAGTTCCTCGACGAGTCCATGGATCTCGTGGAGCCGATCATGGGTGTACGGCACTGGGATCCGGCGGTCGTGGTGGAGCCCGAAGTCGTCACCGTGGGGTTCGAGGCCGGCTTCCCGGTGTCGATCAACGGCGCGACCTTTGCCGACCATGTCGGCCTCGTCATGGAGGCGAACACCATCGGTGGGCGCCACGGTCTCGGCATGTGCGACCAGATCGAGAACCGCATCATCGAGGCCAAGAGTCGCGGCATCTACGAGGCACCCGGCATGGCCCTGCTGTACGTCGCCTACGAGCGTCTCGTCACGGGCATCCACAACGAGGGCACCCTCGAGAACCTGCGCACGATGGGCCGGCGTCTCGGGCGGCTGATGTACGAGGGCCGCTGGTTCGACCCTCAGTCGGTGATGCTCCGAGAGCCGTTGCAACGCTGGGTCGGCGCGCTGGTGACGGGCGAAGTCACCATGCGACTGCGTAGGGGCGACGACTACACCGTGCTCAACACCGAGAGCCCGAACCTCACCTACGCTCCGGAGCGACTCAGCATGGAGCGCAGTGAGAGCGCGTTCGGGCCGCTCGACCGCATCGGACAACTCACGATGCGCAACCTCGATATCGAGGACAGTCGAGCCAAGATCGCCCAGTACCGGGCGGCGGGCACGCTCGGCCCTGGGGGCGGCGATCTCGGCATGCTCCAAGCCGGCGACTGACTCACGAGCGGTCAGCGACTCCGCTCGAGTTCGTAGAACGGGACGGCCCCGCCCCGCCGGGCCCACAAACCGGCCCCGACCTGTACGAAGTTCGGCTGAAGTCGTTTGCGATACCACTCGCCGGACCTCCAGTGACAGTCGAGGTCCGTGAAGTCCTGGTCCACGACGTGATCACGATCATGCAGCGTCGGTACCTCCAGGTACAGGACATGACGGGTTCCGGCGGTGAGATTGGCGATCGCCGCCGTGGCCGCCGCGTTGGCCAGGTACTGCAGCACGCCCTGGCACACCACGAGATCCGTTGGAGCACCAGGCGTCCACGTGCTGATGTCGCGCTGCTCGTGGCCGTACTGCTCGCAGGCGTACTCGCTGACATCCACACTGCGATACATGACGCGCGGTCGGTACTCGGCAAACCAATCTCGCCAGTATCCGGGACCAGCGCCGACGTCCAGCACCGTCTGGAGCCGCAAACCCCACCATCCGAACAAGCCGGATACACCGTTCGCCAGGTGGGCGATGCGACTCCGGGTGTGAACGGGCGACGACCCGTAGAACCGGCTGTAGTACGTCTCGTCGAATCGCTCTGCCGTCATGGGTGGTGCGTCACCTCGACTTGACCGTGTGGGCTCGCGGAGGCCAGAACGAGTTCTTGATCCACGTGCCACCGATACCGGCAATGACGGCGATGAGTCCGAAGATGACGACGGCGATCGCGACGTGGTCCAACCTCGAGAGATACTCGTCCGTGGCGAGGCGGGCGACTCGGCGCGACAACGGATCCTGGATGTCGTCGATGGCGTTGTTCGATGCCGTTGAAATGAGCGTTGCCGTGAGGAACATGGCGACGACCACGACGGCGGCCGCAAGGCCGAAGATTCCGAAGCGGCCGGGCCCGAGCGCCACCGCAGCGACGATGCAGAGCGCTCCGACCACGAGCAACCACCACGCCGCGTGTCGTGCGGTATCGATGACGTTGAGCGCCTCGGGTACGTCCGCTCGGTAGAAGAGTTCGAAGCGCAGTAGTTCATCCGCGTTGGGCAGTTCGTCGTCGAGGTTTGGAACTGCGGCCACGACCTGCCGTCGAACCTCGCTGGCGAGGTCTTCCATGTTGAACACGATGACATCGTCACGACCGTTGATGAGCATGTCGTATGACGCCAACACGGCGGCGACCGCCTCCTCTTGCACCCGCTCGTCCGAGACGACGAGCGTGACCAGCGCGTCGACCTGCTCGCGGTCGTCCTCGAGGTCCCCGATGGTCACGATTCGATCGGTGATCTCCCTGGTCAGCAGCCGGGCGATATCGCGATCCGCCACAATTGCCGCGGTGGTCTGCTCCACCCGCTCCTCGGCGAAGAGCGAATTGTCGGCCACGAACAGGACGATGCCGAGGACCAGACACAGTGCTCCCACCAGTGCCAACGCGATCGCGCTGATTCGCCTCGCCTGCATCACACTGCCGGCGAGCCGGGGAACAGCCCGAGCGCGTCGAGTTCGTCCAGTCGGCGTAGCGCGGCGGACCAGAGCGCTGGTGCCGCGTCACCGATAACCGAGTTTCTGGCCTCGACACGCTCCCTGCTGATGCCGTGCTGGTGCCAGGGACCGCCGCGGTTGGCATGGTTCAGGAGCACCGGTTGAAGCCTGTCGATGGCGAGGGCGAAACGGGCGTCGGCGGTGTCGCCCCGCTCGAACTCGTCCCAGAGCGCGCGCAGCGTCGTTGCCTGATCGCAGGGGAGCAGCCCGTACAGCCGCTCGGCAGCGTGGACTTCGCGTTCGGCCTTTGTGGCATGGCCGGCGTCGTCGTAGGCAAACGTGTCTCCAGCGTCGATCTCGACGAGATCGTGTACCAGCAGCATGGCGACGACTCGGGCCACGTCGACCGGTTCGGCGGCGTGCTCGACGAGCACCATGGCGAGGAGCGCCAAGTGCCACGAGTGTTCGGCGGAGTTCTCCCGGCGGGCCCCATCGCGAATCTTCGTCATCCGCTCGATCTGCTTGAGTCCGTCGATCTCCAGCAAGAACATCAACTGGCTCTCGAGCCGGTCGTCAGGCGACGGGGCTTGGTGCCCTTCCGGTGACGGCACCGGGTCAGGCCCGGATCAGCGAGGCCAGGCCCCAGATCGCCACGAACCCGCCGATCAGCGCCATGACGACGCTACGGCCGACCGGCGCCACCGGGAGATCGCCGTCGCGGGTATCGACGGGCGGACGCAGGATGGCCATCGTGTTGCCGACCGCCAGCGCACCGCCCAGGGCGAGCATCAGCCATGCGAGTAGGTTTTCACCGAGGAACATCGAATCGATGGTACGTCGGACTCACGCCCGAAAGCGTTCGGCGCTTTCGAACTTGGTGTACTCCTTGAGGAACACCAACTTCACCATGCCGGTAGGGCCCGACCGATGCTTGCCCACGATCACCTCGGCGAGAGCTTTGTCGCCCGACTCGGGGTTGTACACCTCGTCTCGGTAGATGAACATCACGACGTCGGCATCCTGCTCGATCGAGCCGCTCTCACGAAGGTCGGCCAGCATGGGTCTTTTGTCGGACCGACTCTCCAGGTTCCGAGAAAGCTGCGACAAGGCGATGATGGGCACTTCGAGCTCTCGGGCGAGGATCTTCAGCCCTCGGCTGATCTCGCTGATCTCGAGTTGCCGGTTCTCGGCGCCGGTGCCGCTCATGAGCTGGAGATAGTCGACGACGATCAGACCGAGCGACCCGTGGCGGGCCTTGACGCGGCGGGCTTTGGCTCGGATCTCCATCACGGTGACGTTCGGATTCTCGTCGATGAGCAACTCGACCTCGAGTCGCCCGATGGCGTTGGAGATCTTCGTCCAATCGGCCTGTTCGAGCCGACCGGTGCGCACCTTCTTCGAATCGATCTTGGCTTCGAGCGACAAGATGCGCTGAGCAAGTTCGAGATGACCCATCTCGAGCGAGAAGAACAGCACCGGTAACCGGGAGCTCGTGGCCACGTTGGTGGCGATGCACAGCGCTAACTCGATGATGCCCATGCTCGGACGGGCGCCGATGATGTGCAGGGTGGACGGCTGCAGCCCGTTCAACAACTCGTCGAGATCGGGGAAACCGGTGGGGGTGCCGGTGATGGCGCTGCCACGCTCGTACAACTCCTCCAGGTTCTCCATCACGTCCGTCAGGATCGTGCTGATGGGCCGCGTGGAGTCCGTCACCCGGCGCTCGGCGACCTCGAACATTTTCGTCTCCGCAGTATCCAACGTGCGGGTGACGTCGTCACTCTCGGCGTAGGCCAACTCGGCAATCTCCGACGACACGGCGATGAGTCGGCGCAGCAGGGCAGTGTCCTGCACGATCTTGGCGTAGCGCACGGCGTTGGAGATCGCCGGAGTACGCGACTGCAACTCCAACAGTGCGGACGAGCCGCCGAGTTCGTCGAGGAGCCCAGCCCGCCGCAACTCGTCGGCCACGGTGACGGCATCGATGGGCTGGCCCGAGGCCATCAGCACCCGAATGGCGTCGTAGACGTGCTGGTGCGCCGGCTTGTAGAAGTCTCCGGGCGCCAAGCCCAGTTCGGCCACGCTGTTGACGGCGTCCCTGGACAAAAGGAGCGCGCCGAGCACCGACTCCTCGGCGTCGAGGTTGTGGGGTGGAACCCGCGATGACACGGATCGGCCCCGTCGAACATCGGGCGGGCGGTCCGTATCGCGAAGCGCGTCACTCATCGTGGACAACCTTGCCTGCTGAGGCCTGTGGGGAACCAGAGGTACAGACCTGGGATTTCGCCTGTGGACAACGACCTCTGGGCCCTACGGCCAGGCGGCTACTTCTTGGTGACTTCGAACGTGACGGGGAATTGCACGTCGGCGTGAAGCTTGGCGGTGGCGCTGTACGTGCCGGTGGTCTTGATCGGATCGACGTGCAGTTTGCGCTTGTCGATGACGATGCCCGTCTGCGCCTCGATGGCCGCCGCGAGATCGCCGGCGCTCACCGAGCCGTACAAACGACCCTCGGGGCCTGCCTTGGCCGGGATCAGGATGGTGCGGGCGACCAACGCCGATGCCACGGTTCGTGACGAGTCACGGTCCTGGGCGTCGCGGAGATCTCGGGAACGCCGCATGGCGGCCGCCTGGTTGACCGCACCGTCGGTGGCAACAAGGGCGAGACCCTTCGGGAACAGGAAGTTACGGGCGTAGCCGTCCTTCACGTCGCAGATGTCGCCGCGCTTGCCCACGGTGGGGATGTCGGAACGCAAGATGACCTTCATCGTCACTCCTCCCCAGCCACGGTGTCGGTATCGATCGCCTCGGCGCCGACGGCGAACTGTGTCTCGGGTTCGGCCGGCTTCGACTCGCGGTCACCACGGTCTCCACGATCCCCGCGCTCACCCCGCTCGCCACGATCACCGCGAGGTGCCCGCTGGCTCGAGACGCGCTTGGTGTACGGCAGCAACGCCATGCCCCTGGCATTCTTCACCGCTCGGGCGATGTCGTTCTGCTGCTGCACGTCGTTGCCGTTCACCCGGCGCGGCCGGATCTTGGAACGGTCGGACACGAACCGGCCGAGAAGGTTGACGTCCTTGTAGTCGACATAGTCGACCTTTTCTTGCGTGAGGACGCTGGTCTTCTTCCGAACCCGCTTGGTGGATTCCTTGGTCGCCCGCGGTGGGCGCTTGGTTTTGCTCATCTCGATGTGTGCTCCTGAGTGGTACGGGTCAGCCGGGTCACGGCCGGCTGCCCCGACGAACGATCGTGGTTAGAACGGCTCTTCTTCGCCGCCGGATTGGGCGTTGCCTCGGCCTTCGGCCGGCGCTCCTCCACCGAACGAACCGGTGGAGTCCCCGGAGGAACGACTGGTTCGTTCGACCTGGGCGGTGGCCCAACGGAGGCTGGGTCCCATTTCGTCGGCATTGATCTCGACGACGTTGCGCTTCTCACCCTGCTGCGTCTCGTATTGACGCTGCTCGAGCCGACCGGTGACGTTGACCCGGCTTCCCTTGGTGAGTGATGCCGCGGCGTTCTCGGCGAGTTGCGCCCAGGCGACGACGTTGAAGAACGACGTCTGTTCCTGCCATTCGTTGTTCACCTGGTACCGGCGGCTGACCGCCAACCCGAAGGTGGCGGTGGCCCGGCCGCCTGCGGTGAATCGCAGTTCCGGGTCACGGGTGAGGTTTCCGACGACAGTGACTGAGTTATCGGCCATGGAGTGATCTCCTTCGGTGAGCGACCTGGGATCAGGCCGCGTCCGTCATGCCGCGGCGCGTGGCCTCGGAATCCGGCAGACGGAGTAGCAGGTGTCGGAACACATCGTCCGAGATACGGAGCGAACGCTCGAAGTCGTCAAGGGCCCCACCCTCGGCGAGCACGTTGTAGAAGACGTAATACCCGTCCGTCTTCTTGTTGATGGGATACGCCAACCGGCGCCTGCCCCACCAATCTGGCTGACCGACGATCTTGCCGCCGGCGGCGACGACCTGTTTGGCGAGCGCCTTTTGGTGCTCGGTCGCCGCGGCCTCGTCGAGGTCGCCACTGATGATGATTCCAAGTTCGTAGGCGCGCATGGCCTGTGTGCTCCCTCCGGACCCGGCTGGTAGCCGGGGCCCCCGAGGGGGCAGGGCGAATATCTGGACCAAACGAGTGTAGCGGTGCGGCTCACGCTTGCACCTTGGCACAGGGGTGTCACAGAGTTGTGCGGCTGCTGGCCCTGCCCCACCAACGGTACCCACGACGATGCGCCAGACTGGGCCGGTGGACCTCCGGTCGTGGATTGTCGAAGAGCACCGTTCACTGTGGCCCAGATTCGACGAAGGCATCATCAAGTTGGTCGCACCCGAGCGCTGGTCGGAGCACGTCGACGGTGGGGGTTCGTGTCTTTCCCAGCTGTTGTTCCACGTCAGTCTGCACGCAGACACGGCACTGCACTGCGTCATCAACGACCGACCGCCGCTGGTCGAGCAATGGAGGGGTCGGCTCGGCCTGGCCGACGTCGAACGACATCGCGGACTCGCCGAGTCCGAGGACGCCGAGGTGGTGGCCTCCATCGACCCCGTGGCACTGTGCGACTATGCCGCCGCAGTACACCGCGCGACGGCGGAATGGCTGCTCGATACCGACCTCGACGCCCTCGACGAGTCGCCGCCCGCGTCAGAACGGCTCGGCCGCCTCGCCGGCGCTTCACTCGACGCCGTTCCGTGGCTCCACCGCATGTGGGACGGCAAGCCCACCGCATGGTTCGTCCAGTGGGAGTGCACCGGTCATGTGCTGAATCACCTGGGCGAGATGGTCAGCATCCGCAACCGGATGGGTCTCAGCCCCTTTTAGGTTGCGAGGCACCCGGCTTGGTGGAGGCGTGAGGCTGGCGCCAACTCGGCCAGCGCGAGCCTGAGCCCCGAACCGCCCCCCCCCGCCCCCGCACCCCCCCCCCCCCCCCCCCCCACCCCCCCCCCCCCCCCCCCCCCCGCCGAGGGATTCCTTACGTCCTTATTATCGAGCCTTTACTGTAGTAATAATATCGTAGTAATGTCAC
>Ga0163144_10031191_pt1 | contig 10175 bp, 9 predicted proteins | sample OliLak19BULKMAT1_FD_123175 | JGI IMG/M metagenome (GOLD analysis project Ga0163144, IMG submission 123175) | Freshwater microbial mat bacterial communities from Lake Vanda, McMurdo Dry Valleys, Antarctica - Oligotrophic Lake LV.19.BULKMAT1 | ecosystem: Environmental > Aquatic > Freshwater > Lake...
GCTGCGCCGTCGACTGCTGACGCTGGGAACGGCGTGCCTTCTCGTCAGTTGCGCCCGCACCCCGGCACCGGTCACCGAGCTCTCAAGCGCCGCCGCCTCGGCGAGCAACGACGTGCTGTTTCGCACGACCTACGGTTTCGAGGCCGAGATAACCCTCGCGGAGATGACGCGCCATCCGCGTGGCTTCCTCTATCGCGTCATTGAACAGGGCACGGGAATGGGGGCCGCCCCCGGTCGTCGCGTCGCCGTGTCGTACGTGGTGCGTCTCGCCGATGGGCGTGAGGTGGATCGGGCGGAGCCCGCGCGGCCCATGCGCTTTCGGATCGGGGAAGGGACGGTCATCAGCGCGTTCGATGCGGCGGTGCGGGAGATGCGGGTTGGCGCCGTGCATCAACTCGTGGTGCCGCCGCGGCTCGGATACGGGGCGCGCGGCCGCGGGCCAGTGCCGCCGAATGCCGTTCTCGTGATGATCGTGAAGTTGGAGCACGTGCAGTAGACGCGAGGATCAGCGGCTCCAGACGACCCCGGCGCTGAGGGTGCGCGTCGTGTACGGCCCCGGATACCCCTCGCGTCGCCCAACCGGTACGGGAATGCTGCCGCGCAACATCAGGACTTTGTACAGCACGATGCCGAGTCCCGCCTCAACGACGGCAAAGGTTCGTGTTTCCCGGACCGTGGTCGGCTGGAGCATCTCGAAGCTCTCAATGACGAGCGTCCCGGATGCGAAGGGAATCAGCGTGAGGTCAGGCCCGAGGGCGCGGGCCCATCCGGCGGCGATGCCCGGGGCGAAGCGGGTCAGCTTCCATTCTTGCGGGGTGCCCCAGTTCGCCACGTTCGACCGCAGGCCGCTGAACTCGATGGTCGGGCAGAGGCGATAGGGGCGCGCGCGGTCGGTCGACCCTTCGCGATCGGTCGGCCCTTCGATGCTCACCTGCAGTGCGGGTCCTCGAGCCTCCCACGGCATGCCCTCGGTGTCGAGGTAGGTCGACCGCACGGCGCTGGCGGTGAGGGCCAAGGCGCGCGAGAGGGCGACCATCACTCGCGTGCGATCGCTCGTGGCGCTGCCACTCCTGGAGGCCTCTTGCGTGATTCCCGCGCGGGTGCGCGCGGTGGCGGTGAGCCCGAGACATTGCTGGGCTGTCACGGGGACGGCGGTTGCGAGCAACAATACGCCGAGCAGCAATGCGCCGCGCAGTGATGCGCCGAGTGTCATGGCGCGCCGTGGGGCGGGAGCGAGAACGATGGCCATATATGAAAATGAATGTGTCATTGCGCGCCGTTCCACGCTATCATTCCACCGTGATGCTCTTCGTATTCCGGCGATGAGTACGGCAGTGCGGCCTGAGCCGCGCCTGACCGCACCACACACACGCGCTCCGCTCGTGTGTGTCTTGGTGCCCCACCTGGTCACGGACGATCCCAGCCTCGCCTGGTACTGCGACTTCACGCAGAGCCGCGCCGAGTTCCGTCGCGCCTTCGACGCCTTGGGGATGGATTGGCGCTGGCAGAAGGTGACGTTGGCCGATCACGAGCGGGTGATCGCGCGCCTTGCGCGCCTCGCGGAGCGGCGGCCGCTCACGGTGTTCAATCTCTGCGACGGCGACGAGCAGAACGGTGTACCCGGGCTCTCGGTGATTCACGCACTCGAGAAGTACGGGTTGCGCTACACCGGGTCGGACGCGGCCTTCTACGACGGCACCACTTCCAAGATCGACATGAAGCGGGCGTTCGATCGGGCGCGGGTGCCGCATGCGGCGTGGGAGATCGTGCCGCGCGACGGGCGAGGGGCCGCCGGAATCCTGCAGCGCCTCGGCGCGCCGCTCATCCTCAAGCCGGCGGTCTCCGCCGGGAGCATGGGGGTCACGACACAGTCGGTCGTGCGGACGGCGCAGGAGCTTCGCGCCCAGATGGCGCGGCTGCGCGAAGGCTATCACGGCTGGGATCTCACCACGGGCGGCGTGATTGCAGAGCGGTTCGTGGTGGGGCGTGAGTTCACGACCTTTCTGGTGGGGCATCACGATGCGCCGTCGAAGCGCGTGGTGTATCCCCCCGTCGAGCGTTGCTTCAATGCCCTGTTGCCCATGGACGAGCGCTTCCTCTCGTTCGATCGTCTGTGGGGGATGTACGAGACGGAGAGCCCGGTGAATGGCGAGGCCGACGAGGATCTGTGGAAGTACGCGCCGGTGGCGCGCGAGGAAGCGGCGCGCATCCGTGAGGTGAGTTGGGCCGCCTATGCGGCCTGTGGCGGGCGCGGCTACGGTCGCATCGACCTCCGCCAGGATGCGGCGACGGGCGAACTGGTGGTGCTGGAGGTGAACGCGCAGTGCGGACTCTCCGAGGACGAGCTGTTCACCTCGATCGGGGCCATCCTCAAGTTCGCCAAGCGTCCGTTCGCGCACGCGGTCGCGGCGATCCTCGGTGCGGCGCGTCTGCGTGCGCGGAGCGGGATGCGTCGCGCGGCATGAGGTGCGTTTGAAGATCTGCGTGCTCCAGCCCGACTACTCCACCTCGACGGTGGACTATCGCCACTACGACCCCCCCCGCGACCTCGCGCCACTCGCGCCGGGGCATGTGGTGCATCACGAAGCGTTGCACAAGCTCACTGTACACAAGCAGCTCGCCCGCCTCGCGGCGGATGGGTATGACATCTATGTGAACTTGTGCGAGGGGTATCTCGAATGGGATGTGCCGTCGATTGACGTCATCCACGCGCTCGAGCGACTCGGCCTTCCGTATACGGGCCCCTCCGTCCGGCTGTATGATCCGCCGAAGCCGTTGATGAAGTACGTGGCGCATGCGGCGGGGGTCGCGACACCGCGGCATGTGGTGGTGACCCCGCGCGAGGATGCGCGGGCCGCGGTCGCCCGCGCGGGACTGCGCTTTCCGCTGTTCGTGAAACCGGCCCACGCCGGCGACAGCCTCGGTGTGGACGATGGTGCGCGTGTCAGTGAGCCTGACGCGCTCCAGGCTCAGGTCACGGCAATCCAGGCAGACTATCCACAGCTGCTGATCGAGGAGTACATCGCTGGGCGCGAGTTCACCGTCCTTGTGGTGGGAGATTCGGCGGGGGAGGGGCGCGGCACCGCGCTCGAACCCATCGAGTACCGCTTCCCGGCCGGCCGTGAGTACAAGAGTTACGCGCTCAAGACCTCCGAGCTGCACCCTGATGCGAACGTGCGCGTGGACGACCCCACGGTCCGGGCAGAGTTGATGCGCGCGGCCGAGGCAGTGTTCCGCGGCTTCGATGGCACGGGATATGCACGGATGGACTTTCGGATGGACCACGCGGGAACCCTCCACTTCCTGGAGGTGAACTTCTCCTGTTCCGTTTTTTATCCGGCGGGATGGGAGGGGTCGGCCGATCACATCCTCGCGCTGGACGGACTGGGGCAGGCGGGCTTCCTGATGCGGATTATCGCTGAGGGACGGGGGCGCCACACGCGTCAGCAACAGATGTACGCGTTGCGCGGGGATTCGATCGCCGGGTACGGCATTGTCGCCACGCGGGAGGTCGCGCCGGGGGAGGTCGTCTTCCGCGGCGAGGGACGTCCGCAGCGCATTGTCACGCGGCGGCACGTGGAGGGCACGTGGGGGCCGGAGGACCGAGTCATGTTCGATCGGTACGCGTATCCGTTGAGCGACGAAGTCTATCTGTTGTGGGATCGCGATCCGTCGGAGTGGGCACCGCAGAATCATTCGTGTGACCCCAACACGCGGTTCGACGGGTTGGACGTGGTCGCGACGCGTCCGATTGCTGTCGGGGAAGAGCTGACCGTAGATTATGCGGAGTTCCTCGATGCGTCGGCCGAAGCGTTCGAGTGTCGTTGCGGGGCCTCGACCTGCCGCGGGCGGGTGGTCGGGATAGCAGGGAACTCTGTGACCATGCGCGAACGCGCGCATCGTGCCAGTTTAAAGGACCAACCCACCACACCTAGGAGCGTCGCATGACCCGCCGTGGCACCATCCTGTCCACTCTCTTCGCTGTCGTGCTCCTTGCGGTGCCGTCAATCGCGCGTGCGCAGAGCCACGCCGAAGCGGTCTGGGCGCAACTCAACCGTACCTACACCCAGGTGAACGGTGATGGGTTCGGCTCGCGTAACTACATCATCGGTCGCATGGCCAACGGGGTGTCCGACAGCTGGACGCTGACACTTCCGGGTGGCTCGGCGTACAAGATTGTCGGGGTGTGCGACAACGATTGCGAGGATCTCGACATCCGCGTCACGATCGGCGACGATCTCGTGGCCGAGGACGTCCTCGATGATGATGTACCGATTGTGAACTTCACCGCCAAGGGTGAGCAGCGCTACAACGTCAAGGTGACGATGGCGACCTGCAAGGCCGATCCCTGCTTCTGGGGTATCGGAATCTTCTACAAGTAAGCGATTGTTGCAACGAGCAATGCGGCGCCCGGGATGTTCCCGGGCGCCGCATTGCTTTCCCCGCGATCGACGAAGTGCTAACGTCCGCTTATGGCCACCGACCCACTGCCGCGTCTTCGCACGATTTGTCTCGCGCTGCTCGGCGCACACGAGGTGGAAGCGTGGGGCGCCCCGACGTTCCGCGTGAAGAAGATCTTCGCGATGTACTCCGCGGCATCGGACGGACCGCACAGCGGCGGACGTCCTGGGGTGTGGCTCAAGGCCGCTCCGGGCAATCAGGAACTGATGATTCGCGATCGGCCCGCTCGTTTCTTTGTTCCGCCCTATGTGGGGACAAGTGGATGGATCGGCGTCCGACTCGACAAGCGACCGAGCTGGAACGAGGTCGCCGAGTTGGTGGAGGAGAGTTGGCGACTCGTCGCACCGAAGTCGCTGGTGAAGCAGGCGAAGGGCTGAGGTCGGCCAAAGAGGAACGAGGGCGCCCCGCACCAGCGGAGCGCCCTCGTTCTTTCATCCTCCCCTCTTCATCCCAGATCAGACCGGGAACAGCATCTCGCGGTAGCGCGGGAGCGGCCAGTGATCGTCACCGATCGAGACTTCGAGCTTGTCGGAGATCGCTCGGCAGCCAGCCATCGAGTTGGCGCCGGTGCTGGTGAGAAAGGCGGCGCACTTCACCACATCGTCGTGCAATGCGTGTGCGCGCTTGATGGCTGCGTGAAGCGCGGCCGTCTTGGCCTGCAGCGCGACAACGAGCTTTCCCGTGGCTTCGGCCGCGGCCTTCTGCGGCACGGTGCGGATACCCGCCTGCTTCGCCTTGGCCGCCCCTTCGGCGAGTTGCCCGAGGTAGGAGTACCCAGCCGGAAGGATCTGCGTGTCGAGCATCTCGACCAGCGTTTCCATCTCGATCAGCAGGTCCTTCACGTAGCGCTCGACGCGGATGTGGTAGCGGCTCTCCAACTCGGCCGCGGTCAGAATGTTGAGCTTGGTGAAGAGATCCCTCACCGGCTTGGTGTTCATCTGCGCCAGCGCCTCGGGGGCGCGACGGAGGTTGAGCAGGCCACGCTTCTTGGCCTCCTTCACCCACGCTTCGCTGTAGCCGTTGCCCTCGAAGCGGATCGCCGAGGTCTCCTTGAAGATCTTACGCACGACCTTGAGCGCGGCGTCATCCACCGAGCCGCCCTTCGTGAGCTCGGCCTTGAGCGCGGCGTTGATCTCGACAATCGCTTCGGCCACCACCGTGTTGAGCGTCATCACGGGGAAGGCGATGCTCTGCGACGAGCCCACGGCGCGGAACTCGAACTTCGCGCCCGTGAAGGCGAGCGGCGAGGTGCGGTTACGATCGGTGTTGTCCTGCTCGATCTCGGGGAGCTTGGAGATGCCAAGCTGCAGCATCGCCTGCTCGGCCTTCGTGCCCGCGCGGCCGGCGATGATGTCCTCGATCATCTTGGTGAGCGCGTTGCCCATGAAGACCGAGATGATGGCCGGCGGCGCTTCGTTGGCGCCGAGCCGATGCTCATTGCCGCTCGTCCCGATGCCGGCACGGAGCAGGCCCTGGTGCTTGTAGACGCCCTTGAGGAAGGCGGCGAGGAACATGAGGAAGCGCACGTTCTGGTGCGGCGTCTTCCCCGGCTTGAGCAGGTTGATGCCGTTGAGTGCGTTGTCCGACGCGATCGAGAGCGACCAGTTGCAGTGCTTGCCCGAGCCGTTGATGCCGGCAAAGGGCTTCTCGTTGAGAAGGACTTGGAGGCCATGGCGGAGCGCCACGTCCTTGAGGATCGACATCACGAGTTGGTTATGGTCCGTGGCGATGTCGGTCTCTTCGAACATCGGCGCCATCTCGAACTGGCAGGGCGCGACTTCGTTGTGACGCGTGACGATCGGGACGCCGAGCTTGTAGAGCTCGAACTCGACTTCGGCGAGCATGGCCTGGACGCGCTCGGGGATGCCACCGAAGTAGTGGTCTTCGAGCTGCTGGCCGCGTGGCGGCGGCGCGCCGATCAGGGTGCGTCCGCCCATGACGAGGTCGGGGCGCATCGCGAAGTGGGTGCGGTCGATGACGAAGAACTCCTGCTCGGTGCCCATGGTGGTGTAGACGCGGAGCGCCCCGGTGTCGCCAATGATCTCGAGGAGTTCGCGGGCGGCCGTCGAGAGGACTTCGCTCGAACGGAAGAGCGGGGTCACTTCGTCGAGGGCTTCGCCGTTGTAGCCGATGAAGACCGAGGGGATGCACATCGTCTTGGTGCCGGCCGCTTCCATGATGAAGAGCGGCGAGGCCGGGTTCCACGCGGTGTAGCCGCGCGCTTCCCACGTTGCACGAAGACCACCCGAGGGAAAGGACGACGCGTCCGGCTCCGACTGGATCAGCTGTTCGGCGGTGAACTTCTCGATCGCGTTGCCCTGCGCATCGAGGGTGAGGAAGGCGTCATGCTTTTCGGCGGTGAGGCCGGTCTGCGGCTGGAACCAGTGGCAGAAGTGCGTGACACCCTGCGAGATCGCCCATTCCTTCACGGCCGTTGCCACGGCCGGTGCAATCTCGGGGTCGAGCTTCTTTCCGAGGCGAACGGATTCCGTGAGCTTCTCGTGCACCCCCTTGGGCAGCTTGTCGCGCATCTGGCGCGCGCCAAAGGTGTGCGAGCCGAAGTAGGACGAGGTCGGCTTGGGGTCGGCGCCCATGGAGGGCACGTCCGGAATGATCGGCGCGCGTGTGGCGATGGCGCGGAGCGCGGCGACGCGCGGGGTATTGGAGTCGGACATGAGGGATTGAGATGGCGGTCGGTGATATTTGAAACGTGCAGAAGCAGCAAAATTTAGCCGACATTTTGCACGAATCCAAGCGGGAAAGCTCTTTGGGGTGTGTACAAAGTGCAACTTCTGCACGAACTGAGTGACACCGAGCCTGGTACTTCCGAAAGACGGGCTCGTCTGAGTGACCGCTCTTCCTGTGGTAAGCTCTTGTTATATAGGAACTTAACGCGCTTCTGCGACCCGAAGCGTCCCTCGCATCCGCGAGTGGATCGTGCACTGATAGCGGACCACGCCGGTGTCAGTCGGAACCCAGGCGAAGCGCTCCCCCGACTTCAAATCCCCCGAATCGAAGAGCTCCCGCCGCACGGCGTTGTGGCGGACGATGTCGCCATTCACCCACACGACCGTGTCTCCGACGGCGACGCGCACCTCGCGCGGGGCGAAGGAGTTGCCGCGCATGCGGATCTCGCGCCGCCGCGGGGTACGCTCCGCTCCGCTCCACGCGCTGAATGCACTGAACGCGCTGACCGCACTGACCGCGAGGCTCAAGGCGATCATCGGAAGCACCACGCGCAAGCCTAGGCGCCAGCCCAAGCGCCCTCCCACGCGCAAGCCCACGCGCCCGCCCACGCGCCCGCCCACGCGCCCGATTTGCATCGCGTGGTCTCCCAGGCGAATCACCGGCGCTTCAATGCGGCGAAGAGTTCCTGCGCGTGCCGCAAGTGTGCGGCGAACGCGGGACGCACCGCGACGAGTAGCGCGCGCAGCTCGGCGTTCTGCGCACCCGGAATGAGCACGCGGTCGATCGCGCCGAGCACGTTCGTATGATAGGTCACCTCGGTTGCCGCGTAGGCACTGTCGAAGGCGAACCCTTCGAAATCACGGAGGATCAGTCGCTTCGCCTCCGCATCATCGCGCAGGTCGAACGCGATGGTGTTCTCCACCGGCGTCACGCCAAGGCGCGTCACGAGGGCGACGGCGGCCTCGTTGACGGACTGGTGATCGCGCTTGGTCATCGTGGCGAACTCACGCACGGACGGCGTCTGGCTCTTCGCGAGCGCGAGATCGGCGTACATGATGTCGTTGGTGTTGGCCTGCACGACGATGGCCGCGATGTTGGCGTCCGTGAGTGCGGGGGTCGACGTCTCGGCCATGCGCGCGCGGCAGGCACCGAGCACGAGGGTGAGGCTGAGCAGCGAGAGCGAGAACGTTCTGTTCATAAGGAGGAGTTCGCGAGGGAGTAGCGAGGGAATCGACGTACTCGACGTACTCAGAAGTGTGAAGAGAGCGTCGAGGTTCCGGTCTAGTGCATAAAGAGCCATCGCAGGGCCTCGTCCAGCCGCGCCCCGACCACCAGTGTGTGTCCCCATCCATCGGCCTGCCGGAACTCCGCGACGGCACCTGCGGCCACGGAGGCCTCGTACGCAGCACGCACCCGCGTGAGAGGAATCACCAAATCGGTCTCCGCGCCGATGAACAGCAGGGGTGCCATGCGGCCATCGGATGGCGGCACGCCTCCGCCGGCTATCAAGACCGCCGCTCGCACATCGCTTCGCCGTTCACTCGCGAGTCGCATCGTGGCGGCCGCTCCCATCGAATGTCCAATCACGTAAATGGTCGCGCGATCGATCACGTACTCACGGTCGAGCACCGCGAGCGTGGAATCGAAGCCGGCGATGTCGCGCATCATCGCGTTGGTTGCGGGAGAAACCAGAATGAACCCGATGGAGTCGGCGAGCGCCTTCATCCGGCCGGCGCCATAGCCCTCAAGGAACATGTTCTCGTCTGCACCGGCGCCGTGCAACGCGAACACCACGGGCATGCGCGCGCCGAGGCTGACGCCGCGCGGCGCGTAGACGCGCATCGGAATCGGGCCGGCGGGTCCGGTGACGGTGCGCCACTGATCGCCCGCTCGGAGCGTGAAGGGGCGCTCGCCTCGCGCGAGTGCGCGCACCTCGCGATCGACGGCCAGCGTCAGGGCGGCGGGGTCGGCGAGGAACTGCGCCGAGTTCGACGGGTCGGGGCGTTCGGTGATGAGTGCGGCGCGGGCGCGCACGGCGGCGAGACTCTGCGCATCAACGGTCGGCGGGAGCGCCGCCATCGCGCTCTGCAGGCGCGTCCGCGCCGATTCCGCGCTCTCCGCCATGATGAACACCTCGGTGGTCCGCGGGACGCGCGCCCCAGCGAGCGTGGCTTCGATCCGATACCGCCCCGCGCCGTTGATGATGGACGAGAGATCGAGTCGCGTCGTGGCCGCCTGACCGGCCACGGCCTGCGCTGGCACTGTGAGTGTCCCCTGCGCAAGTGCCGTCCCGGCGGAGTCGAGCACGCGCAGCCGCAACGTCCTTGGCCCCGTGATGGACGAGTCCACATACATCACCGTGGCGGAGACTTCGAGCGCGCGATCGCGCCCGCTCACCAGGACGCGTTGCCCGGCCTCGAGTCGCAACGGGAGCAACTGCCGCGTGGGGCTGGCGATCGCCGAGTCACCGGTCATGCGCGAGAGCAAGTCGTGCATATCACGCAGGACCTTCGCGAAGTTGCCACCGAAGAAGGCGATGGTGGTGCGATCGAAGCTGCGATTCCACTCCGCGCGCCGATCAACCGGGAGCCCGTAAGCCATCGCCACGCGATCGACCTGCAGATAAGCGTCGGCGAGGTCGCGCCGCGTGACTACCGTCCCTTGGGCGGCGAGCGGCAGGGAGGCCGGGGCAACGAGCATCCCCACGGCAAGGGCGATTCGGCTGAATAGGCGCATGCCCTGAATATCGCGTGCGGTCCGCGAACGCGACACATTCCCCCCTGTCCCTATCCCCCGAAGATCCCATGACGCCATCCCTTCTCGAGGCGCGCCGCGCCTTCCTCAGCCACTGTAGCGCCCTCGGGCTCGGCGCGTCCCTCTTTCCCGGCGTCCTCTGGGCGAAAGTGGCCGCGGGCGAGGAAATCACCGAGGCCACGATTGCTGCGGCTGCCGAGGTGGCGGGCGTGCAGTTCACCGACGAGGAACGCACGCAGATGCTGGAGGGGGTGAAGCGCCAGTCGGCCCAA
>Ga0163144_10031192_pt1 | contig 10175 bp, 8 predicted proteins | sample OliLak19BULKMAT1_FD_123175 | JGI IMG/M metagenome (GOLD analysis project Ga0163144, IMG submission 123175) | Freshwater microbial mat bacterial communities from Lake Vanda, McMurdo Dry Valleys, Antarctica - Oligotrophic Lake LV.19.BULKMAT1 | ecosystem: Environmental > Aquatic > Freshwater > Lake...
CCCCCGGTACGGCAAACAAGACGTCATCGGGCTGCACGTGCAACTGAGCGGCACTCCGGGCGTTGTTGGTTCGCCCGCGCCGGAACTCGGCTCTCACACGCTGGAGGTCCTTCGCGCACTCGGCGTCAGTGACGCGGAACTGACCTCTCTTGAACAGTCAGGCGTCATCTCCTCAGCAGACTAAGGAGTGAAGTCGCCGTTCGCCGGTCCGCGAGCGCCAGCAAATGCGAATCCGAGGACCGCCAATGCTATTCGCAGCTGTTCCCGTTCACCGTCACCAGCGCTCCCCTGCAGTTGCCGCGTAGCGGCGGCGTGGAGCACCGTCATTGCCGCAGGCGTGTTGAAATCCGAATCCAGCGCTTCCACGAAGGGGCTCAGCACTGTGCCCTCGCCAGGTGACAGTCTTGAGACTTCACCACGGGGACCGACTGCCTCCTTCAGGGTCTCGTACGGTTCGAGGAGGGCGTCCATGTCGCCGTCAACGTAGTTAGCGTCGAGGCGGTACTGGTTTGAGAGCAGATAGAGCCGCAGGTGGTCGGGCTCGAACCGCTCCATGAGTTTTCGTGCCAGTACCAGGTTGCCCAGCGACTTGCTCATCTTCACGCCATCCAACTGGAGCATGCCGTTGTGCATCCACCAGCCGCAGAACGGTTGCGTGCCGCTGGCGCACTCGGCCTGGGCGATTTCGTTCTCGTGGTGAGGAAACAGCAGGTCATGTCCGCCGCCGTGAATGTCGATCTGGCCCCCGAGGTGGGCCTGGGACATCGCCGTGCACTCAATGCTCCAGCCCGGCCGGCCGAGCCCCCACGGACTATCCCAACTGGGGTCGCCGGGGTCCACCTGTTGCCACAACAGAAAATCGAGCGGGCCGCGTTTCTTCCACTCGCGCTTAGATTCAGGGTTCTCCCGCTTGGCAAGCTCGGCGAAGCTAACGCCATTCAATCGGCCGTACCGTTCGAACTTCTCTGCTTCGAAGAACACATCCCCGTCCGCAACGTAGGCACATCCGGCATCAATGATGCGTTGCGTGGTTTCGATGATCTGGGGAATGTGGTCCGTCGCTCGCGGGTATTCGGTCGGACGAAGCACATTGAGCATGTCGAGATCATTTCGGAAGATCGCGTCGTTTTCGTCCCGGATCTCGGCGATCGGGCGCCCGCCCTGCCGCTTGGAGACCATGATCATGTCGTCGTCGATGTCCGTTATGTTTTGCACATAGTGCACGTCGTTCCCGAGCCAGGAGAGATATCGCCGCAGCGTATCAAACTGCACGTAGGAGAACGCATGGCCCAAGTGAGTGACGTCGTACGGGGTCACCCCGCAGACGTACATCTTGACAGTTCCAAGCACCAGCGGGACGAATTCACGCTCCGCCTTGCCGAGGGACGAATAGAGGCGCAATGCCACGAGCAGCTCCGGAAGGGGGTGTGGAGTAGCGTAGCAGAATGAAACTCGTGGTAGAAAAAGCGGCCGGATCGCGCACGGCGCTAACTCAACGCGCCGTCTGCGATCAACCTGGCAACTTCGCCGTCTGAGAGTCCGAGCAGCGTCGTGGCCACATCAAACGTATCCGCCCCCAGCGAGTGGACGCCGTCGTTCGCAGTTGCTCTTTCTCCATTGAACAGCGCCGGGAACTTGTCGAAGCCGTAGTCCCCACGCCCGTCGGCGGTGAGCGTCCCGAAGAAGCCGCGGGCCGCGAGCTGCGTGTCACGCTGGGCAAGGTCCCTTGCGTTTTGTACGGCGCCAGCAGCGATTCCGGCGGCCTGGAGCAATGCCGCCACTTCAAACCGGTCGCGGCCCTTGGTCCAGCCAGAGACTAACGCATCCAGCGCGTCCTGGTTGGCGAGGCGCCCTGAATGCGTCGCGAATTGCCCGCGACCGATGGAATCGGAGTCGCCAATCGCACTGCAGAGCGCTTGCCACTGGTCGTCGCCGCGCACAGCGACCGCGACCCACTCATCATCGCCCGCGCAGGGGTAGATCCCGTGCGGAGCGTACTGGCCGGACGGATGGCGATTGCCGACCGGTTCGGGGTTGGCGCCGTTGGCGAAGTGGTCGAGTATTGCCGGTCCCATCAACCCAAGGCCGAGTTCGTACTGGCTCAGATCCACGGACAAACCTTCTCCAGTTCGGAGGCGATGCTCCATCGCCTCGAGACTGGCCAGGGCGCCTGCGAGTCCACTGAGGTGGTCGGTCAGCGAGAAGCCGTAGCCCAAGTCGTGCTTGCCTGCGGGGTTGGTGAGGTAGGTCAGGCCGGTGAGCGCGTGAATTGTGGGTGCGAAGGTGACGAAGTCCTTCCACGGGCCTGTCTGGCCCATGCCGCCCATCGAAACGACGCTCACGCCCGGATTCGAATCCGCGAGCCCTTCGCGATCCAGACCCCAGCGCTTCAGGACGCCAGCGCTGAAGTTGTCGATGATCACATCGCAGTTCGTTGCCAAACTTCGGGCGAAAGAGCGCCCCTCGGTGCTGGCCATATTCACGCTCACGCTCCGCTTGTTGCGGTTCCAGCAGACGTAGTAGGGGTGGTCGGGAGTGTTCGCTCCGGCGGCCCGCGCCGAGGTCCCGACCTTAATGACGTCCGCGCCCAGGTCGCCCATGACACGGGTCCCGAATGGCCCGGCGAGAACGTGAGTGAAGTCCAGGATCCGGACACCGGCGAGGGGAGACGTCGCCGTCGCAGAACCGTTCGAAATCGGTTGAACCCGTCTCGGCAGCCAGCCAACAGCGCTGGCCTCAATTCGGGTGGGGAGACGTATGGCATCACCGTCTGCGGAGGTACGAAAGAACCTTCCGGGAAACTCCACCGGCCCAAAACCCGGCACCACGAGCTTCGAGAGGTACTCCCGCGCCGCGATCTGCGGGCTCTTCATCGCCTCGGCGATGTCCCAGACGATGCCGATTGGCTGGTGACGCCGCTGGCCTTCGAAGAACAGGTATTCCGCATCACGCGTCGCGATGAAGTCGCGCAGGACGCGCATCACGTGAGGCAGGTCGCCGAACACGGCGAAGGCGTCCGGGTACTTCGCGGGGTCCGTCAGATCCTGAGCAGCGCCCTCTTCGACCAGCCACGGCAAAAGCACATCCACGAACCGCAGAGCGGCGGTGATCATGATCCCGTGCCCATCGCGAGAGGGGTAGACCTCGTAGGCGTTGGTCCAATGGAGGCTTCCCTGGCGCGGCGCGATCGACGTCTGCCACGCGCCGCCTGGAAAGAACCACTCCATCAACACCTGTTCCGTGCAGCTTACGAGAGATTCGTGTGCGGACAGGTCGACGTGCTGCGCCTGACCGGTGTGGTGTGCGGCACGGTGGGCCGAGAGGGCACAGATGGCCGCGTAGAGACCGACCGTGTGAGCGGTCTGGTTTCCATAGCCGTTGACGGGACCACTGGCGGCGTCCCCGGTGACCGACGAGCCGCCCGAAAGCGCGTTTGCGACGAGGTCGTTGACGGCCCAGCCGGAGCCTGGCCCATCAAGTCCCATGGGAGAAACTGAGACGCGCACGAGCATGGGGTTCGCTTCCGCAAGTTCAGAAGCGTTGACCGGCGCGGCGGCAGGTCCCCACTCTTCAATCAGGATGTCCACATCCGCCAGCAGATTGAGGAAGGCGCGGCGCCCTTCGTCGCGTTCAAGATCGAGGGCGACGACACGCTTGCCCGCGTTGTACCAAGCGTCCTGAATCGAAACGGACGTTGTTCCGAAGAACGGTGGTTCGACGGCGAATGAGTCCCCACGGACCGAAGCCACCCGCAGAACGTCAGCGCCTGCGTCAGCCAACAGCCTTCCCGCGAGCACTCCAAACCAGCCGGTGCAATCGAGGACGCGGAGACCGGAGAGCGGCTGAATTGTGGTCATCGCGGCGGATGTTACGGGAACTGACCATTCCCGGCACCGGGCCTGCTGGCCGACACGCTGAAAGGCGATCGCAAGGTCAAGGCGTTCCGTAACTCCCTAAAGAGCCACGGAAAATCGCTATACACGACCTCTGAAGGGTTGTCTGTCGCAGATCTCTCAGTTAGGGTGCCACAAGCCCCTCAGGAAAAACTGGAGCAGGTTAGCAATGCCGATGTCCCAACATCGAGCGGCCCTGGCAGCCATCCTGGTCGCCGTTGTCGCCATTTTCGCGCTCTCGGTTGTCCCAGCGACAGCCGCGCCGACCCCGCCAACAAACCCCATTGTGGCCGCTGCCACCCGCTACGATGGAACGTGGCAGGGTGAGTGTTGGGCCTTCGTGAAGAAGATGGTGTTCGAAGCGACGGGCCAACAGATGGGCTTCGACTACCGCCAGGGCTACTTTGACGCTGGCGCGACAGAAGTGACGATCGCCAACGCACAGCCGGGCGACATCATTCAAATTGCCAGGGACTCCGATTCCGGGCCGAGCGCGGACTACCCCGGACTGCACAACTCGATCGTGGTGGAGAACTTGGGCGGGGGCCTCTTCAAGATCATCGATTCGAACCAAAATTTCGACGGCGTCGTACACCGGCGCGATAACTACTCCCCCGCGGCCTCTGCGTCCCGCTACGGCCTGGATGTTCACATTTACCGCATCGTCGCAGGTTCGCCCGCACGATCCGCTCCGAGTACGGCGGCATCAGCGCCGGCGGTTTCACCGCCATCTCCGGGGCAGTTGCTTGCGCTAGGCGACAAAGCGCGCGTCTACACCCCTGGGGACGTCTTGAACTTGCGCAACGGGGTCGGCCGAGACGCCTCCGTGAGGGCGACGCTCGCTCACGGCACGCCAGTTACGTTGCTCTCCGGCCCAACATTGAACAGTGGCTTGATGTGGGTGAAAGTCAGCACCCCTGCCGGCGACGGCTGGGTCGCAGCAGAATTCTTGACAAAAGACGCTCCCGTCACTCCATCGTCGGCGGGGAAGGTTACTCCGCTGCTCCAGTACCGGTCCTTCATTCCCCTTACCGCGAACGACTGACGGAGCCGCGCAGCGGCCTCCATGACGAATCGTGACGCCATCAAACCCTGACACTGGTCTGGCGCCGTCGTAGTCTGGGTGGTACCCCACGCCGGAGAACAGACTGAGCCTCAAGGACGCTTCCAGCACCAGATTGCCTGCTCCTCAACGGCTGCGCCCCGGGCAGGCGGAAGCGCTCAGCCGCTGGGCGGTGGCGCTGCGAGGAGGCTCGCGCTCTGAGCTCGTCGTCGTACCGGTCGGCTACGGGAAGACAGTGATCGGTACCGGTTCCTTCGAAGTTGCCTCGGGAATCGTCGGCGCGGACACCTGCCTCTACCTCACGCCAACGGACGTGCTGCGCACCCAAGTCTACGCCGGGGTTGAACGTGCCCTTGCCGTCGTTGGCAGCAGCCGTCCGATCCGAAAGATCCTGGCTGACAACGCTTCGGCGGGACGAATCCGGGCGAGCGGTGCGAACTTCATCGTGGCGAGCTACCAGCAGGTGGTCGCTGCGCCGGCGGTGTACGCCTCGCTCTGTCGTGACCGCCGCGTGCACCTTGTTTGCGATGAGGCACACCACCTGAGCGAGAGCGGTTCCTGGGCGGCCGCGCTTGCCCAACTCCCTGTTCAGTCACGCCTCCTGCTTTCGGCGACCCCGGTCCGTCTTGACCGGGAAGCGATAGCCGACGTGCGTTATGTGGACTTCGAGGATGGTGGATTGGTGATCGACCCGCTTCTCGAAGTGTCCATGCGCCAGGCCTGGAAGGAAGGCGGAATCCTCAAACATCTCAACATGCAGATGAAGGACTACGCAGTCGAACTGAGGAACGCAGAAGGCGACATCTACGAGTTCACCGCCTCGGAGATGGCTGAGCTTCCTGACTTCGACCAGAAGTGCGTACGCCAGCAACTGCGCTGGAACGAGGACTATGTCGCCCCGCTCGTGCGCGAGTTCGCGGCCACCCTGCAGGCCAAACTGGCCGCCGCCAGGGGCCAACACCAGGGCCTCGTCTTCGCCGCGACAACGGAGCACGCCAATCACCTCTACCGTCTCTTCGGACGCTGGCACTCCTCGTTGCGCTGCGTGGTCGTGCACTCCGCCGATATCGCCGACGGTGAGAATGCTCGACGCCTTGCGGACTTTCACGCCAAGAAGTACGACGTCCTCATCCAGGTGAAGAAGGCAAGCGAGGGATTCGACGCGCCAACGGTTAGCGTGGTGTTGAAGCTAGACGCCGTTTTCAGCCGCGAACCAGTGATCCAACAGCTCGGCCGGGGGCTGCGCTTCAACCACAACCTTCCGGCGGCCCAGAACCTGCTGAACGTCTTCATCGGCCGGGACCCGAGGCTGGGCGCGATCATCGAACACCTGGAGCGAGAGGTCCCCACCGCCTCCGTACAGCGCCACGCCGAAGGTGAAGTGGTGCTCGAAGCGAGCGAACGCGAAGACGCCCCCCAAGTGGACGATGACGATGAGGAAGAACGCGACCTCCCGGAGATTGTTGGCGTCGTCGAAGCGGGAGACGCGTACATGGACCACACAGGACGTTTCGTAGAGGGCCAGCAGCTCACTATGTTCGGCGTCGCCGCGCCGCCCGCACTGTCGGATGTCCCACCGGCGCCCACGGTGGAAGTGATCGACCTCGCGGCCGAAATGCAAGATGCGGTTGAGTACTGCAAGGTATGGACGAACCGTGCCGCCAAGGAACGGGCGCGCCGACTGGGACCGGGAGAGAACCACCACGCCGCGCTGAACCTGGACTACGGACGTACGTCAGGGCGCAAGGGCAGCCTTTTGACGCCCAAGGAATACCGGGCGAAAGGCGACTGGATGAAACGCCGCTACCTTGAGTTTACGAAGTAGCTAGACCCCGAGTTGCTCGAAAACGAGCTTCGCCACGACCTCGGGTTTTTCCAACATCGGCAGGTGGCCGCACTGAGGGATCAGTTTCAGCCTCGCTCCGGGGATGCGCTCAGCCAGGTTTCGGCTGTTTTCCGGGGGCACCATGCCATCATCGGCGCCGCAGAGGACGAGCGTGGGCACGGCGATGGAGCCGAGCCGGTCCCGGCTGCTCCAGGCGGCGATTGCTCCGCGTTGGCGGTCAACGGCGAACCGCCGGGGCGGCGCCTCGAGGTCCGTCGCCAGGCAGTAAGCGAACGCTTCAGGGTCTCGCTCCTTCCAACCCGGCGCGGCCATCGCGTCGTTCTGCGTGGCGAAAATCTGTTCACGCGTCATCTCGGGCTTCAGTTGCATAGCCGCATTGACGCGCTGGGTCGCCGGTGTAACGTCCGGCCCGCCGAAGTGCGTGCCGCTGAGGAAGAGCGAAGTCACGCGGCCCGGATTCCGCAGCGCGAACTCCTGAGCAAGCATTCCGCCGCGTGATCGGCCGTAAACAGCAGTCGGGGCGAGCCCAACGGCGTCCAGCACGGCCAGCATGTCTTCGGTCTCATCGGCTACCGAGTACGCTTCGTCCCGTCGTTCGCTGGCGCCCATGCCGCGGCAATCGAAGGTCACCACAAACAGCCGTTCGGCCAGGATCGCCGGCAGGCGCCCCCAGTGCGCGAGGCGGTGCGACAGGCCAAGGGTCATGAGCAGCGGCGGTCGCGCCTCATCGCCTCGAGTCTCGTAGTAGATCGTCCATCCGCTTGCGTTGGTTTCAGGCATCTCCCACCTCCGTTTCTCAATCTTACGCGGGCTAGCTCCCAGCTCGCCCCTATAATCGCCACGGAATGCGACGAACAACCATCAACGCCTACGTCCCCCAGCGACTCCAGGTTGTGCTGCTGGTGTTCATCGGCGTCATCGCAGCGGGCACGGTTGGCTACATCCTGCTCACCGATATGGGGTTCATCGACGCTCTCTACCAGACAGTCACCACGGTCAGCACGGTGGGCTTCCGCGAACTCACACTGTTCGACACCCGGACAAAACTGTTCACCATCGCCCTCATCCTCATCGGCGTGGGGACCGTCCTCTACACCCTCACCCAGGTCATGGAACTGGCACTCGAAGGAGATCTTCGAAGCCGGTTCTACCAGCGGAGAATCGCCATGCGCATTGAACAGCTCGAAAATCACTACGTGCTCTGCGGCTTCGGCCGCGTGGGCCAGGAGATCGCCAGGGAATTGCGTGAACGAGGGGTGGACTTCGTGATCATTGAGCAGACGCCGGAAGCCGCGGATCGCGCGCGGGCGTTCGGGTATCTCGTGATCGGGGGCGACGCCTCAGACGAAAGGATCCTGAACGAGGCGAACATCAGCCGCGCACACTGCCTTCTGGCCGCCAGCGACAGCGACGCCGGCAACACGTACATCACCCTCACCGCCAAGTCCATCAACCCCGGCTGTTTCGTGGTCGCCCGCGTGGGTTTTCCGCACAACGAAGAGAAGCTGCGCCTTGCCGGCGCCGACCGCGTCCTCTCGCTCTACAGCATGGGAGGGCGCCGAATGGTGCTGACCGCCCTGCAACCACTTGCAGCCGATTTCATGGACACGCTCGCCAGCGGGCGGCACGGTGACTTGCTCCTGACTGAGTTTGAGGCCAACGCCGAGAACGGCCTCGCTGGACTTAGCGTCGCGCAACTCATCGCCGGAGCACCCAACGCAACCCTCCTCGGCATCCGGCACCGTAGCGGGAGCCTGGAGGTAGGCCCGCGCAACGACTCTGTTTTTGAGGAGGGCGACGTCGCGATCGTCCTCGCGGAAGAACGCGATATCGCCGCGATGCTCTCCCCGAAGAGGAAGGGCTAACTCACAGGTACGGGCCTCGCCCGGGTCAGTTCGAGCAGATCCGAAACCTGCAAGAGAACGTCCAGGCCACGCTGCCCAGCGCTCACCAAAACCTGTTGCTGCCCGGTCGCAGACTCGTCGATCAGCACGGCGAACCCACGGCCGAGCAACGCCAGGGCGCTGATCCCACCGACCTTCAGGCCGGTATACCGCTCGGCGTCGACGTGACTGGCCATGCGCAACTTTTTCAGTCCCAGGGAGACGGCGAGCGCCCTCAGGTTGACTTCAGCGTCCGCGGGGATCAGCACCATGAACGGCTTGCCACGCGGCGGGTCCTGTTCAATGACGAGCGTCTTGAGGACGGTCGCGGGCGGCATGCCGGTGGCACGCGCCACTTCCGCAGCAGAACGGATCAACGGGTCGAACTCGAAGAGTTCGAACGGGACCTTGCGCTGTTCGAGCACACGAACCGCGAGGGGCTTCTGTGCAGTCATCGGCCGTTAGAGGTGCTGGCTCACGCCGCCGTCTACGTGGAAGACCTGGCCGTTCAAGTACCCGGAAGCGTCGGAGGCCAGCAGCACAGCCAGAGCGGCCACCTCACCCGTGTGGCCGAAGCGCCGCATAGGGATGAAGCGCAGAAGGCGATTCGCACCGACCTCATCGGAACCGCGGCCGGGCGTCCAGTCCATCCAGCCGGTGGCGATGCAATTTGACGTGATCCCGCGTTCGCCCAGCTCTTGACTGAGGGCGGCGCTTAGACCAACGACTCCAGCCTTCGCCGCCGCGTAGGCGGCCATATTTTCGGTTCCCCGTTCGGCAAAGATGCTGGAGACGAAGATAATCCTTCCCGGCTCATCCCCCGGATACTCCTTGAGGAACGAGCGAGCGGCGGAGAACGCCCCACCCATGTTCACCTGTTGGATCCGGGCGAACTCGGCGTCAGTGGTCTTCTCAATCGGTTTGGCGAGCATCGCGTCGGCGTTATAGACGAGCACGGTGGGCTGCCCAAACTCCTTGCCCAGCTGCTTGAGCCCGACGTGCACATTCGTCGGCAGCGTGACGTCCCAGCCCTGACTGAAGGAGGCTCGCCCAAGCTTCGTCACCTCCTTGCTGATCCGCTTCGCCTCCATCACCTCGTCGCCATCGAGCGTGGCCGACGCGATCGCGACATCTGCGCCGCACTCTGCAAGTCCAAGCGCGATCTCGCGACCCAGAGGATTGCCAGTGCCGACGATCAAGGCCTTCTTGCCGGTGAGGTCAAATCCGGGCTTCCGGTTCCATTCAGGCATTGGCCACCTCCAGGGTGTAGCCGGTTGGGGCGATTCCGCCTGCCAAACCGCCGCCGTCAATGACGAAGACTTCGCCCGTGACGTAGCTCGAGGCGTCCGAACAGAGGAACACCGCCAGTGGCCCGAGCTCCCACGCTTCGCCGAGGCGGCGAACGGTGTTGAATCGACCACGCTGCTTCAAGCGCTCCGCCTCTTCTTCCGACTGGGGCGGCTGCTGGGCGACGAATCCCGGGATGATGC
>Ga0163144_10031194_pt1 | contig 10175 bp, 7 predicted proteins | sample OliLak19BULKMAT1_FD_123175 | JGI IMG/M metagenome (GOLD analysis project Ga0163144, IMG submission 123175) | Freshwater microbial mat bacterial communities from Lake Vanda, McMurdo Dry Valleys, Antarctica - Oligotrophic Lake LV.19.BULKMAT1 | ecosystem: Environmental > Aquatic > Freshwater > Lake...
CGGTGAAGCGAACCTCGGCAACGCGCGGAATGTCTCCCGCTGCCTCCGCGGCGTCGGCCTCACGTTGCAGCGACTCGATGGCCGCGCGCGTGGCCTGCAACTCGCTGGCAAGCTGCGACTCGTCCGCCCACTGCGCCCGCAGCGCCGCAAGCTTCTCACGCTCGGCAGCCACCTGTGACTCGAGCTCACTGACATTCTCGTCAGGCGAGGCGAAGTTACGTATGGCCTCGAGTCTGCCCTCCAGGCGCGCCGTGGCGCGCTCGAGCTGGTCGAGTACGTCGGGCTTCGATTCGTTCTGCAACCGCAGCCGCGATGCCGCCTCATCGAGGATATCGAAGGCCTTGTCGGGGAAAAATCGGTCGCGCAGGTGCCGGCGGGCGAGTTTGACGATGCTTCGCAGGGCGTCGTCGGAGACGCGGATCCGGTGATGCCCCTCGTACCTCGCTTTCGTCCCGCGCAGCAAGGCAAGGACCATCTCATCGTCAGGCTCGTCGACCACTACCTTCTCGAAGCGTCGTGCCATCGCACCATCCTTCTCGATGTGCTCGCGAAACTCCTCGTGCGTCGTCGCGCCGATGCAACGGAGTCCTCCACGAGCGAGTGCCGGCTTAAGGATGTTCGCGGCATCCATGCCTCCGCCGCCACCGCCGGCCCCCATCAGCGTGTGCAGCTCGTCGAGAAAGAGGATGATGTCATCGGACGCCAAGACCTCGTCCACCACGGCCTTCAGCCGCTCCTCGAACTCACCGCGGTACTTCGCACCTGCCACGAGGCCGGTAAGGTCGAGTGCCAGCACGCGGCACTGCTTGAGCGATTCGGGCACGTCGCCCGACACGATGCGCTGTGCAAGCGATTCGACAATCGCCGTCTTGCCAGTTCCTGGGTCACCAACCAGCACTGGATTGTTCTTGGACTTTCGCAGCAGCGTCTGCAAGACCGCGCGCAACTCCTCATCCCGACCAACCACTGGCATGAGTGTGCCGTCGCGGGCGTCCTGCGTGAGGTCCCTGGAGAACCGCGCCAGTGCGCTTGGCTGCGCCGGTGATGTCTCCGGACTTGCGCCAACGGCAACCGGTACGGGGGTCGAGATCTCGGGGTGCTCGAGCCCGCGCTCGAGTTGATCGAGCGTCCATCCCGCGTCGCGCAGCGCCAGCCCGACCGGCAGGCCCGGTGGCTGCAGCGCGGCAATCGCGATCTCGATGGCGCCGACCACGCTGGCGCCGCGGCGTTCGGTTAAAGCGAACGCGCGCGCCACGAGGTCTCGCAGTGCGCTGCTGGCCATCGGCTGCCGGCCGACTGGCAGGGAGTTATCGTTGCCTGGATCGGGCAGAGCCTGCACGAACCGCAGCGCCATCTCGGCATCGAGGCCCAGCGACGACGCCGCTCGTCCAAGCGGACCGGAGGGCAAAAGCAGCGCCGCAAAGAGGTGCTTCGGCTTGATGTACGCTGCGCTATGGCGGAGCGCGATTCGCTGGGCCTGCTCAATTGCTGCCGACAGGTCGAGTGTCAGGCGACTGAAGTCCATATGCCGTCGAGAAGAGGAAGGAAAGAAGGCTGGCTGCCGCGCTACTTGACGTCCTTGTTCCACTTGACGTGCGGTGGCGGCGTGGCTGTATCCTGCCGCGGCGGTGGCGTAGACCGGCGCGGCGGTTGTCCCGGCGGTGCCACCGTAGCGCCACCGAGGCTCCGCATGCCGAGCCGCCGCTGGTACAGGATGCACGCGCGGATCCGGGACCCCGGCTGCACCGTTACCTGCAGCGATGAGATCGTCGTAGTTGCCTCATGCGCTTCGAAGTCGAAGCTGAAGTTTCGCTGTGCCGGAAGCACGCACGCCACGGTGCCGGAAATCACGTCATTTGACGATCCTGGGTTCACCATCACGTCGAGCCGGAATCCCTCACCTGCCTGCCACGGTGTCGCGTTCTGGTCCGCGATCAGCACGACTCGATACGATTGGCGGCCCGACAGGTTCAGCTGGCCGAACGCGAACGTCAGCACCTCGCCGCGACGCTGCGGATGCGTCGGGGTCATGACGGCCATGAAGAACTTCTCGCCCTCGCCGTCCAACAGGAATTTGAGCGATTCCACTGAGCGGCTCAGGCGGTAGTCCGTGTAGCGCGCGTCCAGTGCATCGCCAAGCCGCCGCAACCGCCGCACGGTCCGTTCCGCCGCCAAAATCCCCGTCTTCAGATCCGCCGTGCTGCCGAAATCCCTGGGCTGTTCCAGCGAGGTGCGCTCCTCCTCGAGCATAGCGCTGTAATCCGAATCGGCCTGGCCGAGGTCAGCGAAGTACTGGCGAGTGCGCTCGCTCAGATCGAGCGCCAAGGCTACCCGCCTGCCCGCCCGATCGATGGATCGAAAGAACGCTGCGGGAGCGATCGTCGGGTCGAAACATTCGTAGGCACACTGGTCGATGCCGAGCACCGCACGCTCGATGAAGGCCAGCACGTCCCGATCATGTGACACGTCCGCGATGCGCTGTGACACCTGCGTGATGTATGCGGCACAGTCGCGGTACAGTTGCGCGTAGTCCGTCGCCAGCTGCACCATCGCCGCCTGCAATGACTTCCACGAGGCATAGAGCTGACTGTGACCCAGCATCGTCGCGCAGGATGGAATGAACTGCGCGTCCAGTTCGAAGCCGGCCGTCTCGCTCGCGCGCTGGATCCGCCCGACGCACAGCGCGCGATGCAACGTATCGGCATCGATGCCGATCTGCACACGGTACGCGGCACGGCGGTACGCCGCCTGCGCCGGGTTGGCATCATCCGAACCGACACTGCCGGGGTCCTCCTCGCGATCCTCGCCAACGACGACATACACCTGCGCCTCGGTGAGGCCCGCCAGCTCCGATCGTGGCAACACGTGCCGAACGACATCGTCGCCGCTAAGGTCCACGAGCAGCCCCGACCCGGTCACGCCACGGGCCTCGATCACGGCCAGCTGCACCATGCGGCCCGTGTCCACGAGTTCGACGCGTGGATCGAACTTCGCCAAACCGCGCGCGCCAGGCGGAATACGCACACCGGGACCCACGAGCCCAGTAGACGACAGGCAGTATTGCAGCAGCCAGGTGACCGACTCCTCAAGGAACGCCTCCTGTCGACGGAAATGCTGCGGCGACAGGAGCATGCCCGTCGTCCAGTTCACCGACTTGAGCCGGAGTTGCTCATCCATGATTGCGATCCTCGTCCATCATTGAGACAGGCGGGCGTTGAGCCCGAGTCTGAGCGGGTCGTCGGCACGGCCGATCCGTGCTCCCCCGTCCGGCGGCGCGACATCCCACCGCTCCACAACGTCGCGCACGCCGCTCGGCATGACCAGTCGATACAGCAACTGCCGCTCACGCCGCCGGACCGTCGAATCCGCACGCAGGAGGGTGTCGAGCGATACCGGTCCGATCGTCACCACCGCCTGTGTGCGCGTCGTGACGCCGGTGCCGATCACCGCGTCGAATCCCAGCCGTCCGTTCCGCACTCCGAGGCGCGTCTGCCGGTCGTCGACGAGGGGCGCAACGCCCGAGCTCACGGTCAGCCGGGACATCGGGAGCGCGAAGAGGACATGCAGCCCCATGGCCACGCCGCGTTCCGTGCCGGCGACATTCGCCAGTGCCGGCACAAACTTCGCCAGTGCGTGCACCAGGTCGGGAGCGAGCTCGCCAGGCTCCAGCTGAAACAGGTCGCGCACCCAGCGCCAGCCTGTTTCCGGGACATCCGGCCTGAGCTCGAGAAACCCGCCGGCTTCAGAGACGTAGGCATGCAGGCGTGCGATCGGCCCGTCCAGCAGCGCCATCAGCCGATCCGCCCCAAAGCCGGTCTCGGTGTGATCGCGCATCGTGAACGGTAGCGCGTGAATCGCTGCCGGCGCCGACACACGCAACACGATGGTCGCGTTCGGACGCAACGGGGTTGCCGCCGCAGGCTCCTGCGAAACCACGGCGTTGGTCGGCCAGCCACTGCCGATCCGTTCGATGCGTACACGGTTGCCATCGATGCCCAGCGCCCGCAAAGAGCGTAAGGCTGCCGCCAGTGTCTGTCGGGTGCCACGTGTGGGGCGACAGAAATCGGGCATGACTGCCAGTGGCGCCACTGACGAGGCGGCGGTCATCGGTCCTCCACCTCGAGCTGCACGCGCACGGCGCGGCCGATCACGCCACGCTGCGAGAGATATCGCTGCAGGCCCTGTTCGATGCGCAGGCGGTCCGCATCCGGGTCTGACAGCTTTGATCGCGACACGACAGCACGGACCAAGTCCACGGGCTGCAGTGCCCGTCCTGTCGTCTCCGCAATCGCGTCCACCATCACCGACTCGATCCGCGAATCGTAGGCGCGCGCTGCGATCTCGAAGTCGGATACCGTCACGACGCGCTCGCGTGTACGCAGGAGCTCGGCGAAGCGAAGGCGCGCCATGGAAAAGTCAGGCGGTGAGGCGCCTCCCCGGCTGCTGGCAATGTTGTGCACCTGCAGCGTGACGTTGCCGGTGCGGTCGAGGATTGTTCGGATCTCGTTGGGCTCGATGCCGTTCGCACGCGGACCGTCACACAGCAGCATGCGCACCTTGGCCCACCCGTCGTAGCGGCTCCCCGTCCGCTGCGCAGGGCGCAGCTCGAGCAACTTGCCACGTACACGAACCCGGCCCGCGCCGGCGCCCGCCTCGAGATCGGAGTCCGGCACATAGGCCGACCCGCTCTCGCCACTCACACTCACAAGTCGCATCAGGTATCGGTCGCCCTGTCCCTCCGGCCGCAACGCCACCGCCGTACCTGACAGGCTGAAGCTCACGCGCTCCTCGGCCAACTCGAGGTTCGAGGCGGTCACCGCATTCGGCGTCACGCTGTTCAGCATCGTCGCAATCTTGCTCACGCCGGCAGGCAGCGGGACGTACACCCACACCAGCTCCGACTCCAGCATCGCGTGATGACCATCCGGCAGGATCGACTCGATCGCGGAGACGAACCGAGCCGGTGGCGCACCGCGCCATTGGCGCTCTGCTGGAATCACCGGAAACAGCCAGACCTGTTCGCCGTACGGCCCAGTGCCCACCTCGGACGCGGCAAAGACGGCGGCCGGCTCGGCGGGGTGCTGCGCCGCGATGTCATCGAATTCGAGGTAATGCATCCCACCTGGTCCGCGTGACCCGCGCATGACTCCAGCCTCGGTGGCGATGCCCTCGGTATTGAGCACGTACCACGGACTTCTGGCCAAGGCCACGGCGGCAGCACTGCCAATAACCCCGGTGTCCACGCGGAGCCCAAGACCGCTGAGGTGGCCTCGATCACCCTCGAACGCCAGCAGCAATGCCGAGTGACCACTCGCGGCGCTGCACGGCACCGACACCGGGGGCAGAGGCACGCCGCCCGGCAGCGTGGCACCAGGAAGCGCACGCAGTCGCCCGTCCTCGGCCACCGCGGCAAAGGCCAGGCTTGTCGGCGACAGCTCGATCGACGCATCCGGAATGAAGAACATCGGCTCACCACGGGGCGACTTGCCCTGCAGCCGCAACTGACCGGAAATGCGCTCACGTTTATCGATGTTCGAAAACGCCACGATCGTCTGCGCCGGTGTGGCTTCAGGACGCGGCATCGCTAGGCCCGCCATCAGGTCGTCCAGCACCTGCCACGGAAACACATCGTCAGCCTCGCGATAGACGCGGCCAATCTGGACGGCGAGCGCCTGAAACATCGTCGCCAGCACGGGATCGGGAGTGGCAGTGCGGTCGAACTGCCGCTGAAACTCCGCCGCGAAGTCGCTGCGGAGCGCCATCGCGATCTCGTCAGGCCTGCGGGACCGCTCACTGCTGCCGGTGCCAGCGCTCATGCGCGACGTGCGTCGGCGCTCGTCTTCTCAGCCGCAACATTCGGCACTGTCGTCACCTTCCAGGGCGATACCACGGCTGCCGGTGCCTTGACGGTCGCCGACGGCACCTGCTTGCCCGGGGGCTGAATGTGAACCTGCGAGCCCATGATGCTCAGTATGCCACCAGCTGCGGCATCGAGCATGGCACCCGCCTTCGCCACGATGTTCATCGCCTGCAATACCAGCTTGCCGCCGACCTTGCGCGTGAAGTTGCCTCCCACCTCTGCGACGTCGTCACCACCGGTTTTCCGGAACGCCGCGCCGGAGACCCGCTCCGTCAGCGTCTTGCAGGTGAGGCGAATCTCGTTCTTCGCCTCGAATGCGATGTCCCCTTCCGAATGCACCGTCAGCAGCGGCTTGCCACCGTTGTTCGCCAGCTGGACCCAGCACTGCCCTGAGGCGGAGTATATCTCGATACGTTCGTTCTTCGAGTCCTCATCGAAGAACTGGATGGTGTTCCCCGAGCGCGTCACGATGCGCTTGGCGGCATTCCTGTCGGTGGTTGGCGCCACATCCTTGCCGTTCCACACGGATCCCATGACGATCGGCCGCTCCGGATCACCAAGCTCGAACGCCACCAGCACCTCATCCCCGATCTCGGGAAGAAAATGCAGGCCGCGCGCGTTGCCGGCGTACGGTGCCACCATGCGGAGCCAGCGCGTCTGCTCACCCGCGTCCTGCCAGCGCAGGCGGACACAGATGCGACCCATGTGCTTCGGATCGACGTTGTCCACCACCATCCCGGTGCAGGGTCCGGCAATGCGCGCTCGCGATGGAACGACCTCGGCAGACCACTGCATCCATGGCGTCGCGGTGATCGACGCAGTGTACAGCTGTCCATCGAACTCATGTGACACACGGACCACGCCGAAGGTGCCGCGCGTGGGCAGCGCGAAGGCATCGGACTCCGCCAGCGTGACCGTGTCGCCCGCACGCACGCGGGGGTTGGATGCCTGGCACTCGATAAGCACGGCCGAGCCGAGGGCACGCGCACTGTCCTGCTCAAGATATCGGCGTCCTTCCTCAAGCGACTTGCTGCGGAACGGCAGCTCGCGCACCAGAGCGTCACCTTCGGCTTGCGCACGCTGTCGAGCCACGCGCTCAACGGACGACGACAGCATTGAGGCTCCGTCGAGCCACTCGACCTGCCCACGGACGCCACGGAAGCGGTGGTCGCGTTTCTCCGGCACCGACTGCGCAGCGCCTGCTGCGCCGTAATTGATCGAGCTGCCAGACGCGCTCACTGCCAGAAGGTCGCGCCCCCAGGTGAGCGATGGTCCCACTGGATCGAAGCCGATGCGCACCTCCGGCTTCCGGCCGCTCGTCCGCACGAAGGCGCCCTGCTCGCTGGCCAAGCGGCACAGGAACTCGAAATCGCTCTCCCCGAATTGCACGTACTCCAGCGGCGCACCCGCCGGGAGCGCGCTCTTGACCTCCGCGCCGAGTTGTTGCATGACGTCGGCCGCCGAACTGGCCGGGTAGTGGGCCGTCCGTCGTCGCTCGAGCGCATGCGAGTGCGACACGCCGCGGAGCGTAAACGACGAACCGTGGTTGAGCTGGTGGGATTGTGTCCCCCCGTCCACCACGCCGTCGAACGTGGTCACGAGTCCGTCGTCGTCTTCGACCGTGATCGTGAGCGCCTGCCCCAGCATCGTGTCGAGCGACAGGTCGGTGTCCCGGTCACGTGTGAACAGCAGCGTGCAGGTCGTATGTTCGCCGAGTTGCTGCACGATGTCCAGATGGGACAGCTCGCTGCTGCGCAGCGAAACGACGTCACCGATCGTGACGCGGACGACTACTTGCATGACTCGTCTCCCTGGTCAGGCCTGGATGCGTCGCACTTGCGCGGCTGCGCCCTCTTCACGGACATGGATCGCAAATTCGCGAACGCCATACGAGCCCTCCACCTGCTCGACCCGGACCGTGACGGCGGTGATCCCCAGCTGCTCCAACGCCCCGGCGATGGCATCGTCCGCGCCTGGCACGCCACGGACCCCGGGCTCGACGGATTCGAAGACCTCCCGCAGGCCGAACCATGGTGCATGCGGCCAGAATCCCCGCTCGGTCGCCGCCATCACACCAATCAACGTCGCCACGGAATCGCCAAGGCTCGAACGGCGACACGAGCCGTCAGCACCCACCGAGAACGGAAACGCGAGGGCCTTGATCATCAGGTGACCGATCGGGATACCGGGGCAGGCAGGAGACGGGCCCCCGCACGCAATCCTCTCTACTACTTGGTGAACTTGTGCTTGCTGACGTTAGTCTCATCGAGCACGACCACCAGCTCCATGTACAACAGATTGTTGAACCCCACCTGCGCCGTGGCCGTGGCCGAGTCGCTCCCGAGATTGGCCGGTGCCCCGGGTATTACCGAGATCTTCGGATTGTTGTACTGGAACACCGAGATCCAGCCCATGAATTCAGCGCTGGTCAGCACCTTGTCACCGTCCTCGGAAAACCAGGTGATCGTCACCTTGTGCAGTGGATCGCTCCTTTCCGTGGCCATCTTCCACAGCTCGATCTGGTGCGCCTGCGAAAGGTTGTCGATCGCATGAGCGTCCGCCCAGATGAAGGCGCGCCCAACGAGCGACTCGCCAACACGCCTGCCCACCTGATTTGCGCTGCGGCTCAGCGTGTACTTTGCCTCGAGCGGAAAGAACTTCACACTGCCAACTGCGACGCTGACCCGCTTGTACGTGCCCGGCATGAGTGGTGCCTCGTGTCAGAAGAGATGAACTGGTGTCAGGCGCCACCGCGGCGGAATACCGCGGCAATGCGCTGCAAGACTGTGGGTGGTGCCGCCGGCGACGGATCGACCACCGGTACCACTGCCGCCGTATCTGGCGGCGCCACGTCCGGTGGCGCCGCCCCCACGACGGGGCGCAAGGCCTGCAACTCAGGATCAAGGTAGTCGCGCGACCTCGACCGAACCGAAAAGTTGATCCGCGACATGTTCGTGTGGCTGCCCCGTGCCAGGTGCCCCGACCCGCTGAGGTCTCGCTCGATGCGCACCCCCTCGTCCTCCCGCGACGTGAATCGCAGGTCTGGACGCGATGGTGCCCCATCGTCAGCAGGCGGGGGCGCCCCGGTCACGTCGCAGCCTTCTTCCCAAATTGCGGAACGTTGATCTTCAGATTGAACGTTTCTGCAGGCCCCACGGGCAAGACCTCGAGAGAAATATCGAGCACGCCCTGCGCCATCTTGTCCTCGTCCAGATCGATATCGACGGAAAAATTGTAGATTGTCCCCTTCGCTTTTTCCTTTTCCAGCAGTTCCTCGATCGGATTTCGTACCGACTCGATGGCAAGTTGGCGCGTCAGCCGCTGCTCCTGGACGCTGCGCAGGTACGTCGCAATCTGGCGCTCGAGGAAACGCAGCACGCGGTACGACGTAAAAAACTTGAGCACCCCGTTCGGATCCTCGGCTTGTGTGCGGCTTCCGACGAAACAGAGGTCGTTGTCGGCGTTGCGAATGATGGTCACCACCTGGCGCTGCATCGTGAGCGCCTCCATCTCCGACAGCAGCAGCTCGATCCGCGCACGCTCTGCCCCCTTGATCTTGCCGAACGCCATGCCGACCGGTCCCTGCGCGATGCCGCCACCCGTCGTCCGATCCGTCCGCGCCAGCGCGCCGGCGAAGACCATGGACGCCGGGATGTAAAGGTCCGCGTCATCGATGTGCGCCTCAGCGCGCTCGAACCAGTGACGATCACGGATCTTCACGTAGCCTGCCACCACGACGTCCGCTGCCGCGCGATCCTCCGGGCGCTTCAGGAACTCGTACGCGCCGCCATCGGTGCGGAACTGATCCTGCAGGCGCTTGAAGCTCGGCTCGTCCTTCAGGTCGCCGATCAACAGCATGCCCCACTTGTTCGCGATGTCCTCGAATGCACGCCGCACGTTGTCGGGCACGTAGCCGGGCACGACCATGTTGCAGATATACTGCCGGAAGTTCAGCTGGTCGTTCCGCGATTTCACGAACTTGTCCACCGCCGCCAGCGTCGTGCTGTCGATGTCCTTCTTGATGACCGAGGTATCGGCATCGAAAATGAAGAAGTCGACCGGTGGGCGCTGCATCGTGTCGGTCGTGACTTCAGCATTCTCGAAGAACATCTGCAGCGAGCGATAACTCTTCTCAAGGGGACGGATCTTCTCGTACAGCTCGGCGAGGACGGTGTCGCGAACCGTTTCCATCTCCTGAATTCGCGCATCGAGCTTCGCCAGGGCCGTCGCGTAGTCATCGGCTTGCGACAGCACGTCGGTCAGCTTGCCGATGCGACCAAAGAACTGCTGCGCCGATTCGGCCGTGAAGATGTCA
>Ga0163144_10031195_pt1 | contig 10175 bp, 11 predicted proteins | sample OliLak19BULKMAT1_FD_123175 | JGI IMG/M metagenome (GOLD analysis project Ga0163144, IMG submission 123175) | Freshwater microbial mat bacterial communities from Lake Vanda, McMurdo Dry Valleys, Antarctica - Oligotrophic Lake LV.19.BULKMAT1 | ecosystem: Environmental > Aquatic > Freshwater >...
CGCGTCGATACGGTCGTCGTCTCGACCCAGCACGGACCCGAGGTCGAAAACAACACGATCCGCGATTACGTCATCAATCAGATCATCGCCCCGTGCCTGCCCAAAGAAATCGCTTCCGGCAAGATCACCTATCACATCAATCCCACCGGCAAGTTCGTCGTCGGCGGACCGCAAGGCGATTGCGGGCTAACCGGCCGCAAGATCATCGTCGATACTTACGGCGGTTGGGGACGGCACGGCGGCGGCGCGTTCAGCGGCAAAGATCCGACCAAGGTGGACCGCAGCGCGGCCTATATGGCGAGGCATGTCGCCAAGAACATCGTCGCGGCCGGGCTGGCCGACCGCTGCGAGGTGCAGTTGGCCTACGCCATCGGCATCTCCGACCCGGTGAGCGTCCATGTCGATAGCCAAGGAACCGGCAAAGTGAGCGACGAAAAACTCTGCGCACTCGTCCGCGAACTGTTTCCGCTCAAGCCGCGCGGGATCATCGAATATCTCAACCTGCGGCGGCCGATCTATCGCCCCACGGCGGCCGGCGGCCATTTCGGCCGCACGGGCAAGCCGGGTGAATTCACCTGGGAAAACGTCAACCGCAAAGACGAACTAGCCAAAGCGGCAAAGTAAGTTTCGGCGATTATCCCGAGCGGGCGACGTGAGTCTCCCGGTGCATCTGATTAGGCGAGCGGGGACGTAGGTTCCCTGTCTTTTTATGGAGGCTGGAGAAGGAAGCGAGAAAACTGCTTCCATTCCCACACCATTTCCCTTTTCCCTTCTTCCTCCCGCACTCCGCATTCCGCATTCCGCACTACCCAAGATCATGCCCGTTGACACGCTTCCCATCGCCGCTGGTCAAAGCTTCGTGGGTCTTGCGGCCCGCTGGGGCAAGGGACCGTTGTTTCTCTGGCTGGCGTTCTGCGGGTTGCTCTTTTGGAGGCGGATTAGCGGCGAATTGCGTGAACCGCTCGACTGGCGCGGGCTCGTGTTGCTGGCGGTGGTTTGGCCGCTGCTGACGGTCTTCGTCCGCGTCGCGGCGCGTTGGCCGAATTCCCCGCTCTCCCGTCCCAACGGCACATGGGAATATGCCTGTCAGTGGCTTCCCAGTTTGGGGTTGGCGCTGGCGGGTGTGGCGGTCACGCTTGGTGCCAACGCGGTCGGCATCACGCTGTTGTGGGTCGCAATCGGTTCTGAAGTGATTCTTGGCGCGGCCGGTCCACGCGTCATGTGGCGATTGCGGAAAATGAGGGAACGAGGGCAACATCGGGGGGGTGCACGCCCGCCAGAGGTTCTCGGTGCCGATTTAATTTTTGACGGCGAAGTAGGCCTCTCGGACGTGACGGAATCCCCAACACTAGAATCGCTTCCTGCGGAAAGCGAAGAGGACGACCTCGAAGAACTTCCCTGGCTTTGGACGGAACCAACCGCGCGGCAAGAATTTCGCCGCCTGATCGGGGTGGACGGCGCGGAAACGATTATCGGCTCGGTCCGTTACGCGTTGAATCCTCGGCAGGAGCTGACTTGGGCACATGTCGGCTTTTGCCCGCCGCTGCGATCGGCCCCTTTGGTGCAACTCGATCTGATCGAGCCATCCGCCGCCAGGATCAAAGTGGCCCAGGCCTTACCGCACGGCGTACGCTTCGAAATAAAACTCCCCGGCGAATCGAACGAGTCGCGCGAAGTCGTCTGGTCGTTTGTGGCGCGGGAAGCGGGAGTTTGAAGTAAGGAATCCCGAGTGCGGAGTGCGGAATAAAGATATGTCAATATCGTTTCAATAAACACCAACCTCTCCCCGCCTCTTGCCTACTGTTTCTCCCCGACACCTGCCACTCGAAACCTACATCCCCTCCCCAATGGCACGCTGGCCCCGCACAACCTGGACGACGATCTATACCTATGGCGCGGTTTTCATCCTTTTTCCGCTCCTGAGTTGGCTCGCCTATGCTTGGGTACGAGGGTGGATTTTTTGAAATTCCTATCGCGATACCTTTGTAAAATCTAGACGATTTTTCGGACGCTGTATTGGTTGTTTTGTACAATAGTTGTATTCCCAAACAGTATTGAATTAGGGCAATGGAATGATACCGGATTTTCGCAAGGATGGATATCTTCCAGAAGGACTCCATTTCGCCACGGAAGCGGAAATTACATTTCGTTTCGGTGGGTCGAGTCGCAAGAGACGGTATCTCATCCGCAGAGTTCGAGAATGGATAGAATTAGCTCGATTGGTCTTCGCGCATCATCTCTTGCTGGATGGAAGTTTTGTGACAAGCAAATTGGAACCTCATGATGTTGATGCAGTGATTTTATTGCCACGGGACTTTCAGGATCAAATCACACAATCACTTGATCCTGCTTTAGAGCTACAAATGATGTTGTTGTCTCGTCAACCGGAAGAATTGTTTGCGGCGGAAGATGAATTGGATTGCAAAGATTGGCAATCGTTTTTTGAACGAACGCGCGAATCTGACGGACGAAAAAATGGCCTCGTTGAGGTGAACTTATGATCGAAACCACGTTGGAATACCAAAAAGCTCAAGCGGAATCGGTCATTCTGGAAGCTCGATTAAAAAGCTTACAGGCACTTCCCGATGATCAAAACAAAGGCTTCACAAAAGCCGGGGTCCACAAGCTGATATCTCGCCTGCATGAAGAATTGACCGTTTATGAAGGGGGTCAACAATTACGCTTGCCGACCAGTTCTCGATTTCACAGAATATGCACAACGACAATAATCCGAATTGTCTTTGGATGCTCCTCCCGCGCGGAATAGGGTGTATCGGCTAGTCCAATCCGTTTCACTCGGCTAGTTTCTGTGTTCACGAGCAATTTCACGCGATTATGATGTCCACACCAGATTTCCCCCTCCCCCAACTCATCGCCGCCGGGCAGAACGCGCTGGCCGCGCGGTGGCCGTCGCTTACTTCCGAGCAGCAAGCCGCGCTCGCCGCGCAACTGACCCGCCTGGATCTGCCTCTCTTACGCAAACTCTGGAGCGCGGAAGCCGCCGCCGACGATTGGACCGCGCTCGCCGCGCGGGCAGAACCCCCCGCCGCGTTCCGCCTGCCGCCGGCCAAAAATCCTTGGAATCTTGCGCCGGCGATCGCCGCCGGACGCGCAGCGCTCGAAGCGGGCCAGGTCGGCGTACTCCTCGTCGCCGGAGGACAAGGAACCCGCCTCGGCTTCGACCAGCCGAAGGGAATGTACCCGATCGGTCCAGTGAGCGGAGCCACGCTCTATCAGATTTTACTGGAGCAAACTCTGGCCGTGCGGCGGCGGCACGGCCAGCCTGTGCCGCTCTATGTGATGACCAGTCCGGCGACGCACGAACCGACCGAGACGTTTCTGCGGCAGCACGGCAATTTCGGCCTGCCGCGCGGCGAAGTGAAACTCTTTTGCCAAGGGATGCTCCCCGCGCTCGACGCGGAGACCGGCGATTTGCTGCTCGATTCGCACAACTCGCTGGCCCTTTCGCCTGATGGCCACGGCGGCCTCGTCGCGGCATTCGCGGCGAGCGATTGCCTGGCCGAAGCCGAGCGCCGCGGGCTGCGATATCTGTATTATGTTCAAGTCGATAACCCGCTGGTGCAGGTCGCCGATCCCGAATTTTTGGGCTACCATATTTTGAGCGGGTCGGAAATGTCCACCCAGGTGATCGCCAAGCGTTCACCGACCGAGAAAGTGGGGAATGTGGTAACCGCGGACAACGTAACGCGGATTATCGAATATAGCGATCTGCCGACCGAACTCGCCGAACGCGTCACGGTCGCGGGCGAACCGGTCTTTTGGGCTGGCAATATCGCCGTACATGTGATCGACATCGCGTTCCTCCGCCGCGTAGCCGATTCGCCCGAAGGCTTGCCATTTCATATCGCCAAAAAGAAGGTGCCTTATCTCGACGCGGCCGGGCAGCGAGTTTCGCCCGAGCAGCCCAACGCAGTCAAGTTCGAGCGGTTTATTTTTGACCTGCTCCCGCAAGCCCGCGAGGCGATCGTGATGGAAGTGGACCGCGCGACGACATTCGCCCCGGTGAAAAACGCCCCTGGCGAACTGCATGACACGCCGCAAACGGTGCAGGCGCAAATGAGCGCGCTCTATGCCGCGTGGCTGCGCGAATGCGGGATCGCAATACCGCCGGAAACGACGGTCGAGATTAGCCCGTTGGCGGCGATGAGCGCGGAGGAATTGCGTGACCGAATAGCCCAGGGAGCAGTCAAGCTGAAACAACCGATTCAGGAACCAGTCATGGTTCGATAATTTGAGCAATCAGCAATAATAGACTACTTGTAATGTCGCAATATAACGATATAATCAGTTAACGAGGCAACCAAATGAAAACCAAAGAAAAACCCGCCAAACAGCCCAAGCTGACTCCGCTTGACGCGCTAGAGCAAGCGGCGGAATGCCTCAAATCGCTCGCGCATCCGCATCGACTCCGCATGGTGCAGATGTTGTTGCAGGGCCGCTACACGGTCGGAGAATTGGCCGTCGCTTGCGGAATACCCAGCCACATGGCATCCGAGCACCTTCGGTTGTTGCAACGGTGCGGGTTTCTGGCCTGTGAAAAAGAAGGCAGGAAAGCATTTTACCGGATTGTCGAACCGCATTTAGCCGACATCATTTCCTGCATTGAAGCGCGATTTGGCGGACGGGGCTAATTATGCCGTATTCAAAATATCGGAATATCGCGATGATTCAATTATTTACACGACGACATTTCTAGAGGAGCAAGCCTTGTACCCCCTGACGATCGCACCTGCGGAATTCGCACGTCTGCAATCCGCCGGTAAAAAAATCGACCTGATCGACGTGCGCACTCCGGTCGAGTTCCGCGAAGTCCACCTCGCCGCAGCGCGCAATGTCCCCTTGGATCAGCTCGATCCGGCGGCATTTCATGCGGCACGCAATGGCGCGGCGGACGAGCCGCTTTATTTCATCTGCCGCTCCGGCGGTCGTGGAGGCCAAGCCTGCGAAAAGTTCCTCAAGGCTGGTTATGCCAATGTCTTCAATGTGGAGGGAGGGACGCAAGCGTGCATCGCGGCCGGATTGCCAGTCGTGCGCGGGAGCAAAGCCGTTTCGCTCGAGCGGCAAGTTCGCATCGCGGCCGGTTCGCTCGTGGTATTGGGGGCGGCGCTTGGTTGGTTCGCGCAGCCGGCGTTTATCGGGTTGTCGGCTTTTGTCGGGACGGGTCTGGTTTTCGCGGGAGTCACCGATACATGCGGAATGGGAATGATTCTGGCAAAAATGCCGTGGAACCGCTGCGCCGCGGAAGCAACGAGTTGTGCGGCAAATTAACTCACGAACTCAAGGATAATGAAGTATGAAATTGCTAATCGTCGGCGGAGTCGCCGGAGGGGCTTCGGCGGCCGCACGCGCGCGGCACTTATCGGAAGACGCTGAGATCATTTTATTCGAGCGCGGGCCGGATGTGTCTTTTGCCAATTGCGGTTTGCCTTATTATGTCGGCGGCGAGATCTTCGAACACGAGAAATTATTGGTCACTACTCGGGAGCGACTGCGCAACCGCTTTAAACTTGACGTGCGCACGCGTTCTATGGTCGAAGCCTTTGACCGTAAAGCGAAGCGAGTCCGGATTCATGACCACGCTTCCGGGCGAGTGTACGAGGAATCATACGACAAGCTCATTCTTGCGCCCGGGGCCGCTCCGTTGCGCCCCCCCTTTGCCCGGCATCGATTTGCCGGGAATATTTACGCTCAGAAACCTGCAAGATGTTGATCGCATCAAGGAACGAGTGGATCAACATGTGCGGCGGGCCGTTGTTTTAGGCGGGGGTTTCATTGGACTTGAATTGGCCGAAAATCTCGTCCGGAGAGGAATTGAGACCGTCCTCATCGAAAAAAACGATCAGCTTTTAATGCCGTTCGATAGAGAGATGACATCGCCAATCTTGGCCGAGTTAACGCGGAATGGCGTCACTGTTTTGCTCACTCGATCCGCGGAAAGTTTCACGCAATCCGCTACTGACCTCGTTGTTCACTTGAATTCCGGCGAAGAAATGAGTTGTCAGCTTGTGATCCTGGGGGTCGGCGTTCGTCCCGAGAACAAATTGGCACTCGATGCAGGCTTGGAGGTTGGACCGCGCGGCGGTATTCGCGTGAATGAGCATTTGCAAACCACCGACCCCGATATTTATGCCGTTGGCGACGCGATTGAAGTGCAGGACTTCGTCACCGGCGAGCCGACGCAAATCCCATTGGCCGGCCCGGCTAATCGCCAAGGCCGAATTGCCGCTGAGAACGTCTTCGGCCGTGCGACGAAATATCGCGGAACCCAAGGGACCGCGATTGTGAGAGTCTTCGACCGCACTGCGGCCATGACCGGCGCTTCCGAAAAAATCTTGCGGCGCACGAAGCGGCCTTACCGCAAAATTTATATTCATCCCACCCATCACGCCGGTTACTATCCGGGGGCCGAATCAATAACGCTCAAATTGCTTTTTGATCCCGCAACGGCAAAAATACTGGGAGCCCAAGCGGTAGGAGGGCTCGGAGTTGATAAACGAATTGACGTGTTAGCAGTGGCAATTCAAGCTGGTATGACCGTTTTTGACTTGGAGGAAATGGAGCTAGCCTACGCGCCGCAATATGGCTCGGCGAAAGATCCTCTTAATATGGCCGGGTTCGTGGCTGGCGGGTTTTTGCGGAGTGAACATCCCCAGGTCGATGTCGCTGCGCTGCTGGCAATGCCTGAGAGTCAGAGGCCGTTTTTAGTTGATGTTCGCACGCCCGAGGAATTCAACTCAGGCAGCATTTCTAGTGCTGTAAATATACCGATCGATGAACTTCGCGCTCGATTAAAGGAACTTCCTCGCGACCGCGAAATCGTGGCCTATTGCCAGGTTGGGCAACGCGGCTATCTAGCGACGCGCATCTTGCTGCAAAGCGGTTTTCAGGCGGCGAATCTTGGCGGCGGTTTCAAAACGTTTCTGCTCCATCAGAATCCGGCTTAAATATTTTTGAGGGGTGAGTTAGTGGCTGCATAGTCAAATTCAAGAATGCGATTGATGGACGCTTAATCGTCTGGTGGAATCAGACGTTGGATTTCAGTGAGCTGCGCTACAAGCTCCGTTTCCCCCGACAAAAAACCTAACTCAATTCGCACGGCATACAGCGGCTTCTCGCCCAACTGCGTTACGCCCAGTTTAACCAGGTCTTTATGCGTGCAGAGGATCGCAGTCGCGGATAAATTTGCCGCCCAGCGGTTTAACTCCTCCACATCGTCGCGCGTGAACAAGTGAAGGTCGGGATACTCGCGGAGTTCCAACAGATTCGCTCCGAAGTCCACAATCGTTCGGCGGAACGCGGCCGGATTGCCGATGGCGCAGAACGCGGCTACCGCTTGCCCGCGGAGTTGTTCTAGCGGATATTCTTGCCCGGTTGAATCGCGCAGCGCCAGCGGTCGATGGGCCGTTTCAAACAAGATCGCGGTCGGATTCAGCGTTTGGTAGCGCTGCCGAATTGCTTGGCGTTCGGTAGCGCCAATTTGATCTGCCTTAGTGAGCAAGAACACCTGTGCCCGCCGCGCGCCGCTGATCGGCTCGCGCAATGTGCCGCGGGGAAAGACATGCCCGTGGCCGTACGGCTCCAGCGCGTCGATCAGCACGATATCGAGAGCACGGGCGATGCGGCGGTGTTGAAAGGCGTCGTCGAGCAGAATGAGCTGCGTGGCGAGCTCCTCGATCGCCAGGTTCGCCGCCGCCACGCGGTCCGGGTTCTGCATGTGCGGCACGTTGGGGAGCTTTTCTTCTAGTTCGCGGGCTTCGTCGTTGCGGCCGCCGTTATCGTCGCCAGCGCCGCTAACGCCGCTGCCCGAGCCGTTGGGTGATCGACGATCGGCCGCGGGTAAGTTTTGCCTAACTCGACGCCGGCGCGCTGGAGTGTCTCGTTCGGCGCGGTCCAAGGTTGATTCAGTAAATCGTCAGGCAATTTGGCCAACTCGGGTACCCAGCGGCGGACGTATGTTCCCGCGCCGTCGAATTTTTCCCCCTGGGTGATCGGATTGAAGATGCGAAAATACGGGGCCGCGTCGGCGCCGCAGCCGGCCGTCCATTGCCAGCCCAGCGTATTGTTGGCCAGGTCGGCATCGACCAGCGTATCCCAAAACCACTCGGCTCCGGTCCGCCAATCGATCAGCAGGTGCTTCACCAAAAACGAGGCTGTGATCATCCGCACCCGATTGTGCATCCAGCCGGTGTGCCACAATTCTCGCATCCCGGCATCAACCAGCGGGTAACCCGTTTGCCCGCGCTGCCAGGCGTGAAGGTCGCGATTCGTATCGGCGGCGTTCCCGTCGCGCCAAGGGAAGTTAGCATACGGCTCGCGTAGAGGTTGCCGCGGCGTGTGGGGAAAGTGATAAAGCAGATGATGGGCGAACTCGCGCCAAGCGACTTCGCGGAGGAAATGCTCGGCGTCTCCGCTCAAGTCCCACGGTCCGCCAGGGAGTTTTGTTTGTCGCCGGTCACGACGGACCGCCTGCCAAATTTGCCGCGGCCCAATTTCGCCAAAGTGCAAATGGGGCGACAACCGCGACGTGCCCGCCTCGGCCGGCACATCGCGGGCAGCTTTATATCCGTTGACTTTGTGCAGCAAAAAATCATGCAGCCGACCCGTGGCCCCCGCTTCGCCCGGCCTCCAATCGGCACGCATTCCAGCGGCCCAATCGATGACCGGCAGCAGTTTTAACTCGGCCAACTCCGCGCTCACAGGCCAGGTTTTAGGAACGGGCAAGTTGACGGGAGCGGGAAGCGGATCGGCTAAGGGCTGGGCGAAGACCAGCTTTTGACAATGCTTCCAAAACGGCGTGAAAACCTGGAACGGCTTCCCTTGTTGATTAGCGACCGCGTGCGGCTCCCAAAGCAGACTTCCGTTGCAGCTTTCGATGGACAAGCCGCGCGTTTTGAAATAGGACTTGATCCGCGAATCACGCGCGATTGCGGCCGGTTCGTAACGGCGGTTCCAAACCAGCGCCGCCGCGCCGGTCTCTTCGACGAGGGATTCAAGCGCGGCCAGCGTTCCTCCCGCATCGTCCGGATCGACCATGCGGTAGATCAAACGCGATCCCTGCGAACGCAAATCCGTATCTAACGCGGCCAGCGAATGATGCAGCCACCACCGCGCCGCTCCGCCGGGGGGCCAATCCCCTTCTTCGTGCGGTGACCAAACAAAGATCGGCACGACCGGACCGCCCAGTTCGATTGCCGCGGCTAACGCCGGGTTATCGGCCAATCGCAAATCCTGGCGAAACCAAACGATTGTGGGGGCGGGCATGGCGATCAGCGAATTAACAAGAACGCGCAACGAAACTGGTAAGGCAAGCTGACGATAGAAGCGACGTAGCCTTGCGAATACGAATTCTCTACAGTTATAGCCCGCCGCTAGTAAACGACGAGATGGGGGAATTCCGTTACCGTTAAGGTGCGCTAATACTCGCTACTGTTTCGTCTGAGATAAATTTATCGTGGCAAGCCCACAAATTGAAAACCGTTGCAAAAGCCTCAAAGGGGCTGATGCCCAGGGTTTTGAAGCTAGCAATTGAGCATGCCGCATGCGCGACAAACTTGAGAAACCTTCCGGCCCCCTCCCCCTTGACGGCTCCTCATCAGTCCTTCCGGCTCCCTCCACTTTGCGAGGAGTGCGGGAGGGAGTTCCATGTACCGCGACCAGGACCAACGCGATTTTGCCTGGCGGCTGCGCAACGAACCGACCGCGGCCAAGAAGCTGCTCTGGTGCTTCCTTCGCGGCGGCAAGTTGGGCGCGAAGTTTCGTCGCCAGGCGGCGATCGACGTGGATTTCGTTGATTTTGTTTGCTTCGCACGGCAACTCGTTGTGGAGTTAGAAAGGCCGCAGCTCCTTTGGACCCGGCAGCAGAAGAAGTCGATGCTCGACGCATCACATGGCGGGAGTCGCGCGGATTATGTGTGATCTAATCGTCGCCGAAGCCCCCCTCCCCAACCCTCCCCGCGAGGGGGAGGGAGTCAGAGGACTGAATTGAGGGCCGTAATAGGGAGGGAGCCGGAAAGACTGTTGAGTGCGGATCAATTGAAGTCGGGATCGTCTCTTACTACTCCGGCAATGAATAATTGGACATTGGATTTACTGGCTACGCCGCGTAACCAGCCTAAACAACGAACAACTACGTTCATTTAATTATTGCCGGAGTA
>Ga0163144_10031196_pt1 | contig 10174 bp, 7 predicted proteins | sample OliLak19BULKMAT1_FD_123175 | JGI IMG/M metagenome (GOLD analysis project Ga0163144, IMG submission 123175) | Freshwater microbial mat bacterial communities from Lake Vanda, McMurdo Dry Valleys, Antarctica - Oligotrophic Lake LV.19.BULKMAT1 | ecosystem: Environmental > Aquatic > Freshwater > Lake...
AGGCCCGCCGGCGGATTGGCCGATTGTATTATTCACCACGGAGTTGCCTCTCAGTCAGCTGATTCAAGAGCGATTCGTCCGCGGCGTAACGGCGCAGATTCTCGCAGAAAATTCCAAACGATCGCTCGACAAAACGAGACGTCGCACTGTGACCGGAAATGTGAGGTGTGAGAATGACATTTGGCATCCGCCAGAGCGGATGCTCCGGCGGAAGCGGATACGCGTAATGCACATCGAACGACGTGCCGCGGAACCAGTTTTCCCGCAATGCCCGCAGCAGCGCCTCTTCCTGCACAATGGGCGCTCGCGCAGGATTGATCAGAACCGCATGTGGCTGCAGCATTTTCAGTTGAGCTTCGCCGATCAGCCCTTTGGTCGCGTTCGTAAGCGGGATCGTCAGAACCAGATAATCCAGTCCCGTGAGAAACTCCTGCTGCTGATCCTGTCTGAAGAATCGATCCGGCAACACGCCATCGGGATCACCTGTACTGGGGACACAAAAAGTCGCCGAACGACTGCCCGCATTCCCATCGCGCGTCAGTGCCCACACGTTGAGCCCCATGGCTTTGGCAATGCGCGTCGTCTCGCGAGCAATACCGCCATAGCCCCAGAAACCAATGGTCGACCCGCGCAATTCATTCTGAAACTTTGCACCGCGATCCCATATGGCATGCTTTTGATTCTCCAGCAATTCAAGCAGCCGTCGATGCCATGCGAGCACCATCATCATTGTCCACTCGGCGATCGGGATATCGAACGTACCTAATCCATTCGAAACCTTGATGCCGCGCTGGAGCAACGGCAGTTTCAGGATGTGGGAATAACCAGCGCTGGTGAGTTGAAGCCAGCGAAGTTCTTTTAAATCATTGAAGTTCTCCGCCGGCCATTCGCAATACAGCACATCCACGCCCTTGAGTATGTCTGCGGGGAGATATTGGCCGTCATCGCTGATGTAGGGACCCACGCGCACTTCCGTATCGGGGGCAGCCTGTTTGACGAGAGGAAGGCCTTCTTCAACTCTCTCGAGAGAAAGGAGAATGCAATTGGGCTTAGGCATCGAACAAATCCTTCTTTCTATAGATATTCTTCTTTTCCCGGCACGGCGTTCCACTCACCTGATCCTGGAATAAACGGATACTTACGCTTGATCTCATCGTTCAGAGTCACACCAAGCCCTGGCGCCTGTGGCGGCAAAAGATATCCATCGCTGAAGCGGTAACCTTCGGCGTAGATCTCAGTGAGGAGTCCGCCGGGCACGGGAGGCGTTTCGACAATCGCTACATTAGGCGAGGCGAAGGCAGCATGGATGTTCTGCATCATTGCCGGCCCGGATGCCCAACTGTGTGGTGCGACGCGCTTGCCCACGGCGGCGAACATCCTGGCGACATCGACGAATGTCCCGATCCCCCCCACCGACGCATCCGGCTGAGCAATGTCCAGCGCCCGCGCATCCGCCCAGCGTCGAAACTCTTCTCGCGTCGACAATACCTCACCACCCGCAATCGGAATCGACGTCAGCCGACACAAATCTGAGTACCCCTGAAGATCACGGTAATCGAGTGGCTCTTCAAAGAAGAAGAGGTCATAAGGCTCCAGCGACTTAAGAACTGCCGACGCGATGGCCAAATCCCAGGGCTTGCTGCGTTCGTCGACGTTGCCCATGTGTCCATCGATGCAGATGGCAAAATCCTTGCCTACGTGCCTGCGGAGACGATCGATCTTCTGAGACTCCATCTCCACCCATTCACTTACGTTGTCAGAGGCAAACGACTCGCGTGTCTTGTGGTCATACCAGCCCGCAGCGAATTTGGCGGCCCGAAATCCGGCTTCGCGGTAGATGTCGACTTTCCGCAGAAGTTCGTCATGTGGATAGGGGCTTTCACAACCTGTGGCGTAGCAGAGCAGCTTTTCGTGCGCACAGCCCCCCAGCAATTCATAGACGGGAACGCCCAGCATCTTCCCTTTAAGATCCCATAAGGCTGCTTCAATCGCAGCCAGCACCCCCGGCAAGACGCCACCAAACGACCAGTACTGCATACAGCGATTCATCCGCTGCCAAAGCAAGCGAGGGTTGATCTGCTCATCTTTCAAACCTATCAGGATGGGTTCATAAAACCGCACGATCTCCGGGATAATCTCCGGCATGTGGTATCCCAGCGTCGTTTCACCCACGCCATTCACTCCCTCATCTGTCTGAATCTCCACAAACGCTGCAGAACGTAACTTGCGGAAGTTCAGCATGAACGGATCGCCCTTGGACGACGGTCCCGACAGCAGAACAGTTTTGACGGCAGTAATTTTCATGATGTCATCGTCCGTAGATATCTGGCCACTTCGGAGAACAGTTTCAGCGCGTTGTCACGCAGTATGAGCTTCTTGTCAGCGTCAGAAATATCAGCGAAATCAATGCGAGCGCGTTGCATCGGGGCGAAGTAAAGCGGCGTATCAGTACCGTAGAGTAGCCGGTCTGCACCAAGCTGTTTCACACCCCACTCGATCAAGTTGTTGGTAATACTGCTGGCACTCGACGTGTCAACGTAAACATTCCCGCGATTGCACGCCTGAATCGCCCTCACCTGATGCGACAGATCGCCATCGAATCCGCAGCCGAGGTGCGCGAGGATGAGTTTCACTTCCGGGAAGTCGTTGGCAAACGGTACAAAGTCCATCGGCAGGCTCCGTTCCTCGCCGCTATGCGTGAGAACAACCGCTTGATGATTCGCAGCGAAACTGAAGATCTCGCGACCGTGCTCGCGGATGGGATAACAATGCTCTTCGGGATGAATCTTGATCCCGACGCAATGCGGCGACTGCAGCATTCGCTCAGCTTGTCGATATGTCTCCTCAATCAGTGGATGGATCACAACGTACTGCCTCAGACCAGGCTTTCTCGGCACGATCTGGAATGCTTCATCATTGCCCGCGACTACATTCGCTTCCCCACGAGGAAACAGCGCAGACAGCGGCGATGCAAAGGTGAGTTGTGTTCCGCAGCGGTTGGCGAGTTCCACCACTTCGTCCGCTGAACCGCTCATCAACTCCGTCTGCAACGCAAGCCCTTTGCGAACACATGTCCCGTAATGTGCGTGAACGTCGATTGCCTGAATTTGCAGAATTTCTCCAGTTATACTCATCGATTCAACTCCGTGTCGATATCCTGATCTTCTCGCGCACCGAGAATCTGCTGGATGCTGTAAGGGTAGGTTTGTCGATGGAATCGCTCAGGCCCTGGAGCTTTTGGCCAGCCCGCCTGCGTCGTACGTCGAGGACGATCGAGGCGATAATTCGCGTAAAGCTTCTTCGCATATTCGCGGTGCGGCGCGACTGCCTCTGCGGTGTATCGGTATTTGTGCACCCGCTCAGGGTCAAGCCTCTGGCCGTGACCTGGTTTTGACGAGAGGTGAAGATGCCCACCGGTCCAGTCGAATTGCCCGCCTTCGATCACATCGTCACTCACCTGAATCGTTTCGTTATCAATTGCGTGACAGGCGCGGGGCGTGGTGCCCATATAAAGCCCAGCCGACTCATCGTCATACATCAGTGCGGCCGCCATCGCGCCGCGAAAGTGCAACTGCAAACAAAGCTCGAAATTACTATGGAGTGTGCGACGCATCCCCAGAAAGCGGGAGAGCTCGTAGATGCGCCACAGGCCCCAGGGACCGAGCCCGATATCTGGCGATGAAACATCGGCAGCATCATATCGTTCCAAGAGGTACCAGTTCGGCTCCCAGGCATTGGCCATCACCGATGCGCCAGGCGGATGAACGATGGGCGGGGTCCACCAGTGGCAAGAGAGTGGGATCCGCTGCTCCTGTCGTAACAGGGTCATGTGTCGAAAGTAGAACTCGGCTTGATATCCGCCTTCATCGAGGGATCGCGCTGGAACTCTTTCCGTAGACGGGTAAAACTTCTGCGGCATCAAAGCGTTGAACGGCTGTTCGGCGAGTTCGATGTCGCAATCCTGCACTGCGTTCAGCACACGTCTAGCTTCCTGCAAATTCCATGTGCCGTGCGGATCAAATCGCAGTTTGACCTTTGGCCCGATGGCTTCACGCACACGATGGATCAGTTCGATGTGATCCTCCGGCTGATACGCACACAGCGACAGCTTGATCGACGGCCAGCCTTGGTCCGCCCTCATCTTTGCATGGGCGGGCCATGAGTCAAAGGTCACTTCGTCTCGACCTTTCTCGTCCGGGAAGCGCTGCCAGGTATAGGCTGCCATCGGCACGCGATCGGGGGGTGACGCGCCCCGATCGAACAATTCAGACCAAAGCTTGTGCAACGGTTTCCCCAGCACCTGCCCGACGAGATCCCACCATGCCATGTACAATGGCTGTTCCCAACGGGGATCAAGCAGATTGTGATTGTTGTCTTGGCGCAGCTGCTCGATTGCGTCGAGCGTCTGTTGCGGAAGATCAACCGACCACTCCCCGGTTCCCACCAAACCTTCCTTCGTCACAAGCTCAACAAAACCCCATGAGCAAGCGGGCAACGCCTGCCAGCCGGGCGTATACACGCCGACCATTGGAACCAGCACTTTGTGAACACGGGCTTCTGCCAACGTCAATCGGTGTGGTGCCAGCCAGTCGCGCAACTTCTGCTGAAACGCTGCAATGCGGCGCTTGAGCATGCTGTCAAAATCACGAATGTCTTCGATATTATGAAGCATGGGGCCAATCACTTCAGCGGTTCGGGAAGCTGGTACGGAGCAACTCCGGTCGCGGCGTGATTGCTTGCGCTGCCCCATTGTCCTGAGCGGTGTTTGATCACTTCTGTCCAGCGGTGGTTCGCCCAGTAACGCGCGGCCCCGCCGTCCGGATCTGGTTGTTCCCAGATCAGCGAGTAGAGCTTCGCGTTCTTGATGAACAATCTGATGAAAACTCCACCGAGGTATTTCTCATTCAGTTCCCAGCCATTCTTTCCACTGCGCCAGCGGATCTCCTGAGCTTTTCCACTGGTGGTGACGGGGATGCATTCCGATCGGGAAAAACCATCGACCGTTTGTCGATAAGGTGTGATGTATTCCACCGCGATGAATCCGCCAGCCTGAATGTCCGCGTTCACCAACAGCCGCTGGGGCAGGCCGATCTCTTTTGTCAGAAGCACACCCTCTTCTTCTCCGGCATCGAGGGAAACCCAGTGGTCTTCCGGCATCTTTGCCAGCATGCCTACGCTTTGATTCCGCACGTCTCCCTTATCGCGCGCATATTGTTCCTGCGCATCCCAGTGACAGTGACGATAAGACACGGCTGTTGCAAAGATATAAGTGTCTCCGTCCTTGACGGGCGGAGCATTGACCTGCGGGAAGATCAGTGGAATCTCACGGCCGCCGCATTTCACCCCGGATGGAATCACCGGTGAGCGGTCGTGCGGACGATGCCACGTGCGACCATCGCGACACCAGGAAAGCTGCACTTCGATTCGCCCCAGCGAATCGTTCTTGAAATTATCCGGCGGCTTGTTGTGCGACTCGTAGCTTTCGGCAAATGGCAGACTGTATTGAGCGCCAATCAACCCCAGGTACATGTCGCCATACTGAAGCGGCGTCATGCTTTGCAGGTTAAACATTTCGGGTGGATCCAGTTCATCGCCCGCCACCATCACCCGCCCGCAATCCTCCCAGTTCACCAGATCATAACTCTCATACTGCGAGATATCCCTGGGAACATTGGGAACACGCCGCGTCCACATAATGTATTTCCGCCGATCGCGATCATAAAACAAAACCGATCCGCCATCCGACATGCCCCGCATTACCGGATTCACATGCCGGGGAAACTGCCATTCAAGCCCATCATGCGAATAACCCAGCGAAAGCGGAACGTGATATCCAACACGATCAAGAATCTGTCCGCCTTCATACAACTGCTGGGCCATGCAGATCATCTTGTAACGACGCTCGGGGATGTCGCTGGGATCATCGATCAGTGAAAAGAAAAATGCCTGCGAATCCGGGAAGATATAATTATTCTTTGTTGTTCCGTTGACCTCATGCAAACCGAGGATTGGCTTTTCCCACTTAATCCCATCCGTACTGGTTGCATAGGCCCACTTGCGCTGCCCATCCCATTTCTGGCCCTGGCAGTCGACAACGCAGTACCACATCTTGAAGAGCTTTTCACTCTCATCATATATGACGTTCATGTAGTTGAACATGTCCCGAGGCGAATCCCACGGTGCATCCATGCGAATGACCGGGTCCGGCAGGACCGTCGCTTGGTTTACCTTACGTTTCAGGTTTGTAGCTGACTGGATGATCTCGTTATCAACAAAGACGTACTTCTTCCGGTAGGTCGCTTCCATCGGTTGTTGTTCTCCTATTGGTTCACTGCGGCATCGTGGATTGCCAAGATATGATTGGCAACTTTGACTTCAACACTGGCATCGCCAACTTGCGGTTCACCACATAGCTGAACATCAAAGCCGAACGATTGAACATCTATGCCAATCTGTATCCGTATGAAGTGCTTCGGGTCGGGAAAGGGACTTCCGCGAGTATTGTTTCACGCACTGTAAAGGTGGCCCAGCTCAAGATTTTCCAGGTAAAGTTCGTGGCATCGGGTGATATTCATGCCCAAAACGCCACCACCGATTGGCTTCAGATGAGCATCGCCATGGGCACCGCTAGCTCGACATTAAAGCCCGTCTCGGTCACTGCGGCGTCACATTATCTACTTCCGATCAAGCAGAGTGAAGAGCGTTTGCGACCGGCCCCCCTGTGGACTGTTCGTGAATGTCGGCGGTGAATACCACCAGCCGTAGAACCGCTTCTTGGAGTCCACCCAATACTCTACGCTGCCGTCGTAGTACCCCACATTAAGCCCATCCTTGTGGCGTGCGAGTTCCTGTTCCAGGTTATCAAAGACAGCAACCCGCTTCATCATCCTGGTATATCGACCCTTGCCGTCGGCAGCGGCTCGCGGAGCAGAGTCATACAGATACGCGTTTCGCATTTGATATTCACCAACTACAACGTATGTCGTCGAAGGTGCCCCTTTTGGCCAACAAAGATTCAGCACATCTTCCCTCAGCCCGCTCGGACAGAAGTAAGACATATGATTGGGGGCATATTTCCGGATGTAGATATGACCCAAGCCACCCCACGCATCGAGGCCAAAGTCTCGCATCCAGTAATCTGAGTAAAAGCCCTCGCGCCCCACAATCATCGCGGGAGTTTTGTCCTTTTGGTCAACGGCGTAAAGAGCAATTCCAGTGATCAATTGGCGAATGTTGCTGGCACAGGTCGCCCGCTGCGCTGATTCACGCGCCTTTTTCAACGATGGAAGCAGAAGAGAAATCAGCACCGCAATGATGCCGATCACCACCAGCAGTTCCACCAGTGTAAAGCCGGTGCATCTCACCAGACGAGGCAATTTACCCGTTCCAGGTCGATCCATGATGTCAACATGGGATGCCATGACAAACTCCTTTACATCGAAAGCTGCTCACATGAACATTCGCGCGCGTCTCCCAACCCGGCGGAGTGCGGCGGCAACGACAATCACACCCACGGATAGACTTGAAGGTTCTGGAACCACCGCACCGAGGCTTGGTGTCGCAGATGCCAGTGTGCCTCCAAAACTCCCCGCCAAAAAGTTGAAATCGTTCGTGTTCACCTTGTCATTCAGGTCAAAGTCGGCCTGACTCCATCGCTTGTTCTGGCCACCATAGTTGGCAATCAGTGTGTTGAAATCGAGTGAATCAACCGCGTCATCGAGGTTGGCATCGCCCATGAGTATGCCCGCAATTGCGCCGCCGTCATGGTATTTGAACAGGTCGCCAGTGCCGCCAGGCAAGGTGAGGTTCAAAATATGATTGGTCAAATCAACTCGTTCCGGTTCCCCGGTCTGGCGATTCACACGCACCAATGCATTCACACTTGAATCAAACGTGACGGTGAAACTCGCCGACTTCGCCGCTGCACTTGCTCCAGCACCCTGGTAAAGATTGGTAAGCATGAAGTACTGCTTGCCTGCATCATCGTTAAAGAAGCCAACCAGTGCATCTTTGCCAACCGTCGGCGTGCCGCTAACCGCGATCGCCTGAATCTTCGTATTCGCTCCCGCGCCCTGAGCCCAATCGGTCAGCCCCGTTGGAGTGGACACATTCGCACCGCGAACGAAGCGGACATCCGAACTGTCGAGATAACGCAACGACTTCCCAATTCGTTTGACTTCCGCATTCATTGTCGCCGTATAGAAATAGAATGGCGTCTTGTTGCCGTTGGTATCAAAGAATGTCGACTCCATAGACCCACCGGTGTCGTGGTCATAGGAGAAATAGTTGAGTCCGGTATACCCCGCCGTCAGGAGTGAGAAGGCGTTGTAGCGTACGTCGGATTCACTGGGAACACGGTTGAAATACGCCGCAGTTTGAAACGATTGCATCCAGCCCCAATAAGGAATGTTGGCCGCTTTCGCGGCGGTGCGGACCGCCATCAGCGTTTCAAACCATTGGTTCTGTTCCGTGCTCCCGTCGTTGCGGAATGGATAGAAATCAAAGATCACGATGTCGGGCTTGATCGTGCCGATGATGTTGTTGAGTGTTGGAGCATCCTTCTGAAAGACCGAGACCATCACTGGAAGATCTGGATGATTCCGCTTGAACCACAGGGACGAATCCCGGAGGCCCTCAATTTCCGCCTGGGTGACAGGCTCATCGGGCAGCATCCAGCCGATTGCTTTGCCTCGAGTCAGTCCGTAATCGATGACGTTGTTAATTTCTATATGATGGCCCGGCGTATATGCCGTATAGGGTCTGGGCGGACCAAGGTGCATCATCCATGATTTGCCCCCCTCAGCAGCTGCATAAGCCACGTCGTAATTGTTGTTAGCGAAAACCGTCGTCAATCCGGCATCCATGTAATCACTCAGGCTCAGTTGTGGAGATGCTCCAAGCGCTGCGCCCATGATCTGGAACTCGTGACTTCGCGACCAGTTCTTGCCGAATGTACTTGGGCCCGGATCGGTGACTTGCCCGTTGATCCCAAGTTCTCCCAACCACAGCAGGCTACCTGGTTGACCGGCATTAGGCGACGCCTTGGACGTAAGTCGCACCTGGCCGATGGCACTTACCGCCTTAGTGAACGGCACCACCACCGGCGTAGCCGATGTTACCGCACCAGCGGCGTTGACGGATGAAACCGTCACTGTCGCCTGATCCGAAGCAGCATTAAAATCAATGGACAGAACTCCATAGTGCCCGCTAGCCGACGAGAAGCCGTTGGTACTCCAAGGCAGATTGCTCGCCGCAGTGGTGACAACCGTCCCGGCACCACCTATCTGTGACACTTCGAGTTTATTCTGGTTGATCCCACTCTCGCCGAATTTCAGCGTCAGCGCCGGCGTCCGCTCTTCAGCATCGTAAAGGGTCAGCTCCGTCTGGCTGCCATAGATCAGGATATTCTGCATCTTGAGAGAGATGTTGCCGCTACCCAAAGGTTTGGGTGTCTGCGCAAGCTGTCCGAAGGAGCGCGCCACAAAACTGTCAGCACTAAAATCCTGGTGTCGAATCGTTCCGAGACTGTTATCTGTTCCGCCTGGCCAGAAGTTGGAAACGCCGGTGCGCTGCCCCCACTGGGCAGCTCCCGCCTCGCTGACAATCCATCCATTGTCACCGTTATTCCAACCATCCTGGTAAAAATTAGGATCCGTTCCCGCAGTGAGAGGCGGAGAGTTGAAGGGCTCAACAAATGAATAGCTCTCAGCATAGGCGCAACCGTATATCCCCATCGTTACACTGACGGCGGCCATCCAAACGGAAATACTCTGGTGTCGTTTCATCATACATTTCTCCCGAAAACTAAACTGCGTGGAAACAGTTCCTACAGTGATTCACAGTCATGGAATGCTGTCATGTCCGCCGTATTCGATTCAAACCCGCCTGGCTGCGGCGACGCACGAGCATCGCGATCAGCGGCAGAAGGGTGACTCCCGCCGGCTCAGGAACAATCGAGCCCAGCACCGCACCTGCAGGAGGTGAAGTTATGCCATAGTTTCCCACTAGCGCGGCGAAGTCGGTCGAGTCGACGGTTCCGTTGTAGTTGAAGTCTCCCTGCGTCCAGACGCCTCCGCCACCGAAGCTGCCAGCCAGGGCATTGAAGTCCATCGTGTTCACCTTGCCATTAAGATCGGCGTCCCCCACCCAGGTGAACATCACCAGCGCGCTGGTC
>Ga0163144_10031197_pt1 | contig 10174 bp, 10 predicted proteins | sample OliLak19BULKMAT1_FD_123175 | JGI IMG/M metagenome (GOLD analysis project Ga0163144, IMG submission 123175) | Freshwater microbial mat bacterial communities from Lake Vanda, McMurdo Dry Valleys, Antarctica - Oligotrophic Lake LV.19.BULKMAT1 | ecosystem: Environmental > Aquatic > Freshwater >...
CAATGATTCAAGTCTTCTTAAAATGGCTTGAATTTTGCAAAATACCTAAGCCATCTATTTGGCTTGAGTTATTTATTCATGAGTCTCATCAAAACAGGGTAAAAGATATAATTTTATATTGGTCAAAACAAACTGGTTTTGCGAAATCACATTTTACAAAAATATATTATAAAAGAGGTAATACTGTAACTAAAAGAAAAAATTCTGGAAATCTATATTACGGCGTACTTAGGGTTCGAGTAAGGAAAAGTTCTACATTTTTAAGAACAATTTCTGGTTGGACAAATGGTCTTTATAAAGATATAAATAAGTTTCAATAGTATTTTGGGGGATCGTCTAACGGCAGGACAGTAGCCTTTGAAGCTATTAATTTTGGTTCGATTCCAAGTCCCCCAGCCAAGTTGCGAAGCGTAGTTTGATGGGAGGAAATAGACATGGGATGTCTATGTCTTGGAATCGAAGCCCGATTGAGCATATTTTGTGAATGAAATGAAACAAAATACCCAATCGCGGGTACTGAACCTGTAAGGTTCGATAAGTGTACTCACGATCCAAGTCCCCCAGCAAAAATACCGGAGGTAATTTTTTCTGGGGATGAAATGCTGGGAGCACTTCGTCTTGGAATCGAATGGCGGAATTTAATTTTGTAGTAACAAAAATTTCGGGCCAGTCTCTCGACCTATTTATTTGTGTCGACAAATAAATAGGTCGAGGGAGATACTCAAAGTTCGAAATTACTGTATACACCGTATCTTTGACTTTTTTAAAATAAATGGTATATTTCTTGCAGAAGGCATAAATTGGTCCTTTGACTAACAGATCTATTCATGCGCCATGGGCGTAGGAGGGACGTATGAGTGAGCAGTCAAATTCTCCGAAGCTTGTCTTCGTTGATGATGGCAGGGATTTCCTAGACACATGCAATATACTTTTCGGCGGTGATCACTGCGTGATTACTTTTGAGACAGCAGAAAAAACAATGGAGTTTACTCGGAGCCTCAACGAACCGGCCATTTTTTTTGTCGACATGAGTCTTCGACAAGATGGAGATGGCGTTGAGTTGATTCGCAGTATCATTTCCGTCGCAAGAGCTCCGGTCATCTGTTACTGCCTTTCTGGTGATGCAGATCCAAAAACAAAATTTACTGCTCTTTCTGCGGGAGCTGATGGATATGTCGTCAAACCTTTTGATAAATGCGAGGTTGATGGATACATTCTTGCGGCTGAAAGGAGTTTTTCACGTATATTTAACGCAACAAGGGATCACTTAACAGGCCTTCTCAATAGAAGAGAGTTTGAAAAAGCGGCCCTTCGAGAGCTCGGCCAGGTGATGCGATGGAGGAGACCAACGGTGTGCTTATTTTTTGATCTCGACTATTTCAAGGAGATCAATGATACCCATTCACATTCGACTGGAGACAGCGTTCTCCAAGTTATAGCAACCTGCTTTGATGCCCATCCCTGGAGATCGTCGGATGTAGTTTGTCGGTATGGAGGAGATGAGTTCGTTATTCTTCTTCCTGAAATAACAGAGGCAGAGGCAAGGCGCATTGCCGATACTCTGAAGAAAGCTGTTGCCAGTACCTCACTAAAAAATACTGCTGGAGAGATATTTCACGTCAGCATGTCCGTAGGCTTAGCAGAGCTGAATTTTGACAGGGCGGGCCGTGAGGCAAGTACAATCTTGAAAGATTTGATAGAACGCAGTGATGAAGATTTGAAAAAAGTTAAATCACAGCGTCAGAACAAAGGGCGAGTCACACCGTGACTCGCCCTGTTTTTATATTTTTAAAAAGTTCAGTAATTAATTATTGTAATTATAAAATCACACAGTATGGATGATAAGGTCGAAGGTCTTTTTTACCACCTGCTTAATAAAAGGTATAATGGAAGTATGAAAATTCTCAAATTATTTTTTATTTTTCTTTTTGTATATATTTTCTTACCTCAAACTATCACTGCTCAAGAACTTCACGATGACTATCAGGGGACTTGGAGAGGAAAAGTAGTGGAAATTGTAAGTTCTGAACTCAAGGAGATACCTGGGACAGATACGAAGCATATATATCAAAGTATTACTGCTGAGGTGCTTGATGGTCCAAAGAAGGGAGAAATAATTACTATAGAAAATGATTACCTAGAACTTAGGGAGGGTCAAAAATTTTATTTTAATTACAACGTCTATATTGATGGCACTGAGCGATATGGTCTCATAAATATTGATCGGAGGGGACCGCTCATGCTCCTAATCGCCATTTTTATTGCTGTCGTGATATTTTTTGGCGGCTGGCAAGGTGTTCGCTCTCTTGTCGCCCTCGTGGGAAGTTTTTTTGCTATTTTTTATGTACTTATGCCGGGGTTGTTGCAGGGGTGGAATCCCTTATGGGCAAGCTTTTTAGTTGCCAGCGCTATTTTATTTGTCGCGATTTTTTTTACTCATGGATTTAATAGGGAATCGATGGTTGCGTATGGAGGAACGATGATCGCGGTTTTGATAACGATTGCATTTGCTATTATCGCAGTGCATATGACGGCACTCACTGGGGTAGTGGACGATGAGGCTGTGTACCTGAATTTTAACACTCAAGGCAGTCTTGATTTCACAGCACTACTGCTCGGTGCAATAATTATTGGAGTTTTGGGAGTATTGGATGATATCGCGGTCACGCAGGCAGCAGTTGTCAGTGAGTTGTATGGGAGCAACCCTCAGATGACTAAAACTGAAGTCTATAAGCGGGCGATTCGAATTGGACGTGAGCATGTCGGAGCGCTAGTAAACACTCTTGTATTGGCATATACGGGAGCATCGCTACCAATTCTTCTCTACCTCTATACGTCATCCATGAGCATAGAAAGTGCACTTAGCTTGGAAATTTTTTCTACTGAAATAGTAAGAGCAATCGTTGGAAGCCTAGGTCTTGTCCTGACAGTGCCTATTGTTACGATTTTGGCCGTGGTGTATTTGAAAGGTCATCCGTCGAGCCATACTCATTCTCACCACCACTAATATTTCTTATATAACCATGGTTTTGACATTCGAACAGACTAAGATTGAAACTCAATTCTTTGCTATCATTTATATATGAATAAAACTAAAGAGATTTTTAAACTCCTCTCCGTTCCGATTGTTTTTATTGTCGTATATGCAACAGTTCACCTGCTGTGGAAGATATTCGACTTTCCTTCTTATGAAGAATTATTGGTTTTGGTAAAGGAATGGTTTGTCATCTATGGACTTGGAATCGTATTCACCAGTGCTTTAATTGAAGGGTTTCTTTTACTGGGTCAGTATTTCCCCGGAGGACTAATTATCTTCCTCGGAGTGATATCTGCCGGGAATGACGGACTAAAAGCTGCGCAAGTGATTGGGGTGGTATCAGTGGCATTTTTTATTTCGTATTCCCTTAATTATTGCGCAGGAAAATATGGATGGTATCGCCTTTTTTCTAAATTTGGATTGCAGGGGTTTATTGATAAAGCAAAACAAAAACTCCAAACTCGGGAACTTTCCGTAATTTTCCTTAGTTATTGGGAACCAAATCTTGCTTCTATCACAGCTACTGCCGCTGGTATTCTTAATATGCCATTTAAAAAATTTTCCTTGTACTCTGGAGTAGCAATTGTAATGTGGAATGCACTTTGGGGTATTCTAGTGTATAAGTTGGGTGAGCGAGCGCTTCTCATGACTGGGGTATCATACGCACTTATCATTTTTGTAATTTGGGTAAGTGTCTTGCTTTTCAAAAAATATGTATTCGAACCTATAATTAAAAGAAAATTGTAATAATTAATTTTTTCAATAATCGCTAAGTGCATCATCACGACCAGCTCCCTGTGTATATACGTGCCACGTATCAATGGTAGGAACCATCAAAAAATGAACCAATTTTTTATTTATGATAATTTGTTGTTAGTTTTTAAAGATAAGAATGATGAATGATAAAGCTCAATAAAAAGCTGTAAAGTATTCTATCACCTCTTAACTAAACTGGTGCGGATGGTGTGATATAATATGTATAAGGTTTTATCTGTATTCCAACCCATTATGAAAAATTTTCTTACAACTTTTTTTGTCGCACTGGGAGTTTTGTTTTCTATCATTATTATTACAGGAGCAATTTTTTTTATTGTTGATCCATACCACATAAGACCTATTATTTTCGGAATGATGCATCCCCAGAAAGAGCCTTCGACAGGAAATGAAGACAGGAATCCGCTACTTTCGCCAACTCAAGAAAAAACGTTAGAAAAAATAGGGGTAGACCCAGCCACTCTTCCAAGTCAAATTACTCCCGAAATGGAGGCGTGTTTCAATCAAAAGCTTGGAGAACAAAGAACAACAGAAATTAAGAATGGTTCATCGCCAACTCCAACTGACTACACTGCAGCACATAGTTGTATTCAGTGATTACTGTGTGCATATAAACTAGGAAATGTACTTGTATATGAAGATTTATTTCAAATGTCATTATTCTTCGAGTCGAACGATTAGTCTTCACGGCTATATCGAATAAAATAGGCAAACCTCTCCAGTTATTTAGGAAAAACCAGATTAAAAACGAGACAAAATGGTTTTTGACTAGTGTCTGCACAAACACTATGTCTGCGCTTGTGCTTGGGATATACTTTTTTCAACACTTAAATTCTCCAAAAGGGATTTTAGTTGGGACGGTGTATATATTGAAAAATACCTTGATGAAATCGGAGAAGTATTTTTTCAGTTTACCAGTATGTATAGCCAAGTGGTGGTACAAAGGTCCCGTGTATCAAACGCTGAAATCCTGTCTCAAGAATTCAAACCAGAAAATTTCACCAACCATGTTCTGCCGACCTCTTGGAAAACCCTTGAAGTGAGAGATTTAAATTTCTCATACGATGATGAGGCAGTAAGCCCACACCTTCATAAAATCAATCTTACGATTATAAGAGGTGCACGGATAGCATTAGTTGGAGAGAGTGGAAGTGGGAAGACAACGCTGCTTAAAATCATGAGAAACTTGTACGAACCAGAGACCTTACAGTTGTTTGTCGACACAGTCCCAATCATTGATGGATTTGGAGGAATATGCAGAGCAATTACGCTCATTCCTCAAAATCCAGAAATTTTCAAGACAACAATATACGAAAATATAACACTGGGAGCAGACCACGAGATACACTTTGTTACAAAGTTTACAGATATGGCATGTTTTTCTGATGTTGCAGAAGCGCTTCCCAATAAATTTGATTCTTCTGTTAAAGAAAAAGGGGTAAATCTCTCTGGCGGTCAGCAACAAAGATTGGCGCTTTCCAGGGGGCTCCTTGCAGGCTTCGATAAGGATATTGTTCTTCTCGACGAACCAACATCAAGTTTAGACACGAGTACCGAAATGAAAGTGTATCAAAACATTTTTCGAGAATTTAAGGGTAAGACTATCATTTCTTCAATTCACAGGCTTCATTTGCTACCGATGTTTGATGTCATTTATCTGTTCGATCAAGGAAAGATACAAGCTTCTGGATCCTGTAAGGAGTTGCTAGTTTCTTCATTGAAGTTTCAGGAGTTGTGGGCTCAGTACGCACAATTAGAATAGAATGTTCTGTTCTGAAGTTAAGAGGCATCCAAATGGGTGCCTCTTTTGTTATAAGATATTTGATATAATAGACGCATGCAACTCATTAGAACAACAATATTTACCTTTGTTATCGTAAGCATTTGTCTTCTAGTCACTAGGCAGTATTGGCTCCCAATAGTTGTCACTCAAATTCTTAATCGAGGCGGTTCTGATACTTTAACAAGTAAGGAAGTGTCAGATGTTGAGAAAGAACTAGGAAGTAATGCTTATAGGTACCAATGTCAGGATGGTACAAAGTTTACCGCAGCACCCAATCAAGATAGAAGTGCTCTTTCAATTATTCCTGCATCGAGTTTGGATAGAATTCCGCTAGTTACTCTTAAAAAAGTTAGTGCAACCGCGGGTGCGCGGTACGAAGCGCCGGGAGTTACCTTTGTTGGTCATGGTGAAATAGTTACGTTGACTCTTGGAAAAGTTACTACTACTTGTTATCCAATTGCCAGTCAAGAAAACGCTCCGCTTAATTTTGGTAATTAAGGCTTGTACAAGTTTTATATGCTTACCTCATTACTTAAAAAGTTTATTACCTGGTATGAAAGCCGTGAGCGGTTGCTCTCATCACTGTCGCTCATCGGTGGATTTGTATTTGATGCCATTACCCTTCAGCGAGTGGATGAATTTTGGGAGAATGTGTGGGTTATTGCTCACATTCTTGGAGCTGCAATTTGCATCATCATCATTAACCGAAGGGGGCAGCCAAAAACTTCCGAAGAGCTCGACATGAAGCATTTCTGGCTCCTCATGACGATGCAGTTTATGTTTGGAGGACTTCTCTCTACGTTTCTTGTTTTTTATTACCGCAGTGCAAGCCTTTTGGTTAGCTGGCCGTTCATTTTAATACTAATAATTGCCTTTGCAGCAAATGAGCGTCTCCGAAAACATTACGAACGAGTAACCTTTCAGATAAGTTTTCTGTATCTATCACTTTTTTCTTTTGCCATATTTATTGTTCCTGTGCTTACCCATCAGATAGGGAAGAGTATTTTTCTGCTCAGCGGACTCCTGAGTCTCATAGCCTTGTATGGATTTCTGATTATTTTGAGACGGTTTGCCCCGAGTGCCTTTGAAGAAAGTAAAAGATTGCTGGCCATTTCTATTTTTGGAATATGGATGACATTTCATTTCCTCTACTTTTTCAATATTATTCCACCTCTCCCACTTGCGTTAAAAGATTCCGGGATGTATCACACGCTTCAAAAAAATAGTGACGGGAGTTATATTGGTACAAAGGAAAAGGAATCCTGGACTCGGTTATTTAAAATATATGAAGATTTCCATGCGACTGCCGGCCAGACTCTATATGCCTACAGTGCTATTTTTTCACCAACTAATCTTAATACGGGTGTTGTTCATGAGTGGCAGTTCTATGATGAAGCGCGAAGTGCGTGGATAACCCAAAGCACCATATCTTTGCGTGTTGTAGGAGGAAGGGAAGACGGGTACCGAACATATTCTCAAAAATCTCTTTATGCAGAAGGAAAATGGAGAGTGAATGTGCAAACGAGTGGTGGACAAACTATCGGGCGAATATACTTTAATATCATTGAAGTTGCAGTGGCGCCTGAGCTCCTGATGGTGGTTAAAAGCTAACGAGAAGGGTTTCAATTGCTCTCAAGGCGCCAGTGTCTGTTGCAGGTGTTACAATTATACTTGCTGGCTCTGTCTGTATCCTTTTTGGAAAGAAACAAGTTAGGAAAAATGCAGAATAGAAAGAATCAGATGAATCCAGTTTGTAATTAGCTAAAGCGCGAATTTTCTTAAAACTAAAAACTTAAAACTACTTTTGTGACTCAAAAAAAAGCACTCGATATATTGAAATTAGGAAAAAATGTATTCGTAACCGGTGCTGCTGGAAGTGGTAAGACACACCTGATTAATGAATATATCGCTTATTTAAAAAAACATGATATTGATATTGCCATTACTGCATCAACGGGAATAGCCGCAACTCACATGGGCGGCGTGACGATTCATTCGTGGTCTGGCATGGGAATTAAATCCTCGCTTACTGAACATGACCTTGATCAGCTTGAAGAGAAACAATATCTCTGGAAGCGCTTTGAGAGAGTGAAGGTTTTGATCATCGATGAAATATCAATGCTGCATCATTTTAGGCTGGATATGGTAGACAAAATTGCTAAGCGCTTAAAACGAAACGATAAACCATTTGGAGGAATGCAAATTGTTTTATGCGGAGACTTTTTTCAATTGCCACCAGTCAGTAGAATGGGGGAACCTGAAACTCATTTTGTATATAAGGCAGATTCATGGGGAGGTGCAGGTTTTACGGTGTGCTATTTAACTGAGCAATTTCGTCAAAAAGATGATGTAACGATTGGAATACTTAATGATATTCGCGGTGGTGAAGTTTCTGATGAAACCCGTGAGCATTTGAAAAGCAGATACAAGATCAAAACACTTGATATCGAGCCAACAAGATTGTTTACTCACAATGCCGATGTCGACGTGCTCAACGATACTGAGCTCGGAAAACTAGCAGCGGAAGAAACTGAATATGTAATGGTCTCGCGCGGACGTGAAGCCCTTGTTGAAACCCTTAAAAAATCCTGCCTAGCTCCACAAAAACTACGCCTCCGAGAAGGGGCGAGAGTCATGTGCGTAAAAAATAATATGGAAGCTGGGTTTGTCAATGGAACACTTGGAGTCGTTGTCTCATGCGAAAAAAATGAAGACCCAGTTATCAAAACTACAAGAGGAGAAACCATTACTATTTCAAGAGCTACTTGGCAGATTGAGGAAGAGGGAAAAGTTAAAGCAGAAATTTCTCAGTTCCCGCTTCGACTTGCGTGGGCCATCACGGTGCATAAAAGCCAGGGAATGAGCTTGGATGCGGTAGAAGTGGATCTATCAAAGTCATTTGAGCCCGGTATGGGTTACGTGGCTCTTTCTCGGGTACGGTCACTGGAAGGTCTTACTATCCTTGGAATTAATGAAACAGCGTTTAGGGTGCATGGAGAAGTGCTCGAATTCGATAGTACTTGGAGAGGGTTGTCGAGTGAAGCGGAAGATATCCTGCTTGATCTGAATACAAAAGAACTAGAGCGAAAACAATCAGAATTTTTAAAAAGTATTACTCCAGCACAAAAAGAAAAAAAAATCTCAACCTATGAGAAAACTGCTGAGCTTGTCAGAGATAAGAAATCTCTATCTGAGATGGCAAAAGAAAGAAGTATTACCGCTGAAACGGTCATCGACCATATTGAAAAAATGCTTGCTGAAGGGGTAGAGCTTGATATTTCATATCTCAAGCAGGAAATATCTGCTGCCCATTTTAAGAAAATTGAGAAGGCTTTTGAAGATGTATTTGCGAAAACGGGGGATACGAGACTCACACCAGTCAAAGATATCGTAGGAGCAAGTATTTCTTATCGGGATATAAGGCTTGCGAGAGCGTTGCTTGGATATGTATAGGAGGTTGTAGCTTATAGGTTTTAGCTTGTGAATTTAAATTACCCTAACCTTCCTTTTGAAAACATTGCGCAACCGGGTAGGTGAGCATAAGAATTTTCCAGCAGGAAAATATCTGTGTTTTCAGAAGGAATGTTAAAAACAACTTTACATATCTAAAGATTTCATAAAAATAGCCAACTCTTCTCCTTCGATTGCCCGATATTGATTCGCCCCAAGTTTACCGAGACTAATATTCATAATGCGAGTTCGCTTTAAGTCGCTCACTTCCTGAAAAAGGTTTGAACACATACGTCTGATCTGATGCTTCTTTCCTTCGGTGAGTGTGATTTCAAATTTGTTGTCTGTAAGAATATTGATCTTACATTTTTTTGTGACATATCCCTCGATATCAACCCCTTTTTCCATATTAGCTTTGAACGATGAACGGAGCTTGTTTGATGTGGTCACGACGTATTCTTTATCGTGCGCATATTTTGGATTCAAGAGTCGATCTGTAATTCTTCCGTCGTTGGTAAGGATGATGAGACCATGAGAGTTCTTATCGAGTCTGCCAAGTGGAGCAACATCCTTAAGAAGGGCCGCTTGCTTAATATCCATTTCATCTTTTTTAGGGGAGTGTGTGATGACGCCGATTGGCTTGTGGTAAGCAAAATATACATACTTCACAGGATTTCGCGCTGTCATGACTTCTACTTTATCTGACTCTTCTACTTTGCTACCAAGCACAGCCTTTTTGCCATTAATAAAAACTTTACCCTTTGCAATGAGTTCATCAGCGCCACGGCGAGTAGAATATCGCTTGAGTGCCATGTATTTGTTTATCCGCATGGGATACGAGTGATCTTCCATAGGTGGGTACTATATCATGTTTGACAAAAATGACAAAATATAACATTATTCGCACAGATCCTTCACCCTACTCGCAGTACTCAAATTCACTTCGTGACTCAAACGCAAGGAGATACCCATGTCAGCACTTCTCACCTTCGTCCGAAACTTCTCCGCATCCGCACACCCTGCAATCACTACTTCCCAGAAATTCTGGAAAGACTGCGGGAGGAAGTGGACGAACGAAGACTTCAAGGCCCAGTTTCTGGGTCTTGAAGTGTCAGCAACCGAGGCTGAAG
>Ga0163144_10031198_pt1 | contig 10174 bp, 8 predicted proteins | sample OliLak19BULKMAT1_FD_123175 | JGI IMG/M metagenome (GOLD analysis project Ga0163144, IMG submission 123175) | Freshwater microbial mat bacterial communities from Lake Vanda, McMurdo Dry Valleys, Antarctica - Oligotrophic Lake LV.19.BULKMAT1 | ecosystem: Environmental > Aquatic > Freshwater > Lake...
ATGAGCGTTTCAGGGAGGGCCGCGCAGTCCACGGGGACGAACGCGTTGGCCGCACGCTTGGACTCCAGGTGAATGGCGCGGGCGGTCAATTCCTTGCCCGTTCCGGATTCTCCGAGCAAAAGAACCGTCAGGTCGGTCGGGGCCACCTTGCTGATGAGCTTCTGGGCCAGCCCGAAGGCATTTCCCTGACCCACCATTTCTCCCGGCGTAATGGTGATGTCGGGCGAAACCGGCGGAGCCCCGCCGACGAGGAGAGCGTGCTTCACCACTTCCTTGATGCGGTTGTTGTCGAGAGGCTTGATCAGGTAATCACACGCGCCCAGGCGCATGCTCTCGACGGCGGTGTCGACGGTCTGAAACGCCGTCATCATGACCACTGGAATATCAGGCGAGATCTTCCTCATGCGTCGAAGCGTCTCGATGCCATCGATGCCCGGGAGCTTGATGTCGAGAAAAACGACGTCAGGCTTCGTATCGAGCTTCTTCAATCCCTCCTCTCCCGTTTCCGCGGCCACGACCTCGTAGCCGGCGGCCTGCAGCACCTTGGAGAAAATCATGCCCACCTGCGGTTCGTCGTCGATGACAAGAATTCGGCCTTTGGCCATGGGATCCTTTATGTCGCGAGAGGAAGCTGAATTTTGAACGTCGTCGTCTGGCTTTCCACGTCGCCGCGGGCGGCGATCTTACCGCCATGCCCCTCGATGACCTGTTTGACGATCGCCAGGCCGAGCCCCATGCCCGTCTCTTTGGTTGTGAAGAAGGGCTCGAAAATCTTGTCCCGGAGCTCCTCGGACAGGACGCTTCCCGTGTTGTTGAACATCAGCACCAGGTTGCCGGCGCCGTCGGCGTCGACGGAGATGATGATGCGCCCCGCCCCCTTCATGGCTTCGAGCGCGTTATCGATGACGTTGGTAACGACCTCCCGGATGAGGTCGGCGTCGACATGAATGGCGGGCAGACCCTGCTTGTAGCGTCGCTCAATCTCCACGCCCTGGATCTTGCAGCGCGGCGCGCAGTTGCGGATCACTTCGTCGGCCAGCTTCTCAAGGTATTCGGGCGATTTTCGAATGCGTGAGGCGCGCGAGTACTCGACAAAGTCGCGGGTGAGCTGCTCAAGGACCTTCACTTTCTCCTCAATGGCCTGAAGAACCTGGACCTTCTCCTGGTCCGGCGCCACCTGGCCCTGAAGGTACTGCGCGCACATCTGGATGATGCTCAGCGGATTGCGCATGCGATGCGCGATCGCGCCAGCCATCGAACCCACGGCCGCCAAGCGGTCCTTCTTGAGCAACTCAGCCTGCATCATGGAGATCTCGCGCTTGAGGTTGTGGCTTTCAAGGCATCGGCGGACGGTGGCGCGAAGCAGATCGCGCGGAAATGGTTTGGTGATGTAATCGTAAGCGCCGGCTTTCATCGATTCAACGGCGGACGCGACCGAACCGAAGGCGGTCATGATGATGACGTCCGTGGCCGGGTAGTGGTACTTGATCTGCTTGATCAGCTGGACCCCGTCCATTCGCGGCATGGAGAGATCGGTGAGGACCAGGTCGAACCGTTTGAGGGTGAGAACAGTCAGCGCTTTCTCGCTGCCGTCGCACGTCTCAACCTCGTGACCGTCGGTCTCGAGGAACTGCCGGCAGAGATCGCGGGAAGGGTCCTCGTCGTCGACAATGAGTATTCGGTTGGGCTCCGGCTTGGAGTCCGCCTCAGCCGGATCGGGTTCGGGCCCGCTTTTCATCGGTTGAGCGATCATCGTCCCGGCTAAATCTTGTCGTCCAGCCGGTAACCGACCCCGATCAGGGTCTTGATATATCGCCCGGCGTCGCCGAGCTTCTTGCGAAGGTGGCGAATGTGCACGTCGATGGTGCCAAGCGTGCCGGGGTAATCGTATCCCCACACCGCCGACATCAGCGCCTCACGCCGAAGGGCCTTGTTCTTGTTCTTGGCGAGGGCAACGAGAAGCTCGAATTCCTTGGGCGTGAGCATGAGGTCCTTGCCCTTGTACTTCACCTCGTGCATGTCGAGATCGATGTCGAGCGGACCGATCTTAATGATGGAAGCTTCGTCGCCCTTGGCCATGTCCACCCGTCGAAAAACCGCCTTTATGCGCGCGAGGAGTTCGCGGTTTCCAAACGGTTTGGTCAGGTAGTCATCGGCTCCGACCTCCAGGCCGATCACCTTGTCGGTCTCGGTGTCCTGCACGGTCAGCATGATCACGGGGATCCGCTTGGTGCGCACGTCCTGCTTCACCTGTCGGCAGAACTCGAGACCGCCGATGGTGGGCAGGCGGACGTCGAGCAGGATCATGTCGGGAAGCGTCACCTTCAACTTCTGGAAGGCTTCGTCGGTGGAATGGGCCGTCGTCGCCGTGATTCCGTTCTCTTCGAGAATGTCTTTTACGAGCTGACAAATCTGCGGTTCGTCGTCTACGATCAGGACTCTTTTTTTCGCCACGTTGGACCTCTGGTCAAGTTCTTCGGTCAATCACGAACGCTGAAGCGTTCGCTGATTTGACCCATTTCTTCAAATCTCCCGCGATCAGGGCGACTTCGCCCGGATGCCGGAACGTCTTTTGCCGGTTGGTGACCACGGCGATCGCGATGCCCATCACTGGAACATCCGTCTTATTTCCTCTCCGATCGACCGCCGCAATCATACCACGCGTCCGATCGGCCTCGTCGTAAAGCGCCGAGATTGAAACATCAAAATCCTTGGCGATCGCCTCGCACAATGCGACGACATCATGCGCTTCCACAATGGCGACAAAGTCATCTCCGCCAATGTGCCCCAGGAACGAACCCGCCGGCGCCGCTTCCGTGATCCGCCGATCCAACACCTGCGCCGTAAGCCGGATCGCGGTGTCGCCCCGGACGAACCCGTACCGATCGTTGAACGCCTTAAAATTATTCAGGTCGAAGTAGAGAACCGAGAAAGGCGTTCCGACGGTCAGTCGTTTCTGGATCTCCAGGATGATCGCCCTGTTTCCAGGTAAATGTGTAAGCGCGTTGGCATCGAGCTCCCGGACGTTTCGGCCGATCGCCGTGTTGATCCTCGCCACCAGCAGAGCCGGACGGAACGGCTTCGGGATGTAGTCGTCCGCTCCCGAACTGAACCCCGCGATCTCCTCTTTCTCCAAATTGTGCGCCGTCAGCATGATCACCGGCGTGTACCGGGCCGACGGAATTTCGCGGATGCGCTTGCAGACCTCGTAGCCGTTCATGTCCGGCAACTCGACATCGAGCAGGACGAGGTCGGGGTGGTTTTCAACCAGCTTCTCCAGCCCGACGCGGCCCGTCGCCGCCTGATCGATAACGAATCCTTCGCCCCGAAGGTAATCGGTGACCACTTCACGAATGGCGGCCTCATCGTCGACGATCAAAATCCGTTTCGGATCCATGGTTCTCGCTTCCGGTTAAAAGTTTTCCCGCTTAAGCGGGTTCAGTCGGCTTGGCTTGGTTCGACGACAGCGGAAGCGTGAAATGGACCGTCGTACCCTTGTTGACTTCAGATTCCAGCCAGATCCGTCCGCCATGAGCCTCCACGTTGCCCTTCGCGATCGCCAGACCGAGGCCGGTGCCCTTGGGTCCGGCCGGGTCGGATCGGTTCTTCGCTTGCCGGAACTTCTCAAACACGATCTGCTTCGCATCATCGGGGATTCCGACGCCCGAGTCTTCCACGGAAATCTGAACAAAATCGCTCTGATTTCTCGCGAATATTCTGATTTTGCCCCCGGAGGGCGTGAATTTCAAGGCGTTTGAGATCAGGTTCTGAATAACTTGCCTGACTTTGTCCTCGTCGGCGTTGAACTCGGGAACATTGACCGGAACGTCGACCGAAAAATTGATCGATTTTTTCTCAAGAAGCGGCTGCATAAGCGCCATGACGTCTTCGGCGACGTCCTTGACACTGATGGGCTTGGAGCGAATCTCCACCTGGCCGGCCTTCAGTTTGGCGAGGTCTAAAATGTCATTGATGAAGGACGTCAGGCGCATGGTGCTTTCCTGGATGATGTTGAGCGCTTTGGTGCCCTTTTCGGCCGTAATTTCATTGAGCGGCTTGCTTCTCAGGAGCTCCACGTAACCGGAAATGGCCGAGAGGGGTGAACGGAGCTCATGGGAGACGCTCGACACGAAGTCGTCCTTCAACTGATCAAGCTCTCGCAGTTTCGTGGCCATGAGGTTGAACTCCTGGGCGAGGAAACCGAGTTCATCTGAACTTTCAACCGGGATCTGGGTCTGCAGGTCTCCGTCGCCAATGGCCTTCGCGCCCTGGGTGAGATGAAGAATGGGCCGGGTCAGCCGCTCGGCCAGAAGGAAGCTTCCGATCAGGCCCACGATCAAAACCCCAACCATGGACCACATCAGCCAAGGCCACATTCGGCTGACAATTGACTCAAGCTTCAGATCGAGCATGTTCATGTTGAACCCGATGAAAACCGTGCCGTGAATCTTGTCCCCTCGCAGGTTCGTCTGGGTAATGGGCTCGCAAAAGTGCCGCCAGCGCTGGTCCGCGTCCTGGCTGTCGTGCTGGGCCGGCTCTCCATTCAACCCGGGACGGGCCATACACGCAGGTGAAAGCTTATCGAAGCGCTGAAGGCTTTCCAGGCCGCCCAGGCGTATGGCTGCGCGGCTCTCGTCAACGAAGATGGCATAGGCCAGCTCGGGAATGGACTTCTCAAAGGATTCGCTGTAGGCCTGAATGGCGAGGTCGTCGCCGAGGTAAAGAGCGTCGGTACAGGCGCCGCTAAAGTTGTTGAACCAGCTGAGTTGGCTGGCCTTCATTTCGCTTCGGAGGAAGTAACGGACGGAGAGGACCGTGGAGATGCTCGTGAACGCAACGACCACGAGGATCAGCGAAACGGTGAAATATGTCAGGCGAGGCCGGAGTTTCAAACTCTTACTTCTGAACCTCGATGATCTTCACCTTCGAGCCGGCCTTGAGCTCGGGCGGCTTCTGGACGACGACCACCTCGCCGGGATTGAGGCCCGACTCTACCTGCGTGAATTCGGTGGCCACGTAACCCACCTGCACGTCTCGGGCCTCAGCGACATTGTCCTTGTTGATGACGAAAACCTGAAATCCGCCGGGCGTCTTGTTCAGAGAATCATTGGGAACCGAGATGGCGTCATCCGCTTCGTAGGTGATTATTTTAGCGCGGGCGAACATGCCGGGCAGAAGCAGGCTATCAGGGTTGGGGATCTTGGAGCGAACGGAGAAGGTTTTGCTTCCGTCAGAACCAATGATCGGCGAAATCGTTTCGATCGTGCCCTCGAAGATATTGCCGGGGTAGGCGTCGACGGTGATCAGGATCTTCTGGCCGGGATAAATCTTGTCTACCTGCTTTTCGATGATGCCCACTTCCACCACCACGTTCTTGATGGAGACGAGCTTGGCGACTTTGCGCTGTGGGTTGACGAACTCGCCCATCTCCACTTCCTTCTCACCGATGATGCCGTCACGCGAGGCGATGAGCTTGGTCTTGTCGAGTTCCGTCTGGGCGACTTCCATGTTGAGTTTCGCCTCGGAAAGCTTGGTGTGCGAGACGCCGCCGAGCTGATAGAGCTTCTCGGTCTGCTCAAGCTCGATTTTCGCGCGCTGAACCTTGAGCTGGGCGTCCCGGTCGCTGAGCCGGCCGATGAGCTGTCCCTTGCGCATCTTGGCGCCTTCCATGATGTCGAGCTGGTCAACGCGGCCTTCCACCTGAAAACGGAGCTCGATTTCCGCCTCGCCCTTCAGGCCACCGACGGCGTTGATGGTGTCCTGAAACCGGCCGATTCGCGCCTCGATGGCATTCACGGGGACTTCGTCCGGGCCCTGCTGGTTCTGCGTTTCCTCTTCCGGCCGGACTTCGGTGCTGGCTCGCCATTTGCGGATTCCGAACATGCCCAAGCAGACGAGGGCGAAGAGCATCATGACCGTCATGGAACGGTGGCGAGCCAAAAATCCCTGAGGACCCGCCGGGGGCGGGGGCGCCGCTTCGGCGACGGCCGCGGGCGCGGCCGCTTCTTCTTTCGGCTTGGCCGGCTCGTCAGCGTGGAGCGCTGGAAATTCGAATTCCTGCTCGCCCTTTGGCTGATCGGTCGGTGTGGGGTCTGACATAGTTAGGCGCTCGGCGTGTAGTCGCCGCGGGATTTCCCGAACTGGGCGAACACGACCTCGATCTCGTCATAGTTCAGTTCTTCTTTTTCAACGAGGAGCTTGGCGAAATGCTCGACGAGCGCAAATTCCTGGCGAAGGTAGGCTTCGGTTTCCTTCTCACACTGTTTCAGAATCGCCTGAGTCTCATCGTTGAGCTGCTTCTTGAAGGACTCGGAAAGCTGGGAGTGGACCGCGCTATTGTTCTGGGTGATCGCATAGTTGCCGATAATGCCGCTGGTACCCATGCCATATTCCCACACCATGGCCTGCGCCACACCTAGAGCATTGGCGAAATCTGAAGAAGCTGCCGTAGATGTGACCCCGAACTTGATTCTTTCCGCCAGGAAGCCCGCCAGGGACCCCTTGATGTTGGCGATCAGCTCGTTTCGAGACTTCGTGTACTGTTCCTCTCGGGGCACGGGCAGGACATGGCCGAGCGCGCCGCCGCGATGGAGAATTGTCGCCTTGAACACGTCGTGAGTCGGGTGCTGATGGTAGACAGTGACGAGATGGCCCGCTTCATGGACCGCGATCGTCTCGCGTTCCTTGGGGGTCAGCGGCAGGCGGTGAGAGATACCGAGGTCAATTCGTTCGAGAGCCGAGGCCAAGTCATTGAACATGATGATATCCCGCCCATCACGCGTGGCAATGAGAGCGGATTCCTTGACGGAAGCTTCGATGTCGGCCGGAGTCTTATAAACTGTACGTTGCGCCAACTTATGGATATCGATCGCCGGGTCAATCTTGACCTTGCCAAGGTAGTAGCGATAGATGTCCTCGCGCTCCTTGAGATGGGGCCGCCCGACATAAATCTTGCGATCAAAGCGTCCCGGCCGCAGAAGCGCCTTGTCGAGCGTTGACTCGTCTGCGTTGGTGGCGCCAATGTAGATGACGTTGTCCCCACCGCTGTGAATGCCGTCCATTTCAACGAGGAGCTGGTTCTGCGTGGAGTTGGTTTCCTCGCTGCCGCCAAAAGCGCTGAACGTGCGGCCGCGGCCGATAACGTCGATTTCGTCGATAAAAACGATGCAAGCCCCGTGCGCCTGTGCCATCAGGCGCGCCTTTTTAACGAGATTTCGCACGCGCGAAGCACCGACGCCGACAAAAACTTCAACAAAGTCAGATCCGGACGTGGGAAAGAACGGGATGCCCGATTCCGAGGCGATCGCTTTTGCGATCAGCGTTTTTCCACAGCCAGGAGGGCCCTGCAAAAGGATGCCGCGGATGATCTTCCCGCCGATCTTCTTGATCCGCGCGTGGTCGCGGATGAGAGAAACCACTTCCTGTGCTTCCCGCTTGGCCTCTGAAAGGCCGATGACGTCCGAAAACTTCACGCTAACGATCTCAGCCCTGACAATCGACGACTTCATCTTCGCGTAACCGCCCATCAGGAACATCTTGTACATCGCTACGAACGCGACAGCGCTGACGATGCTGGTGAAAAAGTACATGGGAATGGATGCCATGAGTGTCTGCTTCTGAAAGGAATCAACTTCGAACAGGAAGGCGTAAGTTCCGACGGTAAGGGCCCCGAGGGTCACGATGACCAGAACCCCAATCGTCCAGCTAAACCAATGCTCGGCGAGCCACAACTGAAATTTGGCCTTGTTCACGTTCTTATCCTTTCATCCGCTCGATTAAACGATTTACCGAATCAACGAGACCTTCCAGATTATCGCCGTCGCGGACTTTGAGCGGCTCCGGAACTTCATCGGATTCCGCCAGACGACGCAGGTCATTTTCGAGGCGACCGAGCGGTCCGACGGTACGATGCGAGAGAAAAACAGCGGCCAGCGTGACAACAAATATGTAAATCACGCCCACGAGAAACACCCGCAACGTGGACTGGGCGAGGACAGGCCGTATCTGTTGGGAGATCTCTTCAGGAAGGACCAATTGAGAGACAAAGAGTCCGTGAAGTCCGGTGAACAGAAGCAGTACCGTCAGCGAGCCAGCAACCAACGCGGCGTAACGCCATTGGAAGCCATGAGAGAGAAAGATCTTCTTGCGCTTGGGCGCGCTTGCCGTCTGCAATGGCAGTCGGGGCGCTAGTTCTGCTTCGGCGCCGCAGGGGCCGCGACCGATGGGGCCGCGGGTTTCAGGTTACCACCGCCAGCGGTTCCAGGTTTACCCGGGGCCGTGGTGGACTGGTCCTGAAGCCGTTTGCGAATATCTTCGAGGTCCTGCTGACGTTCCCGCTGAATCGACGCCATCCGGCGGTTCAAGCGCCAACGGGTGATTGATTGAGAACCAAGCTGAAAGAGGCCAGTGACGATGATGAGACCCGCCAAGCTGAGCGAGATTATGGACTTCTTTCGATCCGGAACCAAAAAGCTCAAAATCACACCCAGAAGCCCCAAAGCAATGATCATCAGGGGTAAAAGCGTATTTGCGGCTGGCGTCATCTCATCCTCCCTTTCGACGATAAAACACAACACGAAAAATTGATGCTCGAATTGTAACAGGCACCCGGTGGGTTATCAAGGTCAATTTAAAGTGGCCTTGAATCGTTTGCCTTCACCCTGAACAATGAATATATGCAAGCGGCCGAAAACCAGCCCACCGGGTCATCGCCGGCCCCGATTAACAAGTCGACGCGCGATGCGGTGAATCGATTTGTTTCGACACTCGCCGGATCGTTCCGTTCCTTCTACATCTACAATCAGGACAACAAGGCTTTCGACGAGATTATGCAGAACGTTTCGAAGCGTTTTAACGACGCTGCCGTCGAGTTGAAGGTCATCAAGCTTCAGCTCACCAACCGCTCCATGGTGTTCGAAGGGGAGCCGTCCGGAGTCAAGGAACTGACCGTCTTTTTCGCGAGCGTCCTGAGAAACCTCGGCTATCGTGAGATCATTTTCACCGCCCCTTTGCAGGGCCGCCACTTCTTCCAGGTCCTCCATATTCTCTCCGGCAAGGAACCTCCCGAAGCCAAAATGGACCGGCTCAGCGCCTTTATTGGCGACGGAGATTCAAAGCCGATCATGCTGGTTCCCGTCACGGCGAACATGCTTTTGCTCCGGCTCACCGATTCCCAGATAGCCTCTCGCCTCGAAACGGTCACCCAGTCTTCCGAATTCATGCAGGACCTGGAGCGTTCGGACATCGCGGAACTGCCGGACCTGTTCACCTGGATCTGCGTCAAAGGCACGCTTCTGCCCTCCGCAACCGCCGCCTTCTCCAGAAACCTGGTGGAAGCCACCCGGGAGGGGTACTTCCCCATCGAACGATTCCTGTCTATTTTCCCACTCCCGACAAAGATCAAGAAGCGGTTCGACGACGGACTGGCCGGTCCGCCGCCGTATCGCATGCGCAAGCCGACGCCGCTCTTTCATCGGTTCATTCCGTCCGAGCGACCGGCCCAGAAGCAGCTCATGAGCTGGGCCTCCCGGCTCGTGGCATTCTCCGCTGACGAAGCCCAGCTTCACCAGCAGCTCAAGACGGGCGGCGCCTTGGTGTCCCCGACCAGCGACCTCGAGCTCGCTCAGGCGTTGATGGCCGATGGCGGGCCAAACCTGATTCTGGGCATCCACATGCTCATTCGCTACATGAGCGAGAAGAACCCGGTACCAGTTCAGGAGAGGGCGCTTAAGATCGCCATCGAATTATGGATGAGCCGCAAGGAGGAGTCGGATAACCCGAGCATCGTTTCCCTTCTGTCGACGCTCCGCCAGGCGCTTTCTTCTTTCAACAACATGAACCTGGTCCTTTTTCCGCTCCGCAACGTCACGATGGAATCACCCATGTTCGCCGACACCGTGGCCTATTTCGCTTCGCTCGGCAAATCGGCGATTCCCGCGCTCGTGGCTTCCCTCGACGCCGAGCAGGACCGGGGGATGCGTAAAAAGCTGTGCGGCATGGTTGCCGCGGTCGCTCGAGAGAACGGGGTCGACGCGCTGATATCGGCCATGAAAACCGCGTCGCCCTATCTTTTACGCAACATTGTCATGATCCTGGGTGACATCAAGGACGCGGGCGCCGTCAATGAGTTGGCCCCGCTCCTCGCGCACGGCCAGAAAATCGTGCGAACGGAGGC
>Ga0163144_10031200_pt1 | contig 10173 bp, 5 predicted proteins | sample OliLak19BULKMAT1_FD_123175 | JGI IMG/M metagenome (GOLD analysis project Ga0163144, IMG submission 123175) | Freshwater microbial mat bacterial communities from Lake Vanda, McMurdo Dry Valleys, Antarctica - Oligotrophic Lake LV.19.BULKMAT1 | ecosystem: Environmental > Aquatic > Freshwater > Lake...
AAGTCCAAACATGATACCCTTCCCTCGAGTCGTGATGACTGGATTAGAATGGTCGCCAATTACCGGAAAGACATTTTTCGGGTTAGGAGCAACCGTGATGAAGCTATTGCATTGCCATTGATGTCAGGAAATCCAGCCTCTGCTGTAAAACTATTTACTTTGGAATTCGCCCTTGCCTCAATCCAGAGTAAATACGGGGACCGAGTTCATTCTAGGTACATCGACATTGATAACTACCGTGCACCAATTGATTTAATGAATTTTGACGCTGAAGAGGGCGAGGGAGGGGAACGGATTTATTTTCCTGGTGAAGCCTTCTGCATTGACATTTTATTCCGGAACGACAACGATTTTTTTAAATTGCCAGTGGATCAATTAACGACGTCCCACACAGAAGATGTTTATGCCATTACGACATCTTCAAATGAATTAAAAGTCCACCGTGATGACGTTCTTGAAAACCCCACTCTCCAAAAGGGAAAGCAGCGAATTGCACAACTCTTTAAGGATAAAACGCCATTGGAAAAACACGTAATTAGGAATTCCCCTGAAGTCCTGGATATCCTACTATCAGTTGGGTACAATGAGGAAAAAAGCAATCCCGGAGGCTACCTCTTGGATTGTTACTTGGCGGAAAAGATGCAGGATCCAAATTATTCACCAACCGCCGTCTATACGCCAAACCTTAACGTGGATTCCAGCTTGACTGAATTTGGGAATTTTATTGTCTCTTATGGTTTATTGCTCGAGGCAATAGGGGCCGTTAGTGTCCTGCATCGGGAAATAATAATGTTGTCGATTAGCGCCCTGGGATCAGGTGACATCGAAACCGAGAAAATGAGGCTACATTTTCTATTTTTGGGGATTCCAGCGTCTGGTAAAAGTTTTACTGTTGAGTTTCTAAAGGACCTTTGCGTTAAAGGATTGACCCATGAAGTAACAACTCAATCCAAGAAGGCCAACACCACCAGTACCAGCTACAATGGGTTGATTATGACAATGGATGAGTTTCAAGATGTCATCATGGAGGATAAAACTAAAAGCGGCGGGAACGGGGAAATAAAAACTCTCCTGACTAAAGGTTCACTTGCCACCGAAACTTTAATGCTGGATGCAGAAACTGGTGACCGAAATATTAACCGAACCATCTCCAACAAACGGTGCGCCTTTATTGGGTGCAGTAATGCGAGTGGCAGTCGCTTTCCAAATGGAATCTTTAATCGATTTATACCAGTCAACGTCCCCTATCAAAACCGAGAAGACGTTGATGTCGTGTCAATGATGGAGGACATCAAGACCAACCCAGAAAAGTCAAAAAAATTCCAAATACTCAAGGATCGCCACCAATTTAGCCAGTCAGTAGCAAATATTCTTTGGCGGATTCTTAGACTTAGGATAATTGATGGAATTCAAACCAATGTCGTGTCGCAGTGCGTCAATAAGACCTTCGAGTACCTATTAAAAACGTTTAACATGAAGATTGAAGTGCGACATAAGTTTAGGATTAACATGATGGTGGAATACTGCACGATATTTTTTGCCATTAACAAGGTGTTTTTTAGTGGTACTGTCATTCCCCACGGAACGCCTTTCAAGTTTCAGCAAATTTTCCAGTGCATTCCGTATTTGGTGGCTAGACGGGAATTTTTTTATTTTACACTCACCTTGTTCAATGACGTGATTATTAATCCGTATATTGTTCACCTGGCCAAGGCAATTAAATGGATTATTGCAAAGCAACTGGCGGACGTAAATCTTACTCCCCCGGAACAGCAAGACATTTACTTTAAGGACCCAGTGACGCATGCGATTAATTTAAACTATTACTTTGTTCCAGTTCATGCCTTGGTAAAACATGACAACATGGAGGAGATTGTTTGCAAAATTATTCTTCAAGCCATTTCCCAAAGTTCCACATTCTCGGTTGGTGCCAATGAAATCGAAGAATGCTTAAAAAGCCTCTTTGTCATGCAATATAAATGCAATCTGTTTTTGGAGGTTGACACATTTGAAGGATCCGGGGAACTCCAATTTCAAACCGTTGTGAACAAAAAGACTTCCGGGACTAAATGTGGGTATGGCTTCCACCGGGGATTTATTGATTTTTTTGCTGGCAATTGCAACATTCTGGATAAACTCATTCAGGCAACCCTAGATCCCCACATGGAGGAGACAAGATTTGTCAAGGGGGTAAATTACCGACACGGGGGAGTTGATAGTGATGACAACACCAAGTATCCCTTTTTGTTCGAAATTGCGGAATTCTCGCAAGACGAGAAAAACAGCCAGCCATTGTTGACCAACACCAACTTCAAAATGGCTGGCTCAGAGAAGTTGTTTTACGGTAATTCCACCGAGGGACAACAGGATGACACGTTAAAGAAGTTCATGTTACTTGACGAAAACCTGGACGATTATGAGAGGAAAAAATGGGAAGCTATTGTGGGGTGCAAGCAGGGGGGCGACGATGGGTATGTCTTCCTGAAAGATAAGTTCCCTGACCAGATTTACGCTTATCCCGATGAGATTATGCGTTTACATAAGCAGTCCTTGGTACCCCCCACTGTTGTTCAACAACAGCCTGACATTTTTAACAACCAAGAAGCGGCCACTGACCCTAGCCTTGAAAACGACACCATTAATTACTCAACGGAGGCATTACAACAAGGAGGGGACACTGAGGAGGAGGAGGGAGGAGGGGACACGGAGGAGGAGGAGGGAGGAGGGGACACGGAGGAGGAGGGAGGAGGGGACACGGAGAGAGGAGGGGTAAACATTGAAGACACTGACAATGAAGAAGAATCTGACGATGACACTGGAGAAATGGATGATTTTATCGTACCAGATGAGCCAAAGCAAATTAGAATGAAAGCCCGTAGAGTGGAGGAAAAGGAGGAGGAAGAGGTGCCAAAACGACGAAGAGTAGTTGTGTCAGATGATGAGTAACACACAATTTAAATAAATGCCTTCCCTCTGTGAACGCATACGAAGCAATCATATGTGTAAATGTTGTTGCTGTTTATACGAATGTTTACACTTTGTGCATTTCTGTTCAACTTTTATATTGGTAGTAATGCTGTTTGGACTTTATTATTATTTTGGAGTGTACAGAGACTATATTTGGGGTTATGCGACAACACAAATTAATAATGTTTAAATTATCCTATATAGTACCTTGTCTCTTAGTGGGTGCGTGTGTAAACACCATGGCATACATGTTTCATTATCACACAGAGTTAAGTATGAAGTACCTTACACAAAATAATTTGGCGCGAAATTGCAAACATGTAGATGTAGTTAGAGAATATCCTTCTCTGTGTGCTGAAGTCATCAAAAATCCACCTATTTCCACGTGGCCGATTTTCGTCCTTCAAGATTGTGTGAGTAATGTGGCCATTTGTGGACCACAAGGATGTAAACAGTTGTTGTCAATGACAAACATTATCATGTCAGGGGTCTTTTTCATCGCTATGTCATTTTTTAAATAATTAAATTTTACGCCATCGACACAAGTAAGATAAAAACTCGATGGACATTTTAGGTTCTTATCCTGCTGTTGTCGATGGCGTTAATTTTCAGGTACCAAAACGTCACAAATTTTATTATGGAAGTAGACCCGCAACCAGAAGTAGACCCGCAACCACAATCGACTTCCGATGAAATCACAGAGATGATCAAAACGAAATACAGTCAAATTGAAACCCTATTAAATACAGATATTTTAACAGCTACCTTCAAGGATAAAGAGGACTTCCCCGATGTGTACTCCAAGATCAGTGACCGACAGATCGCCCTCTTGCAGATTTTCAAGGATTTATGTTTGGTGAAGAATAAAGAGCAACATGACAAGGATATGGCAAATAATAAAGAGCAACATGACAAGGATATGGCAAATAATAAAGAGCAACATGACAAGGATATGGCAAATAATAAAGAGCAACATGACAAGGATATGGCAGATATTAAAAATAAACACGAAATTAGAATGTTGGACAGGAAACAAGAAGTGGAAATGAATCCGAATTACTTAAAATTCAAGACCAACGAAGAAACTCGCAAAAACACTCACGAAATTAGAATGTTGGACAGGAAACAAGAAGTGGAAATGAATCCGCGTTACATAATCTTCAAGACCGCCGAAGAAAATCGCAAAAACCTTCACGAAATTGATATGTTGAACAAGAAACTACAATTTGAAACAAAGAAATTAGCGCAAGAATTTAATATCTCCAATGAAAATATCAGGAATGACCACGTCACGGCTACACTCAGTCAAACATTGAAGTATAAAACGGAAGTAGCGGTGGCAAAAATTAACAACGAAGACAAGTTTGCCATATTTAAGTTTCAAGAGGAATCTAATTTAAAAAGCCAGGAAATGTTAGAAAAATCAAAACTTGAATTTGAAAAAGTCTTGACCAAATTGCGAAATGATGGTAAGATAGAATACGCAAAGGTTCTCTCTGAAATTAAAAAAGAAGAAAATGATTTCAAGATTGATTATGTTGAACACTTAAACAACGACAGAGAAAAGGCCAACGAAAGGATCACCGCTGATCGCATCGAATATGAAAACAAGCTAAAAAATGAGATTGAAAATTTAGATGGGAGATTAGCTACATTTGATGAACTAGTACAGAGCTCAAAATTAACTCTGAGCAAGGATGACTCAGCGAGTGCTGCAGCATGGAAGATTCGTGATGGCTTATGGAAAGAGAGAGAGATTGCCTCTAAATATCTACATGATTATATGATGGCGAACAAACCAATAGTTACTGATGCTGCCATTTAATGAATTTGTGTCTAATCTTCTCATCAGTGGAATTCGCGAGAATAATGCAATAAGAGTTTATATCCTTTGGGCCCTGTGCTCGTCTTTCCGCCGCAGTAATTTCCTCAGGCGCCCTAGAATCATTCTCTAGGAAAACAAGCACAGTCACCCCAAGGGGAAGAATTCTTGTCTTTATGGAGAGAATACTAATGCCCGGGGCTTCCTTTAGGAAATCGTAAACTGCGTCGATTACCTCCTGGTGGTACGCGAAAATCACAATGTTCTCCCCTGGATGTAATTTCAGAATCTGATTTAAAATACCATGACATAGTTGACTTTTAAAAATGCCATTGGTCTTCCAGGTGACTTCCTGATGTTTATACTGAAGTGAACGTATTTTACCCTTTCCTTGGTTCACTTGCTCCTGGAGTTTTTTCCCCTCTTCCTTTAAGCGCCCGAGCTCGGTTCTCTGTGCTGGAGTAGGTGCCAATTCAAGATATGCCCTTTTTACTGGTTTTACTGGTGTGTCCGGAGCAACATTGAGTGACACTTTATTGAAAATCTTGTGGAGTTCACGCAACTTGGGATCAGGAAGTTTATCCTTCATGTCATAAGACACCCCTAATCCTGAGTAGCGCTTTTTGTAATCCTCCTTAGAGTCAAATACAATAGGATGTAGAAGAGTTAAGTAATTAAACAATTCAACAGATTTGCTTTCAACGATTGGCGTATCAGAGAGTAAAATAACTGATGGAACCTTTTTAATGAAATCAATGAGCGCATCAGAGCGATCGGTTTCTCTTTGTAACATCTGGCAATCATCGATCACGACGCAATCCCATGGGTGTTCCAAGATTAAAGGTGAATTTTTAACAATATCAGGAGTGACTACAGTCTTTTCTTGAAATTTCCCTGAAGCTTTAATTCGTCTTATTTTTTTAAATGTTTCGTCGAGGTATCTTTTATTTTCGTTCGCCCATTCATTGATTCTAGAGGCGGGAACAATAAACAGACAATTCGGACCAAAGAATTTCCCGAGCACACATCCGATCAAAGTTTTACCAATGGTAGCGACAATGAGACACCTACCATTAAGAACCTGAATACAATAATTAATAGCATCAAGGAGGTGAGCATTGCATCCCACTGGAATCAACTCAGGTTTTATGCGATCGATGCCAACTGGTTGGGCCTGTGCAAGGAAATGTGTGATTTTGTCATCGAAAGATAATTTAATCCTCTTCATTTAATTTGTGACGTTTCTTAACTCCTAACCCTTCTCTTGAAATACCCAAAATTTTAAATATTTCCTGGTTTCGCCATACATCATCAATCACATTGTTCTCAAAGAGAGAAATAATTGTAGTGGTGTCAATTAAGGAGGTATGTGGTAATTCAATGGTGCTGTCGAGTGGAAAGTCAGGGTATATCATAGTGAGAACTTGGACGATCCCATTTTTTAGATCATCAGTTATCTCCTCGAGGGCATTTTTTAGCTGGAGATTATTGTGTTCTTGCGATTCTGTATTTTGATATTTCGTAGTTGTTTCCCCCACTGGTCGCATTTTAAACGTCATATTCACATTCTTCTTGTACTCGACGTCGAGCTGGTGGTAGTTTAAAAGATTGACATCTAGTTGGTTCTGGAATGAACAGAGTTCAAACCCAGTCGGGATTACACTCGTTCTAAACTCTGAATTATCTTTAATGTTGGTCAGAATGTCCTCAGCTGGGTCGGGAAATCCGAAGTCTTCTCCGTATTTCGCCGCGTTATCCTGGTATGCCTGAACAGCATCCGCTGTGTGGTTTGCCTTAGCGGCATTGGTGTAATTAGTTGGCTGGATGATGTAATTCCTTTTCAAGAAACTAGTTGTGTGCTTTTGAATTTGTTCCTTTCTGGTTTCGATTGTTTTATATTCCTTAACAAGTGATCCCATATCAGAAACACAAGCGTGGGAATTCTGGGTGCTTGGGCCCGACTTTCGCTCTGACCTGGTATAGTAAATCTTTAAAGGGTGCCTATAATCTTCGTCCACCCTATAGATTCTATAGACTTGCTCCATTTGGTGATCATTTGCGACTTCGATGACAAGATCTTCTAGGTTTAAAGCAATCGGTACTAAGGATTCATAGGTATCACCCCTCATGGTGACTTTCCTGAGGATAAAAGGACACATGCCAATCAACATATAATTCAGGGCCATCTTCCTTAAAAATGGTATGATATACTGTGTCACCAGATTAATCATCTTAGGATTACGCCATTGTGGGATTTTAAATAAATGAAATTGAATGTAACTTAATTTTTGATCTAAAACAATAGACGTGTATCCTTCCGTGCCCATTTCATAGAGTATCTGGGAAAGTTTACAAATGGTAAAGTTTAAATGCACATTTTTTATTTTCTCTAATTGACCCAATGCCTCCATTAAAATTGTGAGGTTATCGCACTGCAAATGTTTGATTTTTGAATGTAAACTAAAATTTCCCTCTTGAGGTTTCGTTCTTCCTTGTCATACTGGAGATATTGCAGATGCAATAATCCCTTCTTCTGACGTTCGTTTTTTACTTTTTTAATTATCATTGCCATCAATTGTGATGTCAAATCTCTAATGTTACTCATCGCCAAGGTTTCCTGTGTCACAACCCTCTCCAGGGTAACTTTGCCCTTACTTCCCAGAGACATCAAGGAGTCAACTTGCCGGTAAGCTGAAACTATCTCTGCCACTAGAAGATTAAAGATTATCTGAAGAGGGATATCAAGAGATACCCCTTTGGATCGTTTGTATGTCCCCCCTGATTCTAGTTTTTCTCTATCCTCTGCCTCTTTGATTTCTTCTAGGACCTTGTCACATGATATAAAGCAATCATATAGTCGCATTCCTAAACATCCAGTGACCATCCGCAGCCATTTTAGAAAATCATTGTTTACTCCAACCAAAATAAGCTCTTTTTGGATTTCAAATTCAGCTTCTTTTTTTAATTGAGCTTTTGGGTCAAGTTCTATTGCAATAAGTGGCAACTCCTGAGGTTTCCCCCCTGGGATTGTGTCAAATACCGTGTCAATTTCAAATATATCACCATACCCTGGGTTTTTTTTTAATTCACGGGATCGCTTCTGTATGTCGATTTCATGTTGCACGCCATCTTTTATTCCGTTGGGAATATTAGGATGAAGATTGCCCTCTTTAATACCGCTCACAAATACATTTATGGCAGCAGTCAGTTCTTCTGAAGGTCTCTCTGGTAGATCAGCGTTGATCGCCTGACATAAATTATACTGCTCAGTGTATTCTTTGATAATACCCTCCACTTTTTTTCTAATTTCTTCATCTGAGATATAGTCTTCTTCCTCTCCTTCTCCCCCTCCTTCTCCCCCTTCGAAAATAACCAGGATGAACGGAATCGTGACGGTCTTAAAAATCAGCGGGAAGATATCATTCGGGGTAAATTTCTTCCTGGCGAACATGACCGCCGCATATCCATTGGCCTTCTTATTGATTATATTAAATTCTAACCCAGGGGACAGATTATAAGTAAAAACTCCTTTCTTCTCAGCTTCATTGGGACTGTAATAATTATGGTACTTGTAATTCTTTTTAAATGATGCAGTAAAGTTGGTACTGAGTTGTTTGTACGTCAAGATTGCAATCTTATACTCGTCTGCCATTTGTGACACAATTTCATGGAAGTAAAATTATTATCGTGTCAAGGTATAAGCATTAAGCAGCTGCCTAAATTACCCCCTGATTCTTTTCTCTATGTTTTCGAGACAACCATCACTGGGTATTTCCAGGCAATCGAATTTATTAAAGGATACAAGTCTAAAAAGAGGCTATTTCGGCTTTGTATCCAATATTCCACATTAGCATTAGATGCAGGACCCGGCCACCAGGAGGTGAAAGCAGTGTTACTTTCATACCCCTCTCTTCATGTGTTTGAATGTAAAGAAATCCTAGATTTGATCACAGAGGAGGAAACTTACACTGCCAGTTATAGATACCTCTTGAATAAGATAATCTTGAGAAATCCTGACACCGGTTTGAGTTTACTCCAAGACTATTTTGCTTTAAACTGGAAGCAAGGGAAGGATATTCTTATTGCGATGTCAGTTGCTCAGTTTAAGATTCCCCTTGGCATTGTTAAAAGGGAATTGGAATTATTTGAACCACCCCTGTACCCACATTTGCCATACGCCCTACTTAGTCCTTCGTGTCCATTTTCTATTCTTGATGTCAAGGCCGGAGTGGAGGTGTTTCTAAGGACTCATAAACACATCAACTGGGATGACCTTACGCCCCACGTCCCCTCGGTGAAGTTTCGGAGTCAGGGGAAATTAAAATGGGTTAGTGGCTCTCTCCAAGGTGACATTGATTACTTACCGTTTGGTAAATCACACGATGAGATGCGACAAGACAAGGCTAGGGTGCAATATTTGGGAACCGCCTGGGAACCATTCAAGTATCGGCTACTTCAACCCATGAGAGTTGAGATTGCTTGGAATCCGGTTTTTCTAAATGACATGCGATTTGAAACACCAAATGATTACATGAAATATTGGCTCGCTTGTCACCTGGAGGTGATACGTAAACTCTGGAGAAAGAAGAAACATGAACAAGATCGAGATAAACTGGCAAAGGAATTTCTGAAGCTGTTGTACTTTCAAATAAAAATGCCAGAAGATGAAAGCAGGAGATACTTTATTCAGGACAACATTGAAGGTAAGAAGCAAAGGATAATGAAGGACTTCAATGGCGACATGGCTTTAATGGATCTCGAGGTGTATAAATTAAACATGGATTATTTTGAGAGTGAGATGGAAGTGCCAGATGCACCACAAGATCTTTGGTTGCAATATTTAAATGAGACTTTTATTTAACTCATGAAAATAAAAAAGAGATTCGTCAGGGTCATCCACTTCACTGTCGTACTCCCAAGAGAAAGATTGGCAGTTAGGATCTTCCTCGTGATAGACCCGCTCCAGCTGTGGAAATCGTATGCGATTAAGACGTTGTTTTGTTGTCTTGAAGGTATGAAAAAAATAATACTCTAGGTTTTTACCGGCGAGAATAAATCCAGAACAGGAAAGGATTACGAGTGTGCTGCCAATCAGGAGACTGAAATTAGGGGTAGTCCCTGGGTCTTCATCGAAAACCTTGTTGAATTCATCTTTCAGGGCGAGGAAGAAATTCCCAAGAAGAAACAGGGTGACAAAGTAACTGCGATCCATTACAGAGGCGTAAATGACACTCACACAGCCATTTAGGGTCAAAATACGAAAAAAAATTCGAAGTGGTTTCCCAGAAGCATTTTTATTTTTATGTTTTAGATCAATGTTGACTGGTGGTATAATCGTGGGAAACGTTTTAATTCTCAGAATCAAATCATTTTCAGTGCCGATA
>Ga0163144_10031201_pt1 | contig 10173 bp, 6 predicted proteins | sample OliLak19BULKMAT1_FD_123175 | JGI IMG/M metagenome (GOLD analysis project Ga0163144, IMG submission 123175) | Freshwater microbial mat bacterial communities from Lake Vanda, McMurdo Dry Valleys, Antarctica - Oligotrophic Lake LV.19.BULKMAT1 | ecosystem: Environmental > Aquatic > Freshwater > Lake...
ATAACTAATCTCGGAAACCTTGAACGGCTTGAGCAGGTGTTGCCGATAGCCCACCGAACACCTGCGGGCGCCGTCGGCGTTTAAGGCGAATCCGCTCATCGCGATGGCGAAGACGTCCTTCGATGAATTGAGCCGTTGCAGGAACTCCCGGCCGGCCGAAATGCGGGCCGCGTCCGAGTTGCGCCATGAGTAATGCTTTGATGACGAAATCTTCGAGACATGCGCGCGGCGAATGCTGCGTTGTGCCTCGTGGAGAACGAAGAGCTGGACACGCCAAAGAGCGCCACCGCGGACTTCTGCTGCCTGCGACTGCGGATCAAGCGATGGACGTGTTGGATTGACGAACAGCGCCGCGGGCGGCTTGAGCCCTCGTCTATTCATGTACGAGGAGTTCGCCGTCGGGCCGAGGTTCGCGCAGCAGATGGTGGCGGTGTAACGCCGATCCTAGCGGGGAAGTCAGGTCCGCAGAGCACGCGCTCATCAGTCGCAACGGCGCCGATCGTTACCCTCATAAGGTTGGCGACGCGCGATGGAATGCTGAGGGGTGCGCATCCGAAATGCGCCCCGGCTCCGACCATAACCAACCTTGATTTCCATGATGAAAACCGACTCGAACGATGATGCAGCCGCTCACGGCACGCCGGAAGAAACGAGCCTGACGGTCAAATGCCTGGGAGAAGATTGGATCGTCGAAAACGGCCTCGGTGAAACTGTGGCGAGCGCGAAGGACTGCGATGGCGCCATTCGGAAAGCTCGTGAGGTCGCCGCAGAGCAGCAGGCTAGCGGGATCTCGGTTCTCGATGCGGATGGTGCGGTGCAAAAGACCCTGCACGTTTGAGAGAATCCGCCCCCGCCATGATGTCACGGGTGCTGTCTGCTTTTGATTGAGCCCGCGGCACTTCCGAGAACGCCTACCACTTCCTGGATCCAATCAATGAAACCGGCGTCTCCGATGGAGCACATGAAACCGATGAAAGCGCCCGAGCGCTGGTGGCCGCAGGACTCGGCGAAAACCCCAACTCAGCCGGCGGTCAGAATGATGCTCTGGAAGAGCGGTGGCCAGGAACAGATCGCTACGAGTGGAAGAGGTCGAAGATCGCCACGCACTTAGCATCGCAGATTGAAGGGACGACTATGAAGACTGTCACTCCGTACTGGGCTCGCCGCGCGTTCCGACGTTTTTTATGAATGTCAAAAAAATGTTGCGTATCGACCGCTGGCTAGGGGTGCCGGCCTGTTTCGTGGCGAGCGGCTGGCAGAGGCTGATGCCGACCCGGAAACCGGCGCCCAAGGCAAAGTCGATTCTCTTCATCAAGCTGGCAGAGCAAGGCTCGACAGTCCTGGCCTACAGCGCTCTGAAGGAAGCCGTGCGGCGCGTCGGAGTCAGGCACGTTTTTATGGTCGTTTTTGAAGACAACGTTTTCATCCTCGAAGCGCTCGGAGTGATCCCGCGGGAGAATATCATCAGCGTGCGCAGCGACAGTTTCGGCAGCCTGCTTTGGACTTCGCTTTTCGCCATCCGGAAGTTGCGCCGCATGCGCCTGGATGCGGCCATCGACCTGGAATTTTTCGCGCGCTCCTCGGCGCTCCTGACCTGGGCCAGCGGCGCTCGGTCGCGCGTCGGGTTCCATGCCTGGTTTGGCGAGGGGCCCTATCGCGGCAACCTGATGACCCATCGCGTCCGCTACAATCCGCATTTGCACACGACGCAAACCTTCGCATCGCTGGTCAGCGCGCTGGACGTCCGTCCCGAGGATTTCCCGCGCTTCGATCTGCAGCCGGATTTGCCGGACGAGGATTTGCCGCTGTTTGTGGCGAGCCCCAGAGAAATCGAAGAAGGCGAGGCGTGTGTGGCTGGATTTACCGGTCTCGCCATCACCCCTCCGCTGATTCTCCTCAATGCCAACGCCAGCGACTTAATCCCGCTGCGCCGCTGGAGTGCGGAAAATTACGTCACGCTCGCGCAGCGTCTCCTCGGGCGTTTCCCCGACGTCTATATTGCCTTCACCGGCGCCGGAGATCAGGCCGATAAAGCCCAGGCTCTGGTCGATCACGTTGCGTCGCCGCGCTGCTTTTCGCTGGCCGGCCAAACGACCCTTCGTCAACTCCTGGTCCTTTTCGGCCTCGCCGACATTCTCGTGACTAATGACAGCGGGCCGGCTCACTTTGCCGCCCTCACTCCCATCCACACGGTCACGCTTTTCGGCCCCGAGACGCCGCTGCTCTTCGCGGCCCTCACCCCGCGGAACATCTCGCTCTCGGCCGCAATTGCCTGCAGCCCCTGCGTCAGCGCGCTGAACAATCGGCAATCCGCCTGTCGGGACAACGTCTGCATGCAGCGCATCACGCCCGAACAAGTCTTTCAGGCGGTCTGTCGGAGTTATCGCGACCGTCGTGCCGCGTCCAGCGACGGCGCGGTGAAGCGTCGCCCGGCGGCGAAGACTTGCCCCGAAGAAGCGTACGGGCCCGAGATTTGAAGCGCGCGGCCCTTTTCCTGGCGCTCGCTCTCCTCCTGCTGCGCGTCGCTTTCCTCGGTCTCCCCGACCTCTTTCCCGAAGAGGCATATTACTGGAACTACGCCAAGCACCTCGACTTCGGCTACCTCGATCATCCACCGATGGTCGCCTGGCTGATCCATCTCGGCACTTCGATCTTCGGCGATGGCGAACTGGGGATTCGGATCTTCGCTGTGGGCAGTGCGCTGGTCACGGTTTTCTTCGCTTGGCGGCTCACCGAACTGCTCTACGACCGGGCTGCGGCGGTCCAGGCCGTGCTGCTGGTCTCCGTGCTTCCGTTCTTTTTCATGACGGGTTTCATGATGACTCCCGACGCGCCGCTGGTGGCCTGCTGGGCCGGCGCTCTATACTTTCTCGCCCGTGCGCTGTTGCAGAATCGCGCTTCTGCGTGGGTCGGCGTGGGGATCTGTCTCGGCCTTGGAATGCTTTCCAAATACACCATCGCGCTGCTCGGCCCGGCGACCCTGGTCTTCATGACGCTCGATCCGGCGGCCCGGCGCTGGTGGCGGCATCCGGCACCGTATGCGGCCGTTGCGCTGGCTCTGGCGATCTTCTCTCCGGTGATACTCTGGAATGCGCAACACCAGTGGGCTTCGTTTGCGTTTCAGAGCGCGGGCCGCGTGGCCGAAGCATGGCGCTTCTCCACCCATGAGTTGCTGCTTTCCATTCTCGCGCTGCTCACCCCCGTAGGCGTCGCTCTCGCCGGGAATTCCCTTTTCCGATCGGCCAGTCTCGAAACCGAGGCCCGACGGCGCCAACTCTTCGTCCGGACTTGCACGCTCGTCCCGCTAGCGGTGTTTCTGCTCTTCAGCTTCACGCATCGAGTGAAGCTGAACTGGACCGGGCCATTGTGGCTGGCCGTCATTCCCGCCATGGCCGTGGCCGTCTCCGGGCTCACCAACTCTGGGCCCAGCGGGCTGCGCCGGGCTTGGATCGGGACCGTCGCACTGCTTTTTCTGACCGCGGCGTTCTTCCTCCAATACTTGGCGTTCGGGCTGCCCGGCATCGGCCACCCCAAGGACATGGCCCTCCTGCCTGTCGGATGGTCTGAAATGGGCCGGTCCTTGGAATTACAGCGTGCCGCCGTGCCCCGACCGGCGAATGGTCGAGTATTGCTCGTCGGCCTGGATCGGAACTTCATCGCCAGCGAGGCGGCGTTTTATCATTCGCGGCAGAGTGATTCCGTGCAGGAAACCACCGGCGCCCATCTCTTCGGCGGCCCCGCGCTGATGTATGAATTTTGGTTTTCGCCCGCAGAACTATCCGGCGCGACCTTACTCTTGGTTAGTTTTGAACGGACTGATCTGGATCGCCGCAGAATTCGGAAGCGCTCAGGCGGACAGGGCGAGATCATCGAGCACACCCTCGAACGCCACGGGAAAAAGCTCCGACCGTTTTACACACGCGTCGTTACCGACTACCGGCCGGCGGCGATTTCTGAAAAACCGAGTAAACCGTAAACCCCGCATTGTGACCCCCACCCGTGCGCCCTATGCACCGAGCGCCGGATGACCCCCCGAATCTTCCGCGGTTTAGGCGGAAATGGGTGCGCGCGGGCGGCGGCGAAATTCCCGGAAGCCGATCAAGCCCACCAGCCCGGCCACCCCGAGCAGCCCGGTCGTGGAGGGCTCGGGGATCGCCGAAAGTTGGCCCCCGGTATCGTAGGCGGCGAGGCCGACGAACCCGGTCCCAGCGCCCGCGTAAAAGCTGATCTGCCCGAGTTGGCCGGCCGTAACGCCACCGCCAAAGGTGTTCCCGAAGAAGAGGTGATCGGCCCCAGCCGTCCAGTTCCAGATGCTCAGCGTCTGCCCGGAGGTCCAGGCCACGCCGGTGCTATCGGCAAAGCGGAACGTATTCCCCGCGGCCAGCGTCCCAAAGTCGAGCACCGAGCTGCTGCTCAAGGTCAGCGCGCCCACCTGCTGATCGAGGCTGCTGCTGGTGATCCCTCCGAGATCGAGTTTTCCTCCCCCGAGCGTTGCCGTTGCGCTGGTGCTGAGTTTGTTGTCGGTCCCGCCCACCCCGCTCAGGAGCAGCGTGCCTCCGGTGCTCGCCGCGACATTCGTCGTGCCCGAGAGCGAGCCGCTGACCTCCAGGTTGCCAGTGTTCACCTGCGTCGGGCCGGTGTAGGTGCTTGCGCCGGAAAGCTTCAAGGTGCCGGGGCCCGCCTTGATCAGCCCGCCGCTGCCGGCGCCATTGTTCGCGATGATGCCGCCGTAGGTCACGGTATTGGCCAGGTCGGCAGGCGAGATGTCGATCGTCCCGCTGCCGCTTCCGGTGTCAGGGCCAAGGGCGATGCCGCGATTGGTATTGATGGTGAGCGGCGAGGTCGGGTCAAAGGTGAGGCTGGCACCGGTGGAAATGAGCAGGCTTCCCGGTGTGGCCACGCCGGGCGTGGCGCCGAGGCGACTGTCGAGCGCGATGCGGAGCGTGCCGGCGAGGATGCTCACCCCGCCGGTGAAAGTATTCGGTGAAGTCTGGAGCCGCAGCGTTCCCGCTCCCGTCTTGATCAACCGCCCGGCGCCCGCGCCGTTATTGGCGATCACCGCGCCCGAGGTCAGCGTGAGACCCGCATCGACGCTGATCGTGCCGCTGCCACTGCCACTGGCCGGCCCGATCGCGATGCCACGGTTGGTGCTCAGGGTGACATCGAGCGTCTGCAATTGCAGGGTGCCACTATTGATCAAAATGGAGCCTGAGGTCGGGGACGCCGGGACCGCGCCGAGGCGCGTGTCATTGGCGAAAACCAGGGTACCCTCCAGAATGCTGATGCCGCCCGTGAAGGTATTCACCGAGGTGAGGAGACGGAGTTTGCCCGCACCCGTTTTGACCAGTCGCCCGGAGCCGCCGTTATCCGTGATGATGCCGTTAATCGTGGCGTCGATGTCGGTGGCCGGATCGTCCGCGACCTGAATGGTCGCGGAGCCCGTGCCCGTGGTGGGGCCGATGGCGAAGCCCCGATTGGAGTTGAAGCTCGAGGTGGCGAGTTGATCCACGAAGAATGTTGCGCCGCCATTGATGATCACGTTTCCGGGCGTGGCGGCGCCTGGTGCCACGCCGAGCGTGCCAGCGCCGGTGAGTCGCAGTGTGCCACCTTGGATGCTGGTGGTGCCGACGTAGGTATTGCCGCCGGAAAAGGTCTGCACACCCGCGCCGATCTTGGTCACGGACCCCGCCCCGGAAGTCCCACTGATAATCCCGGCAAAGTTCGCCGCCGTATCGTCGGCACCGAAGGTCAGGTTCTTACTCCCCAGGACGACCGAGGAACTGGCCACCCCCGCCAGGGAACCGATCGTCTCGCTCGCCGCGGTGATGGCCGAGATGCTCAACACTGCGGTCGAGGTGCTCAGCGTCACCGCGTTCGCGTCTGCGATGGTGCCCGCGCCGCTGAGTGCCAGGGTGGCGAGACCACCGATACTCGTGCCGCCGGTGTAGCCGTTCGCCGCGCTCAGGGTGATCGTTCTCGCCGTGGCGCCGGTAGTAAAAGCCACGCCTCCCGTGCCGGAGAGTGGGTTGCCGAAGGTGAGCGAATTCTCTGCCGTTATCGTGCGCAGCGCGGAGCCGAGGTCCACGGTCCCATTCACCACCATTGAATTTGCCAGCCCTCCGAACGTGACGTCGCCACCGATGACGAAGTTATTCGCCAAGGTGCGGGTCGCGCCCGAGGCCGCGATTCTCCCGCCATTCAGCGTCACCGTGCCAGCACCCAGTGCGGCATTCGCTCCCACAGCGATGGTGCCATCGGTGAGTGTCGTGCCGAGGGTGAAGGCGCTGGACGTCCCCTCCAGCCGCAGCGTGCCTGTCCCCTTCTTGTTGATGCCGCCGTCTGCGGTGTTCGATATCGAGTTGAAAAGCACCAGCGTGTCCGTCCCTGCCACCGTAAAATCCTGCACCAGCCCGCCCAGGTTCAGAAGCACCCCGGCGCTGGTTGCCCCGATTTGCACGGTGCGCCCATCTTGCACGGAATCCATGGAAACCCCTCCCGTGATGGAGAGCGTGCGGCTCGTGGTAGTGCTGCTCTGCAACGTCATGTTGAACGCCCCGTCGTAAAGGAACTGCAGGCTCGCGATGGAGGTGCTCCCGGTGAGGGTGACGAATTGATCGCCCGCGCTCACCTGATTGAATTTCCCGTCGATGGTTTCGCCCGACCAGTTGGTCGTCGTCTGCCAAACGTTCGTCCCGGTCGTCGGCAGCCAATCGGCATAACCGGGAGTGGCCACCTGCGTCCAGACGAAGAGCGCGGCGCTGGCCAAGAGGATGAATCCCGTCCCGCGGCGCAACCGGAAGCGTAGCGGAGTAGAGGCGGCGGCGTGGTTCCGAGTGGACGCGGAAAGGCGCGCGATGGGTCTGCAGGTCGAGGCGGTGGTGGTGTGTTTCATGAACTCAATCGTTCTTCAGCGAAGCCTTGGGAGGAGAAGCGAAGCTGATTGGGTTTTTTTACTGGGTCGGTTGGCTGCGGTGTGTGGTGTGAAGGAAAGTGGTTCGGGCATTCGACAGGCCGTTGCTCCGGGGAAAGCGCGGGCGCTTTCGCCTGGAAGGGCAGCAGCAGGCGGATGACTGATTCGCGAACGCCCTGAGAGTCGGGCAAAAAAGCGAACCCGTCTCCTCACCAAAATTAGCGATGAGCTGCGGACGTGCAGTGGTGCGCGGAGTTTGGCGATAACGGCGCATCTTACGCACCGCTCCGCAGTCCGGCTGCCCAACGTCCGCTATTTTTTTTGCGCCACCATCTTCGCTTCACCGACTTCACCCTTACGCTGGTATGTCGCCGCGCGGCGGCTCCGACATTCCTCAAATCCCCTTGGCCGGTCCGGCCGGGATGATCCGCAAGATGTGGCTCGCCTGGCGACAGTACCAAGAGTTCGGCTTGAAAGCGCGCAACTGCACGCCGTCGGGGATTTCGTTTCCGTGGCTGTCAAAGTTTCCGGCGCCCGTGCTATCGAGGATCAGGCTCACACCGTCGGGCGAACGGCCGATCGCGCCGACCCAGAGCACGACGTGGGAAAGCGCGCCGCTGGTGTTCTTGATGAAAAGCAGGTCGCCGGTGAGCAGCGTGCGGGCGTAGTCCTCGAAACGTTCCGGCAGTTCGATGCGCTGCACGGGCGAAGTGCGATTCGGCCCCGGGCCGGGCACCTCGGTCAGTTCGGCCTGCTTGCGCACGTCGCCGGTGGGCTTGATGCCGAGCGCGAGGTTGTAAACGAAGGCGGTGAAGTTGCTGCAATCGAGTCCCTTGCCCGGCGGCGTTTTCTGCGTCGCGTCGCGCGGCCAGTCCGCCGGAGGTTCCCAGTACGGGACGTGGTGATGCTGGTAGGTGTAGCCCACGAGACCCAGGCCGGTGGCGATGACGCGCTGCCGTGCCCAGTCCGGGCTTTTCGTCGAGGCACCGGGCGGAGCATCGTAGTGCTTCGCACCGGGACCGCGGTAGCCCCAGCGGGCTGCATTGGCCGGGAGAAACCATTCGCGGAAAGGGACGCTGGCCGAGTCCTTCCAATCCGAACGCGGCCCCTTCGTGAGGTCTCCGGTGAGTTCCTCCAGCGGGAAGGTGAACTTGACCGAATACGGCGACCGGTAATCCGCAGCCAAGGCCGCGAGCGGCGAAGCGGCGAGGAGGCTGGCGAGGGCGAGGGCGAGTCTCTGCATCGGGGGAGGGATGAAGCGTTACTGTGCCGCACCGTCTGGCACGGCTGGAGCAGCAGGCGTGGCCGGAGCGGAAGCCACCGGCGCCTTCTCCGGGCCAAAGGGCAGGCCGAGCCGCTCGGGGAGAAATTTCTCCAGCACGGCGACGAGCGCTTGGGCAAAGGCGCGGCGGTGCTCGGGCGTGTCGCGCACTCCGATGCGGTTGCATTCGATCTGCAGGCCCGTGACGTGATCTTCCGCCTTGCAATGGCGGCTCACGGTATAGCCGCCGCGGAAATAAGGGACCACCGGCTCGGGAGCCGATGGGCTCGGCGTGGAGCGGAAACCTTCCGCCTCGAACAGCGCCCCCAGGCTCACCGAGCCGCGCAGCAGTTCGACGTAGGAGCCAGGCCAGCGGGCGGCGGCGAGGCGCAGGCTGCCGGCCGCCACGAACTCCGGAGCGTTCAAGACCGCCTCGTCCTGCGCCAGGTCATCCGTGCTGTGCAGGTAGCCGAGTTCGAGCCGCTGCATGGCATGTCCGTGCCCGTGGAGGTCGATGAAAAAGGCGCTGCCAAACTTCGCCACCACCGCGGCGCGGGCTTGCTCGATGAAGCGGTGGTATTCCTCCCACGCCCGCTCCGCCAACGGGTTGCCGGCCGCGGCTTCCACGATCTCGCGGTTCGGGTCCAGCTTGGACCGCTGCAGATGGCTGATGATGACGTGGGCGTGGTGTCCGGTTCGCTCATGCACGGCCACGGCCACGGCGCGGGCGAGTTCCTCCGTATTGGCGTCGGAATCACGCACGCCGCGCGTCCGATCGGGAATCTCATCCGGCACCAACCGCCCGCCATGCGGCACGCTGAGGATCAGCGGCAGGTCGCCGACGACATACTCGATATAATCGCGCTCGCCAAAGGTGCTCGCGCCCGGCGCGGGCCCTTCGGCCCGAACGAATGCCGCGGTGAGCCAGACGAGGCAAAGGACGATCCGGTTCATCGGGGGAAGGAATGGTGAGGAGTGAACCGCGCCGGCTCAACCGGTGCGGCGGAGTGAATGATGTGAGTCGGCGGCGCGGTCAGAGCGCGTCCACGCCGCTCGCCCAGAGGACCGCGCGCGGGATCACGTTTTCGAGGCCCGGCGTATTCTCCGCATGTGGGCTGGAGACGAAGACGCGGCCTTTGCCGAAGGTGCCGATGGCCTGCGCGGGTGAGTCGATCATGATGCCGACGGGCGTGCCGTTTTCCGCCAGCTCGGTGCGGTAAAAAGAGAGCGGCGTGTAAGCGGGCACGTCCGTGAGGTCGCCGGGCTTGATGATCGGGCCGTTGCCGTAGCGAATTTTGAAGGTGCCTTTCACGTCGCCGAAGACCTGGCGGCCCGGAACGGCCAGCTCGACGTCCACGAAGCCCTTCCCGCGCCGCCACTGGTTCGAGACGGTGCTGGCATTGAGAATGCCGAGGCCCCAGGAAAAATTCGAGCACGCGAGATAGGCGCCCGCGCAGATGCCCAAGTAGCCACCGCCTCCGCGCACGTATTCGCGGATGTTGTGGCGCCCGGCGTCGCCGATGCCCTGGGACTGCGACATGCCCGAGCCGCCGCAGAAGATCACCACGTCGAAAGGCTTGAGATCGAGCGTCCCGAGTTCTTCACCGCTGACGATCTTCACCGTGGAGTCGGGGATGGATTGCACGCCTTTCGAGACGAGGTCCACCGCGTCCTTGGTCGTGCCTTTGCCGAGGTAAATGGCGACCTTCACTGGCTTGGCCTTCGCGGGCGGCGCGACGATCGTCTTGTAGCCATTGATGTCCGGCGGGATGACGAACGGCGTAGGCTTTTTCTCCGTATCCTGGGATGTGGAAGTGGAAGACGCGGACTGGGCGAGGAGTGAGAGACCGAGCCCGAAGGACGCGGCGAGGAAGAGGAAGGAGTGGGTGATTTTCATAAGCGGAGAAGTGAGTGAGTAACTTTTGAGTGAGTAACTTTCTCTTAATTTGAGGCGGCCGCGCCGCGGTGTCATCTCACCAAAATTAGTGAGCCGACAATTGCC
>Ga0163144_10031202_pt1 | contig 10173 bp, 5 predicted proteins | sample OliLak19BULKMAT1_FD_123175 | JGI IMG/M metagenome (GOLD analysis project Ga0163144, IMG submission 123175) | Freshwater microbial mat bacterial communities from Lake Vanda, McMurdo Dry Valleys, Antarctica - Oligotrophic Lake LV.19.BULKMAT1 | ecosystem: Environmental > Aquatic > Freshwater > Lake...
ATTGATTTGGTATTCATAGAATAAGAATTTGAGGTGTTTGTTATGGTAAGTAGATGTCCAGATCGTCCACGGATCGGAACATTTCCGTAATGATGTCCTGCCGGGAGAGCGATTGGGCGGGCAGAAACCGCACGCCGCCGACAACCGCTTCCCCAGTTTGCGAAGTTCCAAAAATCAAATTTATGGGCTGCTGGAAATATTGGAACACAGGGATCTCGATTTTTTGCAACTCTTCCTGCGATTGCGCCGGTTGGAAGCGTAATTCCGAAACTCCGGAATCGCTGAGCGCACGGATTGAGATATCCGATTCGCCAGCGTTTTCAGTGGAGGAACGAAAACCGCCCCAATCGACCTCGACCAGCCCGATCGAGGGGAAGTTGTCCTCGCCGAAGGGAAGAGTTAGGAAGGGCAATTTGCCATCAGACGGAAGCAGGGAAGCATTGCCAGTGGCGGTGCCTGCCGAATCGACCAGCTCACCGCGTCCGAAGCGTCCGGGAGCAAAGTCCACGGATGGCCCGCTTTTATCCGCAGCCTTCTTCAATGCCGCCATATCGACTTCGCGGACTTGGACATCGACCAAATCCAACGTTCCCGTCCCTTCGGCAGCTTCGTCATAAAGAAACTGAAGAACCAAGTTGTCCACGGGGATGTCGTTCATGCGTGATGTCAGGACGCGGAGTTCGTAGGAATCGCCGGTTGGCGAAAAGTGTCCGCGCACTGCCTCGCCCTGTGATCCCATAAAGACCGCAAACATTTCTGTGGGTTTCAGATCGCCTCCCGCGCGCAGGAGAAATGTCGTTAGATACCACTCGGACGCTTGTGCCTCGATTGGCAAATGCACCACCACACGAATCTTTTCTTCACCTGACGCAATTTTGAAGCTAACCCCGCGACCGTTTCCCCGCAGCCCTTGGATGTCCGCGGCTTCCACCCGCGAGCCGTCCCCGGAGGGTTTCCCCTCGCTATTTACTACTCTCCATCCGGCATTCTGTCCCCCGGCATCCAACATGGTGCTCATATCCTGAGAGTTGACGGTAGAATCTTTCAGAAACCCATCCTCCGCATGGAGCGATCCCATAAACGGGGTTGCAAGGACGATTGTGGAGAACACAAGTAGTGAGCGACGAAAGTCATGCAATTTCATATATACTGATGAATAATTAGAATAATCCCACTTGTCAATAGGAAATCGTTTCTTCAGCGAGAAAAATCAGTATTTGAAAGGCATCAGGAGTCCAAGAATCCCCGCTCCGTGCGGGCGAGAACCAAGTGTTCGGTTTGAACGTCCCATATCGCGGAAATCTCCCGCTCTCCCAACTTGACGGAGAACGCACGTTGGGACTCATAAAGTTCGTCGGAAATCGACGCCCGAGCACAGGCCGCTCGAAAGCTCCGGAAGCCACCTGGATAGCTTTGCTTGTTGCCAAGCAAGAGGATCATCCCACTCGTGATTTGGCGGAGGGCAGCCGGAAGAAACGAGCGAGGTTTCCCTTCGTAGCTGATCGCCGAGACCGAGAGAAAGCGTCCCAGTCGCTGAACCCGCAAAGGTCGAGCAATTTCGATCCCCTCGGAGAGCAGAGGGCGCAAGCCGATGTAGGAATCTCCATCGCGCAAGAAGACCCAGTCGTCCGCAGCGCCATGGATGATGTCATCTGTCACCCTCGCTTCATTTAAGCGCACTTCACCGACAGGGGAGAACCACTCGGAGACAAGCGCCGTGGTTTGCAGGCTCGTGATGCCCTCGGTGATCTCGTCGTTCGCAGCGTTGAAGAGGACGGCGAGAGGACCGCTTTGTAAGGCACCACCCCGCCATTGCTCGGCGACATTCGATGGATATCCCGAACCTCGGAAGTTACGGGCGAGATCGGTGTTGACGGTTCCCCGGAAATACAAGGTGCGTAGCTGGGTGAGCGGCCTCTTTTTGGAGCCGGATACCTTCCACGCTGCATGGCAGGTATCGCTCTGGCCACACATTTGCAATGTCGCGGTCCCCAAGCCGAAAGTGGCTTCCTGGTAAATGGCCAAGCCCGTCCTCCCTCTGGGTTGAAGGAGCTGGGATGGAAGAAAGCCCCGTCCCGGCTCACTGCCAGAGGCAGTTAGCGCACCGGCTACGCACCAGCCCCCCATGGCTTTGACCTCCGCCTCAGCCATTCCTGCTGTCTCGTCAAAGAGCCGATAAGGTGCCACGGTGGTGTGGGACTCGAAGGAAAATGGGAACGATTTCCCCTCCAATAAGCGCCGGGCAGATGTGGGAACGCGGTAGGGAACGGTGGCGTAGATGGCGGCGTGAATTTGGTGGAAAGCCCAATCTCCCGGCAGCAGACCGCAGGCCTCGGGCGATTCGAAGAAACCTAGTGCGTCTGGCGACGGACAGCACGGATCTCCCACCCCCAACCAAGCCATGATGTGGATATGGGAGAAAGCACCCATACTATCGTAGGTGTAGCTGCGGGCGGACGGCCCGGCCGGATGCCGCAAGCTCGGATGCCACACCCGGGCCAGCTCCATCCAAATGTGCTTTTCGATCTTTCGAGCGAGATTACGCCCCTCAGGATCGGGGCTGAGGTGCCGGATGGCTGCCGCACCAAAGGCCGTGACCGGCAAGTAATTCAGGCTGAAGTATTCGCGAAGTGCGCCGTTGGTCTCAAGAAAATGGAGGAAATGCTCAAGGAAAAAGATCGCTCGTGCGCGGAGGTCCGGGCGATCAAACCGATGCGCCGCCTCGAGCAGGCCGCAGGCGTTCATCAACCCACAATTCTCGGTGTAACGGTGGAGGTGCGCATTCGCACGGGGGAGAATCTTCTGCCAACTCGATTCGAGCACCTCGATTGCAGCTTTGGAGAGCTGCGCGCGGTGAAGTCGCAGAATGAGCGGGGAAAAGAAACCCACGAAATCGTTTCCATCGTCCTGACTCGACTCCAGAATCCGGTTGGCGAGTTTCGTTTCCTCAGAGCCCCCGGCCAGAAGAACCAGCGCATACCACTTCCGCTCCCGAAAGCCGGGTGCCGGGGAGGAAGGCCGCCACTTGCCTTCGCTGTCGAAGTGTTGTGTCGCCAGCTGGGCGACGGCAGTGCGAAGAATGCGGGAACGCGTGACCTCGCCTGTGCTGCCGACCTGCGACGGCTTGGTCATGCGCTTCTGCTTCAACTCGCTCGTATCTTTCCGGGATGCCGGGCGGTCATTTTTCATATAATTTTTTATCGAGAATGGAGGCTTCAAAGCGGGCTTTGAGATTGTTGGGGCACAAACCCAAACTTTGGCTGAAAAACGTCCGTGCCTGGTCAGGATCGTTAAAAAAGAGTCGGCTGTAGGCGAGAGCGGCAACGACAGCGGCTTTGTGAACGGCGACCCAGTCGTCGAGATAGGAAATGTAAACTGCCGTGGCTGGCGGTTTGCGATCCGTATCACTGATTAATTCCCCCTCCCATTTCATGACGCTCTTACTGAGAAGAACACAGGCGGTGATTTCATCGCCGAGAAGCCGGTGGGCGGATGCGATGTAGTATTCCACTTCTGGCCCCATAGTGGGACTGTATTCGCTCCGGATAAACTCTGTGATCCCCAGAAGGATTGGTTTAGCCTCGTCGTGGCGGCCCAATTCAATCAGCGAAACCGCTTCAAAGTAACGTATATAATAAAGGGCCTGCGTATCCCACCAGCCCGCTCTGAAGTTGGACGGCAGTTTCTGCCCCTTTCGAAACCAAGTCAAGGCCTGCTCAGGGTCCTTGCTGCGTAATGCAAGCCGCCCCTTGCAGCAACAGGCGAAGGTGTAGGCCTCTGTGAGGTAGGTTTCACAGCACTCTGCAGCGACGAATTCGTGATTGGCAAGTGTCGCGAGTGCCTTGTCGAACTCGAAGATATTGTTGTAGGCATCGGCCAAATCCCAAGTGAGATGATCGGATGGCTTCTCCGGGAGATTCGCCAGAATATAATCGACTCTTTCTTTGCCATTCGAGCCGAGCCGGGCCATGACGTAGTTGACTTCTTTGAGTAGAAAATCATCCTTCGGCTTGAGCCCCATCGCCTTTTTAAGAAGCGGCAACGATGCGGCACGCTCGCCAAGGTAGCTGTATTTGACCACGGCCAGGTTTCGATACGGCATGTAGTAATCCGGGGCGGACCGGGTGGCCGATTCCCATGCGGTGGCGGCTTCCGTGTGGCGCCTCTTGTCGTAAAGGATGCAGCCCAGCAGATTTGCCGCCTGGGCATCGGAAGGGTTGGCGGCGGTGGCCGCCTGCAACACCTCGATCTCGGCTAGGCGATAGGGGAAGGTATCGACAGGCTTCGGCGTGGACGCTGCCTGGCGATTGGCGGCGGCTTGGTCCGCTTGCCCGATGCTTTCCTGAAGCCATGCCAAAGTGTAGAGAGCCATGTCGGACGGCTTTCTAAATGCTTTGAGTCCTTCCAGAGTGGCAATCGCAGGATCGGTCAAACCTGCATTGACAAGATCGAACACAATGTCGAGACAGGTTTGTGAGGGATTGCTCCGCAGCGGCACGAAGAACGCCTCCAGTGATTCTCCAGCGATGTGGAGCCTGAGGAAACTTGCCAAATGATCGAGGGAATCGCGGGCGAGGATCGCATCGAGGTGCGCAAAGGCCGCCCCGCTGTTGCCCAATTTCCACTCCGCGACAGCGAGGTATGAGCCCGCAATCGGATGGTCGGCTTCGCGCTTGAGAGCGCGGTGGGCGTGATCCTTCATCTTGTTGAAGGCAGCACGCTTACAGTCAATGGCAGCAATGAACGTCATCGCAAAGGAAACGACATTGTGGCTCCAAGTCGCCTTGTAAAAGGCGTCGTAGGCTTCGTCGTCGCGGTGCAACCCAAGCAGGCACAGGCCCTTGTAGTAGCTGATGGTGCCGTCAGACGGATTCGGGTTGAGCATGTTCTGCACCGCCACGGCACTTTTGAGAAAAGCCAGGGCTTCTTCGAACAAGCCGCTTTCGTAGCGGACGCCCGCCATGCCAACGAGTGCCGGGATATACTTCGGATCGCGTTCGAGGGCGACGGCGTAGTATTCTTCTTTCCTCCAGACCGGGTCGCGGTATTGCTCGGCGTGTCGCCCTGCTATCGTGATCTCTTGGGCTGTGCTCAGATCATGCGGTTTGGTGCGCGTGACGGTGTCTTGCGGCATGCGGATCACATCGGGAAACTCCTCGGTGTAGTCGAAGAGCACCTCACCTTCCGCCGAAGTAAAGAGAATGCGGCAGGCGTCTGGCGGCAGCGCAGCATCGAATTCCGCGCTGTCCCCCGGCGTCAGGCTGATGTCGGTGTCAAGCACGACCCTGTTGCCACACCTCACGACCAGCCTCGCGTCATTGCGGGCGCGGGTTGTGATGAGCTTGACCTTGCCAGCATCCCGGTCGAAGGCCACCGCACCGGCGATAGTGGCAAAAATCGGCGTGCCGATCTTCTGGAATGGATACCAGTATTGCGAGAAAGTTTTGGTCTCGTAAGGAGCGAGCCAGGAAAAGTCCGGCTGGTCGTCGGCATAGGAGCCCGCCATCAGTTCGGCATGTTCTCCATCAAGATCGGTCAGGTTTGCATTCCACGCATCACCGAGGTCTTCGAGGGCCCACTGGAACATCTTCTTGCCGGGGCTGACGTGGTGATTGCCGACGTGGATGGTTCCACAACCTTTGCGGTGATCGTAGCCGCCAAAGAACTCATGCTTCGAGGGCCCGGCAAAATACGAATTTCCCTTGATGGTGTTTTTGTGAATGCTGATGTCCGTCGGCATCACATGTTTCTCGACGGCATACCAGCCTTTGTGGATCGGGAAGGTGGCGTGGTGACGGTCGTAGTGGTGATGCACCCAGTTGACATCTTGCGGGAAGAAGAGCTGGTAGTCGTCGTTGACGTGAACGCCCGCGTTTTCAAACCACATGAACGGGCATTCCCTTTCTGTGCGGTTGGCGAGCGCGACCTGTGTTTCGAAGTAAGAGGCATCGGGACGGAGAGTCACACCGACCATGCCCTTGATGCGATACTGGCCCGGCGAGATGGAAGCCTCCGAAAGCCAGCAGATGGCCGTGCCGTCCTCGAGGGTTTCGATCTTGTAATCTACGGGCAGAAACGTCGAGGGACGGTGGTGAAATGGATAATTCCACTCCATACCTCCGGAGATCCATGATCCGTAATTGCCAACAAGCACGGGTTTGATGCGCGAGTGCCGGTAAAGGAAATGGTAGTCGTTTTTCTTGTCGTAACCCTCGAAGATGCGTCCGCCGATGGCTGGCAAAATGAGTAGTCGGATGTATTCGTTTTCGAGCCGAATCACCTCGTATTCGACGTCCGTCAAAATTTCACGCTCGACCCCCTGCACCACGCGATTGGGGTATGCATAACCAGTGGAACCTTGGTGCTGACGGAACTCGGAATACAGCGGCATTTCGCAGGGTTCCGGTTCGCAATACGTTGGGATAACCATCTTTTCGACGGCGGCAATGACAGAGAGTTGCTTCATGGGTAGAATGATGAGGATGGGCTGGGACTCAAGGTTCGGGATGGCAAACTGCCAGGTTGGCTATCAAGGGCTGGGTTTCCACGTTACCTTCCAGTCGGGACCGAAATTTGGAGCTGCAGAACGACAAGAAGGAATCCCGCGACACCAGCAGCGGGTAAAAAGGGCCTGGCTGCCAAGGCAAAAACTTGGGCGTGGCGATCAATGAACTGTAACATATTTTTCCCTAAGAGAATATTTTAGGGCTTGTGGCATGCAACATTGCTGCGTCAGCAACTCAACGGATTTTAGTTCGAAGGAAAAGTCGTAGTCCGTAGAATGCAAACCTTCCAATTGCATCCCAATGCGGTTAAATTCAACCTCTCCAAGTGGAACGGCGGCCTCGTTCCCATCCAGATACACTTTGAAGTCGCTGATCGGGATCTCGATAGTTTCCCATTCCCCCTCCGTTGAGACTTTTTTTGCTCCAGATGCGAAAACCGGCTTCCCGGCTGAAAAGGGGTTGGCCAAAGAGATGCTCATGGACAATGGTTGCAAGATTGTCTGCTTGGAGTCCAATACGCGATAGATCATACGCACACGCACCAGGGCAGAAGGGGATTCTTTTTCGCGACCCTGATTTTCAGAATAGCTACTGAGCCAAGTATCGGGACCACCATCGCCAACGACCTTCAACGTCAACTGGCTGCCATCTTCGCTCCCAGGGGGTTGAAACTGAAGCGTCGAGGAAGGGTCGGCTAAGTTGGTCGAATCTCCATGATAGCGAGCAGACCATTCTCTCGTCCCATCAATGAGATTTTGGTCAAAAATGTCTTGAGCCTTCCCTGTGTGGAGAATGCACAAAAATAAAGCGCAGGAGAGAGTGGGCAGAAGGAGTTTCAGAAAAGGTGGATTTGAGGTTAAGGATAATTGTATCGATTCAGATGCACTGGGGACCGCGATGCCTTGGTTGGCGCCACGGTCACGAGGAGCGGTATCGAGCCACCACCATGGACAAAATACCGGGCGGGTCCGCTTGAGACTCGCGGTTAGGCTTGCAGACGACGACGACGGCGAAGAATCATGAGCGCGCATAGTCCGCCAATAAGCAACACACCCACACTGGGCTCAGGGACCGCTTGGATCACAAGGTCGTTACCCCCGGTGAAACTGTTGGATCCAAAATTCCCAAGGTAACTGATCTGCCATTGTTGAGCAGCGAGAGTGAACGAATCGTTTTGGGCGTAGCCGTTAAGCAAACCCGTGATGACATCGCTACCGTCGTTGTTAATGAGGAAGAAAAGACTGCCAATCGTGGGCGTGTATCCCAGCGTGAGGGATATGGTGTTGAACGCGATAAGATTAACGGATCCTATCACATTGACCTGGTCGTAACCGGAACCCACCGTGGCTCCGTTAATATTGATGGCCAAGGCACCTGCATGCGACAGGTTCCCTATGTTCAGGATACCTGTTGCGGCTGCCGCGCTGCCGGGGGCCAGTGTGCCGCTCGCGTTCACCGTGAGGGCACCGACCGTGCCATTACCACCAAACGTTCCCCCGTTTACCGTGACGGTGGAGCTTGCGGAAAGTGATCCGTTCACGAGCAAGGTGCCCGCCGTGACGACGGTTGCTCCCGTGTAGGTGTTAGCACCACTCAGGGTCTGAATGCCGCTTCCGATTTTGGTCAGCGCGGTTGGATTTACCCCGTCGATGATACTACCGCTGAAGTCGCCCGAGCCATTGCCATTACCCACGCTCAGTGTCCGTATTGCAAGACCGTCGGCTGACCTCCGACTCCTCACGACTCCCGAGCCGCTCAGGGCACCTATCGTACGATTATTATCCCAGATGTCCAGAACACCAGCGGAGCCGATGTTGAAGTTCTGCGTGAAGGCCGTATTGGAACGGTTCACCAGCCCGCCCGAGGCGACGTTGACCGGTCCGGTGATGCCAAGTGTCGAGGTTGGGTCAAAAAAGGAGCCGAGATCATCCGATCTGATGGCGGTGAGAGTCAAGCCATTGCCACCGTCGTTCGTTAGATTTCCGGTAAGAAACAATCGATTATTGGTTCCGATTTGCCCCTCCCGACCATTGAAGTTCAAGTTGTTATTGATCGTGATTGAACCGCCGCTGTTACTCACCAAGGCCCCGCTCGTGAGCGTCAGCGTGCCGGCGCCCGTCAAATTGTTCGATATGGTGAGTGAGTTGGCTTCACGGGCAACAGCATTGGCCGTTGCACCCGTGAGAAGAAGGTTTTGCGTAGCTATCGAGGTGGTTATATCTGTGACAAAATCAGCCGAAATGACGGCTCCATTAATATCGTATCCGTAAGCCTTGAAACCGTCGGCGCCGTAGGTCACAAGCGAATTGAGGTTGTTCAATACGGAAGTCGGTGATCCGGTATAGAATCCCGGAAGGATCCCGTTTACCAAGGCACTGGAGGGCGTGCCGCCGTTAATCGTCGTGGCAAGAACATTGGCGCTATTGTCGGCACCGGTCGCGACCTGACCCAGTCTCCAGGGCGTGGTGCCGTTAAAAAACGAACCACTCAACACAACGGACGAACCCGCAGTGCGGGTGACGTCACTGAACGACAGTGCCACGCCGGATGTCACGGCAGCGTTGTTGCGGTTTTCCACGCGAATCAGATTCAGGCCGCCGGAAGACGTGTAAGCGCCCAGTGTCTCATTGATGGCCAATGTTCCCCCGCGGATTCGCAGCAATGATCCCCCTTGGGCATTGATCGGAGCGGCGTTATTGATCCGATTCGCAATATTCTGCGCCCCGCTCCCGCCGGGCATGGCAGCTGCGTTGTCCAGAGTCAGCGTCGCGAAGTTCTGGATCACGTCTGAGGTGACAAGAACAAGAGCTTGACCACCGAGGTTGATGGCAGATGCCGCGGAGAACACCCCGCCTCCGCGCAGCTCGGCAGTTCCTTGGCGAACTGTGAGGGCACCAGAAAATGTGTTGTCGGCGTTGAATCCGATGATGCCGGAGCCAGTCTTGGTGATCCCAAACCCGCTACCGGAGATCGGGTTTACAAAGACGGCACCGCGAGCGTTGTCGAGCAGTGCCGTCGAGTGAAACACCCGGTTGGCGCCGAGGGAAATATTCAATGCCTCGTTGGTCGTTGTCGATCCGATTAGAATCTGATCGCTCCCCATCAGGTTGCTGGTGAAGCTCACATCGCCGCCCAACGTGACCGTCCTCGCAGTTCCTCCCGTCGAACGCAGTTGCAAAACGTCTGCACCAGCCGTGCCCGTCGAGTTGAAATTCCATCCACTCGCCAATGTGGTATCTGCGCCGAACGTCGGGGCGATGGTGCCAGCGCTGCCGAATGTGAACGTAAAATTCCCGTTAACGAGCCCGGATGTCCAGTTCGCGGTATTGTTATAGTCGTAAGGGCCAGGGCTCGTTTGCAGCCATTGAGCATGTCCGGTAACTGGCAGGATAATAGCGGCGACTGCCGCAATGACGGGGAGCAAGTGTTTTTTCATGAGTTTTGGAGGTGGGGATTGACTGTGTGCTTGCCGGTTGAGTTCACTGGGCTTTGGCGAATGAATAATATGATTTTATATCTCTGTCAATCGCTTTTTTCATCTTTTTTCAGACAGGCTCTGTGTGTGTTCCATTTTTAGCGCCCTCGGTTCATGCGAGTGACCAGCGAATAGACCCTCGACGATTTCCAGCACCGCGCGAGCGATTTTCTCCGTGCTGGTCTCGAAGAC
>Ga0163144_10031204_pt1 | contig 10173 bp, 9 predicted proteins | sample OliLak19BULKMAT1_FD_123175 | JGI IMG/M metagenome (GOLD analysis project Ga0163144, IMG submission 123175) | Freshwater microbial mat bacterial communities from Lake Vanda, McMurdo Dry Valleys, Antarctica - Oligotrophic Lake LV.19.BULKMAT1 | ecosystem: Environmental > Aquatic > Freshwater > Lake...
CACGCGCGTGCCGCGAGTGAGGAGCTACGTGGCAGAGCTCTTCGGTAAGCCGCCGCTCTGCGACCTGGATCCGGAGCTGGTCGTGGCCCATGGGGCGGCGTTACAGGCCGACTTCTTGACGCGCGATGACTCGGAGGTGCTCTTGCTCGACGTGTTGCCGCTCTCGCTCGGCATAGAAACGATGGGGGGCGGCGTGGATAAGATTCTGCCGCGCAATACGACCATTCCAGCGGGTGCCCGCTCTACGTTTACGACGTACGCCGACAACCAGACCGGCTTCGAGCTGCATGTCGTGCAGGGGGAGCGCGAGCTAGCCGCCGACTGTCGCTCGCTCGCGCGCTTCTCGCTGCGTGGGATCCCTCTGATGCCGGCGGGCATGGCGCGCTTGGAGGTCGAGTTCAGCGTCGACGAAAACAGCCTTCTGAAGGTGCGCGCCCGCGAGACGACGACCGGTATCGCCCAGGAAATCAAGGTCCAGCCGAGCTACGGGCTGACCGACGAGGATGTAGAGCGTATGCTGATTGAAGCTCTCGACCACGGCGAGGACGACTTCGAGCGCCGCCGCTTGGCGGATGCTCGCGTCGAGGGTGAGCGGCTCCTGACCGCCACACGAAAAGGGCTGGCGGGCGACGCTGACCTGCTAAGCGCTGCGGAGCGGGCGGAGGTCGAGCTGGCCTTGGCCGCCCTGGTCAGGTCCATCGCCGAGGCCAGCGCTGCGCGGGCCGTCCAACAGGCCATCGACGAGCTTGACCGCGTTACCCACGAATGGGCAGGTCGTCGCATGAATCGCGCTGTAGCGCAGGCCATCGCCGGCAAGTCCCTCACCGAGGTCGAGAAGACCGTAGAGCACGCAGCCGGAGTAGACGCGCACGTCGCGCGGCATCGCGGCGAGCCCCGCCCCTAGTACGGTTGAACATGCCCAAAGTTCGCTTTATCGACCAGAACATCGAGGTAGAAGTGCCGATCGGAACGTCGCTGCTCGATGCGGCTCGGAAAATCGACGCCCCGGAGGGTAGCGCATGCGGCGGCGTTTGTGCCTGCTCCACCTGTCATGTTTACGTGCAAGAGGGCGCCTCGCTGTTGAGCGATGCGGAGGAAGAGGAAGAGGATATTCTCGACAAGGCCTTTGACGTGCAAATGACGTCGCGTCTTGGCTGCCAGGCAAGGTTACAGCGGGATGGCGTCGTCGCGCTCAGGATCACCAAGGAGAGCCTCGACGCATTCTACAACGAGCATCCAGATCACGCGCGTCCCGCTTCCGGTTGAGGGGTTCGCCATTGCTGGGTGTTGACCTACCTGAGCTTTAGCAAATGAGCTGCCTTCGCTAGCGCGGTCATGGCCTCGTGAACGTAATGGGTCCGGATATGCGGCGACGCCAAATGCTGGGAGAACCCGCCGACTGCTCGCTCGGGGGTCTTGCAGGCGTAGCAGTCCGGTCGTCGCCACTGCGCACGTAGCAAGAACGCCGTTACTTCGCGCAATAGTAGGAGGTCTGCCTCGACTTTCATCCCGCGTGCGAGCTTGATGGCGACCGCCGCCCCTAGCGCCTGGCTAAACGTAGCGGTTACGCCATGTTGCGGTGGGAAGAGGCGACTTACGCTCCAGCCGCCCACGAGGCTGGGCTCGGGCGTGTCTTTGCCGCGCAAAACCCAGCTCGAGCGCGCCGCAACATAGTCGAGGCACAGGTTTTCGTAGGACTCGTTACGGTGAGAAGCGAGTGCCTTTTGGGCAGCCTGACAATGCCACCCCTCATCGAAGAAGAACACTTCGCGCAGTGGCGCGGGCCAGTATGGTCCCGAGTAAAATGTCATGGCGCGATCGATCGCTGCGCGAACAGCGCCAGCTGTTGGCAGGGGCTCAGCGCCGCTGCGCTCCAGCTGAGGCAACGCCTGCTCCACGAGCACGAGCGCAAGTAGCGCCAGGCCGGCGGCGTGTGGCGTGTCGGGGCCTTCGGCACCACGACGGAGGCTAGCGTCGAATGCAGGAAAAAAACCGCCGCTTTCGCGCTGCAACAGCAGGATCAAGCGACTGAGCTGACCGATGAGCCGATCGTTGTCGCGGCCCGCGTCCGGTAGCCGTCGGCAGCTCAGCATTGCGAGCAGCGGAAACGCGCTCGTGCCTAAGCTAAAACGGTCGTCGAGGCTCAGGGCCGACACGTTGCCGAGCAAGCGTTCATGTGCGGAGAATACCGCCAGCGCCTTGGCCACGCCGCGTGAGGGGTGCCTGCCCTCGGCTTGCTCGCAGAGCGCATAGGTGGCGGCGGCCTGTTGTTCCAGGTCAAGCGGTGCGTTGTTTGGCGAGCCCGTTACCGGGTCCAGCGAATGGCGGAAGGTTCCGTCCGGCTGCTGCGCTGCGACGATGAGCTCTCGGGCGTCTGCCACTGCTCTGTCCACGCCATGCTTGCTGAGCGCGGGTGGGAAGGGGCGCGTACGGGTCAGCCGGTGAGCCCCCGTGCCATCGACCGAAAAGCTTTCACTCTCGATGCGAATGAGCCCCGCCACGCTGTCAGGGTTGGGGGTTTCGGCGGCCCCCAGCGCCTTCCGAACCTGTGTTGGCGAGAACCCGTAGCGGATGTCCGGCGTAGCCTGTAGCAGCCGGTGCGCCCCAAAGGAATCCTGCAACACGAGCTGCCAAGCGGGCAGGCAAAGTTGATCCGCGCATACGCCATCCATGCCTGGGCGCAGCTTCAAGGTGTCTAGAAATGGCAGCGTGTCGCTTAGGGGCTTGCTGGCCGTGATCAAGTCAACCACTAGGCTCGAACCAGGGCGAGCCTGGCGTCTCAGCAGCCGACGCAACTCCCTCTTCAGCCTGTTCGTGCTGCTCGGTTGCAGACAGCGCACTTTGACTGCCCCCGTGCGGGTTACGTAGGTCAAGAGCAGCGTGGCCTCAGGCCCGCCGATGGGCTTTTCGCAGCGGGCCGGGCCCGCCCCAGCAACGCTCAGACCTTGCCGAGCTCCGGGGCGGCGGGCGTAGTCCTCCAGCAATTCCCCAAGCTCTGCTACCAGCGCGGAATCGACGTTTGGGGCCGCGTCAGCTACTGCAGCACGGCTCAGGATCGGAAGGCTGAGCACACAAAGAAACGTAATTGCGCCCGCGGCAGCTGCGCTCCTGCCGAGCGATAAGGCTCTTGGTGGTAACGTGCGAAAGGCCCCCCAGATCGCGATCGGCAGAGTGGTGAGGGCAAGCAGCAGGCCAGCCGCCCACAGCGCGCTTGCCAGCGTGGTGCCCAAGCCGGAGTACAACCTGGACACGTAGAGGGCCGCGGCGGCAATGGACCCGCCGAGCCCGAGAAACACGAGCAGCGAGCACAGCGAAAGTAGCCGCCAGGACCAGACCAAGAGTAACGGATTGCGTGCTAGCGCGCAGGCCGCGGTGGCTAGGTGGAGCACACACAGCAGAGCCAAGGGCAGCGCGAGCGGAGTCCAGAAGCGCCCAGGCAACGCTAGCGCGGCCCACGCGAACCAGGCCGAGTGGGCCAGGCAAAGCGCCGAAAGGCCGACACGGGCGGGGTGGTGTAGGCCGGGGGCGGCGCTCATCGCGGCGCATTCTTCCTTCGAGGCGCGCCAAAGTGCCAGCGGAGAATCGCTGGCTTCGCGAAAGGGTGGGCGCTAGCCTGAGGGTTACGTGGTAAGCGACATCGACGATGCTACCCAGGGCCGTACGCTGCACGGCATCTTCAACGGTACGACAGCCACGTTCCTAGAGGCACTTGTCGGCTCGCGTGTCGTCCAAGGCTTCAAGAATGGCAAGGATTGCAATACGTGGCCCAACTTCGGCGAGGCGGTGTGTAACCCTTCGCTCGTGGTTCTCCAGGATCCCTCGTCCTGCAATGACACGCTGTTTACCGTGGGTGTAGCGAACGACCGCTTCAACCTCAAGGGTAACTGCGACGGCTGGCCGCAGAACCCCGGGCTGAACTTTCCCAGGGCTTTCCGCTTTTGGTCTAGGTAGCGCGCTTGGCTCATTCGAACGGCAAGAAGCGCATTCTGATCGTCGAAGACGACGAGAGCATTCTGCTCGGCCTGCGCATGAATCTCGAGGCGGAGGGCTACGAAGTGGAGGTGGCGTCGGACGGTGATAGCGGCCTCTTGCGCGCGGCTTCCGGAGACGTCGATTTGGTCATATTGGACGTAATGCTGCCAAAAATGAACGGCTTCGAGGTCGTCAGGCAACTGCGGGCCAAGCAACGCATCGTGCCGGTGATCATGCTCAGCGCACGCGGCGCCGAGATGGACAAGGTCATGGGGCTAGAGCTGGGCGCGGAGGACTACATCACCAAGCCCTTCGGATTGGCCGAGCTTCTGGCGCGGGTCAAGGCGGTGCTCCGTCGCGAAGACCTGACCCGAAAACGCGTCGAGGCACTCGTCTTGGCGGGTGAGCTGCAGATCGACTCCGACACAAGGCTGGTCACTCGCGCAGGCGCCCCGGTCGACCTCACCGCCACCGAGTTCGATGTGCTCTGGTGTCTGGTAGAGGCGCAAGGCAGGGTGCTCTCGCGCGAGGAGATCCTGACGCAGGTCTGGGGCGTTGGGCACCACGGTACGCTCCGCACCATCGACAACTTTCTGTTGCAGCTTCGCAGCAAGCTCGAAAAAGACTCGGCCGAGCCGGAGCACTTGCTCACCGTCAGGGGAGTGGGCTACCGCTTCAAGGTTTGAGACCTTCGTTGCCGCGCCCGGCTACCCCGTCGGGCGCCCGGTTCTGAGCCTGCCGCTTGGAAGGCTGCGGCTAGTCCTGCCAGCGCTTTCGCGTTAAATGTGCTCGGTGGATCAGAACCTGCTGCGCTCCTACTTGGCTACCGTCTACGAGCTTCCGTTCGAGGCGGGGGCCCTACGCGTTTCAATGGACGGAGAAATCGTCAAAGATATCAATGTTTTGCCCCCGCTACTGCGACAGAAGTTCGCAGTTCTGACGGCCTACAACCCCAGGTCAATGCTCCTGCCCCGGCGGGTGAATGATGCTCGCCATCAGGTGATGCGGGATTTACTGATTCTCGGGTGCTACCGGGTCGAGCACTGTGTGGGCTACGACGAGGAGCCAGAGGGGGTATTTCGCGAGCCAGCCTGGGTGGTTCACGGCATCGAGCGCGAAGAATCCATCCACTTCGGTCACACCTTTCGTCAGAACACCATCATCTACTGTCAAGACGCGCGGCCAGAGCTCATCGTTACCGACCCGACCTGTGACCAAATCGGCAAGTCGTTTCAGGGCAACTGGCGAGTCCGTGCCTGAGCGGTACAATTCCGTGGTGCGGCTGCATCCGGTCACGACACTAGGGTTGGCAGGGCTGCTGCTGCTGCCTTTCGCGTTCGTCACTCGCGCAGCAGCGAGCTTGGTAGACCCCGTGTCCACTCGAGTGGCGAGTGTGCTCAGTGGCCTTGCGCAAGGCTTAGGCGTACCGGCGATCAGCCAGGAGGCAGAGCACGAGGAGAGCACCGACTTCGCGAGCTCGACCGTCGCGCACTTCACGGTGGTCGCCGCCTCGGGCACCCAACCAGCGCGCCGGATGTTGCCAGTCGTCAAGCAGCCGTACAACGTGTTCGTTTCGGCGAGCTCGGTGCTGCGGCTCGCGGAATCTGCTGCTCGCCCGCAAGGCAGCTTCGTACAAAAGACGCTCCAAAGGCCGGCGGGGCTTCGGCTGTCGGGCGTCAACCTGCTTGGCATCGGCTTGGAGGAAGGCGACATCTTGATCGAAGCGCTCGGCCTCCCCGCCCAAAGCAGCGGCGCTATCGTCGGCGCCATCATCGCCGCACGCGCGGAGAAAGCGCGCCACCTGGTCGGCAAAGTTTGGCGACGTGGGCAAACTTTTCAAATCACCGTCGAGCAGCCTTATTAGCACTACTCAGTCAGAACGCGCCGGGACCCATGGGGTGAGGAAGGCCTCGCCTCCGGCGAGGGCGGCGGTGATTCTGCGGAGTTTCCGGCAAGCAGGCGCGCGCCCGTGCCCCGCGTCGTACTCGTGCTGAACGGCAACGGGCGCCGGCCTCGCCGGTTCTTCTCGTGGGTTTTAGCCTCTCTCGCGGATCGTGGTCTGCTCGTGCCAAAGACTGACTGAGTAGTGTTAGTCTCCAGGCTTTCCGTCTGCGGACAGCTTGACGTAGGCTGGGTGCGCGGTAAGAGTCCCGCGCCATGGCGCGTACAGTGCACTGCGTGAAGCTGGACAAGGATCTCGATGGCCTAGAGAAGCCGCCGTTCCGCGGCGAGCTCGGGCAGCGTGTTTTCGATCAAGTCTCCGGGCAAGCGTGGCGTTCCTGGCTCGAGCACTCCAAAATGCTCATCAACGAGTACCGCTTGGATCTTACGAGCGAAAGCGGCCAGCGCCTGTGGATGACCGAATGCGAGAAGTTCTTCTTCGGCGATGGTTCCTCGGCCCCCGCCGAGTTCAAGCCAGTAGGCTAGTTTCGACCTACACGCCGTCTGGCCTCGGAGCCGGTTTGTGAGTTCTACTCCCTGCGGTACGCCCTGACGCTGGAACCGCCCGGGGCGGCTTCAACACCATAGTGACGTTTTTGCCCTCGCCGACCCTTCAGTGGTGGGGGCTTGGTGCGTTTGTCCGAAGGAGTCAGGTCGGGCTCCGGATAAGAGTAGGCGATTCGCTGTCGTCCGACTCAGACGGTGCGAAGGTCGCGCGCGTTCCAGCCCATCAAGTACAGCAGCGTGTCGAGCCGTTCGTTGTGGTTCAGGCTCATGTCCGCCACCTCTTGCAGCTTGGCCTTGGCTCGAAATGCAATGCCGAGCCCGGCGGTCTGCAGCATCAAGATGTCGTTCGCCCCGTCGCCGATGGCAACGCTCTGCTCGATGCGACAACTGTACACTTGCGCCATGTCCTTCAGGACTTGAGCCTTGCGCTCGCTGTCGACGATGACGCCGCGGACTCGGCCAGTGAGCTTGCCGCCCTCTACCTCCAGCTCGTTCGCGAACGCGAAGTCGAGGCCGAAGCGTGCCTTCAGCGCGTCTACGAAGAAGGTGAATCCGCCGCTCACCAGCCCAATTTTGAAGCCCAGGCCTTGCAGCTTTTTGACCCAGCGGTCAGCTCCTGGTGTGAGCTCGAAGTGATCGATGAGACCGTGCGCGCGCTCGATGGCCAAGCCCTCGAGTAACTTCACGCGCTCGGTGAGCGCGCCCTTGAAGTCGATTTCTCCGCGCATGGCCCGCGCCGTGATGGCCGCGACCTGCTCCTTCACGCCAACTAGCTCCGCCAGCTCGTCGATGAACTCCCCTTTCACGAAGGTCGAATCCACATCCATGCACACCAGTCGCTTCGTGCGACGGAAGATGTCGTCCTTCTGCACCGCCAAGTCCACGCCAAGCTCCATGCCCATGCGCAAGAACTTGCCGCGTAGCTCCGCCAGCTCGGCGGCGCGCAGGTCCACACCCGGTGGCAAGTCGGCAATCAGCTCGAGACCGTTCAGCTCGTCGTCGGACAACGAGCGAATCTCGCGGATATTCATCGAGCTCGTCGCCATGAAGCGGGTGATGGCGGAGGTGGCCCGCCCATCCGAGAGTGGGCCCAGCAGCGTCACCGCGATGGCCGGTGCCTGCGGCGCTTCAGTCGCCTCCGCCGCGTGCTTGAAAGGCGTTACTTCGAGCCTTAGTCCGAGGTCCGCCGCCGCGAACAGAATTTTCCGAAGCGCGTAGGAGTTCTTGGGCAAGTCCACGATCGCTGACAGCATGAGGTAGCCGTTCAGGACCGACTGGCCGATATTGATCAGCGCAGCGCCATCCTGGGCGATGATTTCTGCCAGCCGAGCGGTGACGCCGGGCCGGTCGGCGCCGGCAATGTGGAGCACGAGGCGGTCAGGGTGCTCGGTGTGGGTCATGGGGCCGTAACATGCCAGGGAGGTTGCCCGCCGCAAGCATTTCGGTGTGAGCCCTTGCACTTGGAGCCTGCGTGGTCGAGAGTACCGCGCTCGTGAATCTTGCGATGTCGCGAGCTCTGAGATCGGCTTGGCACAGGTTGGCGGCGCTTGGGATCGCCGCGTGCTTGTTGTTTGGACCAGCGCCTTCCGCGGCGCAAACGGCCGGCGCGCCGCCCGCGATTGGTGCGCCCGCCGCCAGCTCCGCGCCCTTGCCACGACCTGCCGGTCCTCCGGCGCCGCCCTCGGCAGCTCCGACCGACCCTGGGCAGCCCACCGACCGCGCTGGGCCGGCTCGTGCTGCCGAGCCCGCTCGTTCGCCAGACGCCGCAACAGTGGGTGCTCCAGAGCCAACGCCTAGGGCCGAGGACGTACCCGGTCTTGGGCCAAGCGCGCCTGGGCCGAGCGCGAACGCGAGTGCAGCTGCACCGACCTCGCCGGTCGCGAGCGCCGCTGGCTCAGCCGCGCTCGGCAGCTCACCCGCGCCGAGCAGCTCAGCCGCACCTGCGCTCGGTTTCTCGGTCAAGCTCGGCGACTACCCCGTCCTTTCGGTGCGCGGGCCGCACCAGGGCAAGCCGCCAGAGGCGCGGGCGCGCGAAGCGAGCGAGTCTCTCAAACGCGCTTATGAGTCGGAGACCACGAGCGACGTCTCAATCATTCGAAAAGGCGAGCTTGCCACACTGGCGGTGGGCAAGACTCCGATTATCGAGCTCTCGGCGGAAGACGCTGAGCTCGCTGGAGCGAGCTCGCTCGACGTGCACGCGGCGAACGCCGCCTCGTCGATTCGTCAAACGCTGATTTCGGAGCGAAAACGCGCCGCCATAGCCAAGAGCGCCTTCTCTTTCTCGCTGGTCGTTTTCTTCGGACTTATCGCCTTTTACCTGATCAGAAAGCTGGGAGACTTCTCGGAGCGGGGTCGTGCCTTCATCGATGGGAGGACCGACAAAGATCTCTCGATACGCTTTCAGAACATCGAGTTCGTGCGCCCTGCCATGCTGCGCTCTACCGGCGTTTTGGCGCTGGGCACGCTGAAGTGGTTGGCGCAGTTCGGTGTGGCGTACACCTGGCTGGTCGTCGTGCTGTCGCTGTTCGAGTCGACACGCGGCTACACCCAGAAGCTGACCGGCTTCGTGCTGGCGCCGCTTTCTCAGCTGATGGAGCGGCTGGCGACCGCGCTGCCGCTGCTCGTGGTCGCCGTCTTGGCAGCCCTGGCGGTATTCGTGTTGGTGCGCTTCGTGGGCCTATTCTTCGTCAGTGTCTCGCGCGGAGAAAAGCCCCTCGGCTGGTTGCCCAGCGATTTGGCCGGACCCACCAGCATCCTTTTGCGGCTCGGCATCGTGCTGGCCGCACTTGTGTTCTTGGCGCCGGTGGTAACCGGCGACAGCGATGGCGCGGTGGGGAGGGTGGGAGCCATCGCGCTCATCGCCTTGGGCTTGTCCGCTACGCCCGTGCTTTCTTCGGCGACAGTGGGCGTCATCACTCTCTACGGACGCCGGCTCAGGGCGGGCGAGTACGTGGAATTCGGCGCCTACCGCGGGCGCGTGGCTGAGCTGAACCTGCTCGAGCTCCGCTTGACCGTTACCGACAAGACCGAGCTGCGCGTGCCGCATCTGCTCACGCTGGTGCGTCCGCTCCGCGTGCTTGGCGCTAGGCCGCGGCTCACTCTGGACGTGTATGTGAGCGCGGCGTCCTCGGTAACCGAGGTGCGCTCGCTACTCGCAACCGTCGCCGGCAAGGTCGGCGCCGAGCCCAGCGTCGAAATAGTGTCGGCGGACGCGGACGCCATTCGCTTTCGCGTCGCGGCTACTTGCGAATCGTTGGAGGCTCGCACGGCGTTTTACATTGCCGCGCTCGACGCGCTTTCGAGCGCGAGCATCACGCTCGGAAGGGACCACGGGTGAACGAAGGCATTGGGCTTCTACTCGGCCTACTGCTCTTGGCCTACCTCGGCAGTAGCTTGGTCGGTGGCCGGGCCATTCGCGGGTTTGGCTTGCCGTCCGGCGCTGAGTACCTGGTGCTGGGATTTGCGATCGGGCCACACGTTCTGGATCTAGTGGGGCGCTCTCTGGCGCACGCTTTCGAGCCCGTGGTTTTGGTCGGCACCGGCTGGCTGGCGCTGGTGATCGGCGTGAGCTACCTACGTGTGGCGGAACGCTGGATCCACCCAGCCAGGGCCGCGGTGGGTGTGATGCTGGGCATGCTCACGTGCATGACCGTGGCGTTTGCGGTGTATTGGTTCGCGCCGCAGTTCGGAAATTTCGAAGGTTTTTCCCGGATTGCGTTGGCGCTGGGCATGGGGGCGTGCGCCTCCAGCACG
>Ga0163144_10031205_pt1 | contig 10172 bp, 9 predicted proteins | sample OliLak19BULKMAT1_FD_123175 | JGI IMG/M metagenome (GOLD analysis project Ga0163144, IMG submission 123175) | Freshwater microbial mat bacterial communities from Lake Vanda, McMurdo Dry Valleys, Antarctica - Oligotrophic Lake LV.19.BULKMAT1 | ecosystem: Environmental > Aquatic > Freshwater > Lake...
CGGCGATGCCCAAGGGCGAGCGGCCCCGTACGGCGTGTACGATCCGGAACGCAACGAGGGTCACGTGTGCGTGACGACTTCCAGCGACACGGCCGACTTGGCCGTGGATGCCATCCAGGACTGGTGGGGTAAGACCCGAGCTCATTATCCGAAGGCGAAGCGTCTGATGATCGAGGCCGACTCGGGCGGCAGCAACGGCGCGCGGTCCCGGCGTTACAAGAAGCGTCTGCAAGACTTCGCGGACCGGAGCGGGTTGGAGATCGCGGTCTGTCATTACCCTCCGGGGTGTTCGAAATGGAATCCGATCGAGCACCGACTCTTCAGCGGGATCATGGCCGCGTGGGCCGGTCGCGTGCTATGCACGCTGCTGATCGTGCTGGGCTACATTCGCCGCACGACGACGGCAACGGGCCTGAACGTGACGGCCGTGCATTCCGACCGAACTTGCCGAACCGGGATGAAGGTCTCCAAGTCCGAGTTCAACGCCATTCAACTGACGCGTTGCGAGATCTGTCCGCAATGGAACACCACCATTCGACCATGCCCTAAAATCACGGAGTAGTTCTTGGACGGATACTTGGCACGCATGGCGAGCGTCCCGGGACGCTTCAGCTACGAGTTGGAGTTGCCACCACTGCCCAACAGCAACGAGCCGTATCAGGTTGTCGGACAGGACTCAAGCTTGTCGTTCGAGGAGTTGGCGAGCGTTGTTGCCGGACGCCTCAGGCAGGACGACATAGGAACTTAAGTTTTTCACAGCCGTTCGCTTTGACTCGAAGGCCAAGTCGACGGCGCTTGAGAAAGACGCCTACCGCCCTTCGCGGAGACGGTCGCCTAGGAAGTTTTCCAGGTCAGCGATGTCGTAGATCTTCTTGACGGTTTTGTCGACGTCGTACTCGACGCGGCGGAAGCTGATGACGTCGTTTTCGACGGTGACGTAGCAGGCTTTCCAGTTGCCGTCGCGGGGTTGGCCGACGCTGCCGACGTTGCAGAGCGTCTTGGTGCCGTCGAGCTTGTGGGAGCCGCCGAGGTCGTCCGGGGAGAGGAACTGCAGGTTTTCGGTGAAGATGCCGGGGACGTGAGTGTGGCCTTGGAAGCAATACTTTTCCACCAGTGCGTAGATCCGTTCCATCTTCCGCTGGTTATAAATGTCTTCGGGGAAGACGTATTCGTTGAGCGGATTGCGGGCCGAGCCGTGGACGAACAGGTAGCCGTTCTCGCGGTGCGAGCGCGGGCGTTCGGCCAGGAATTCCCAGCGGCGTTCGCGGATGGCCTTCGGTTCCGGGCCGTTCTCCAGCTGCGTCCGCGTCCAGAAGATCGCTTTTTCCGCGCTGGCATTGAAGCCATCCGGGTCGAACATGGCACCCTGGTCGTGGTTGCCCATGAGCACGAGCTTGGCATCGGTGATCAGGTCGATGCACTCGCGCGGGTTGGGTCCGTAGCCGACCACGTCCCCGAGGCAATAAATCTCGGTGATGCCTTGGGATTTGATGTCGGCCAATACGGCCTGGAGAGCTTCCAGGTTGCTGTGGATGTCGCTGATGATGGCTTTCACGCCGCAACTCTCTCAATCGTGCCGGAGTACGAACGTCTCCGGGAACCGGGACTGCTTAACCGACCAGTATAGAGCAAGAGTCTGTTTCCGTAAACTAACACTTTCGGAAAGTCGCTTCTTCCCCGATGCGCCGGTACTGCACGACCGGGCCACATCCTCTCAGCGAGCGGCGGTGTGTAAGCCCGCTGAGTCTCTTTCGGAGTGCCGATCGGAGAATCCGGACTTTTTGCTTGCATCGAGATTTGACCTCGCTTAACTTACTTCGACATTCAGCAGGTCATCCGCCTGCAGGTCATCCGCCTGCAGGAGGATCACATGAAATTTCGGCCGACGCTGATGGACCTGGAGGCACGGACCGTGCCGACGGTCGATCCCACGGGTTACGAACCGAACGCTGTTCCCGTCCAAACCAATCCACCGCCAATCCAATAGTTGGCGACCGCGCCAACCTCGACGCCATAGACTCCCGGCGTTCCTGCGGCACCGCCCGCTATGCCTCCAAGCTATCAGGCCGAAATCGATGATCTGAATAAAATGATCGCCGCAATCAGCACCATGCAGCCACAGATGGACTTGCTTTTGGCCAACCTTCTCGGACAGCAGAATGGTCTGGAGGCCGCCAAAGCCATAGCAACGCAGAATTCGGCTGCGACTCAGGCGAAATATGACGCGGCAAAGTTGCGGCTTGACGCCTTCATCGCGAATGCCGGCGGAGATTCGCGGAACTGGACTGATGAGCAGCGTGCCGAATATAATCGCATTGCCGGCGAAATGAATGCTTTGAATAATCAGAAAAAAGCTTATTCATATGATGCATCGAAGATTGATAAATTAATTTTTATGGTTAAGGCGCGAATCCAATCCATCGAACAATAATAAGCCAATCTGAAATTATGCCATGATAAGGCTGTTGCCGGAATCACACACATCAATAACTCTATACGCAACACCGTTGATCCTGGCACGCAGCCGATCATCCTTCAGACGCCGCCTTTCAGCACCCGATCGACGGGAGTGATTTGGGTTGGTGGCAACTTCCGACGGCGTAAAACAGCGGCATCACGTGTCGTTTCAAGCAACTTAGTGAGGAGTTCGCCATGTTGGCCGTTAAGATCATGCAATGGTTTGCTGCCGTCGTCAGACTGCTTACGATTACGCTGCGAGGTAGAAATTTATTATATCTTTCCATGTACGTACAGTCCGGATTTCCAAATATTATTGATTATCTTGAGCAGCGGCTTAACAATTATGATGTCAATTCTTTAACGTATATTTTAAAACTTGAATCTGTGATTACGAATCTAGTTTATATTTCGGATCAATATTCGAAAATTTCCTGGGAACTTGAGCGACGAATTTGGACGTGGGACTATTACGATTCCAGCGTTCGCAGCTACCATGCTTCATTGCGTAACCGCGAAGTAGAACTCCGATACGGCTATCGCTTAACACCCCTACCGCCGATCCCGCTTATGCCGACATCACTTAGGCCCAAGAAGAGTCGGGACTGATGGTGGGCCAACCTCAATCAGGAAATGTTGATGACAGCATTCATGGCGGTGATTTATTCCGCGTGTCTAGCATTTAGTGGACATGGCACTCAGATCGAAGCGTTACGCAAGGAGTTACGATAAGTACGTGCCGAAAACGTATTGCAATCCGCGACTAACCAGACCAACGTGAAACTCATCACGAATCTCGGCACGATCATCGAGATCAACATAATCCGAGCCGAAAAACAGCTCAAAGACGCCCTATGGAAATCAAGCGACTCGAGGCCGAGATCAAGAAGCGAGATGAGGAAAAAGCGAAAGCTCCACAAGTCGCTCCCGACAAGACACAGCAACGAAACCGCCGGGCAGCTTGCCCGGCGGTTTCGTTTCCCATCGCCTGCACATTTACAGTATCTCCGCCGTGAACGGCTTCGCTTTCTCGACGATGCTGATCGGTCGGCCGTTGGGCGTGTCGTTCTTTTTGGTGTGGTCGATGCCGACGAGGTCGCAGACGGTGCCGAGGAAGTCCTGCGGGGGCACCGGGCGATCGACGACGGTTGCACCTTCCTTGTCCGTCTTGCCGATGACGGCACCGCGTTGGCCGGCGCCGAACATCGCCAGGCTCCAGGCTTTGGGATAGTGATCGCGGCCGGGCTTTTCGCCGCGGGTATTGATGTTCGGCGTGCGGCCGAACTCGCCCATCCAGACGACCAGCGTCGAATCGAGCAGGCCGCGTTCCTTAAGGTCCTCCAACAAGGCGGACATGGCGGCGTCCACTTGTTGGCTCAGGGCCTTCACCTTGGTGAAGTTGTCCTGGTGCGTGTCCCAGCCGCCGAGGGCGACCTCCACGAACGGTACGCCGATTTCCACCAGCCTCCGAGCCATGAGGACGCTGTCGGCGAATCTGCCCGTGCCGTACTTGCCCTTGGCGGCCGCGGATTCCTGGGTGATGTCGAAGGCCTTGGCTTCCTTCGAGTTCATCAGGGCCACGGCACGTGCATAGGCGGTGCTGTGGTCGGTGATGACGCCGGCTTGGTAGTCGTGGAAGAAGGCTTTTTCCATCTGTTCGAGCAGGTCGAGCCGGTTGGTCTGCGCCTTGGCGGCGGCGACGGACTTGAGATCTTCGAGGCCTCGGCCGGCATCGGTGATGATGAGGGGCGAGTATTTCGGCCCGATGAAGCCCGAGCCGAAGCTGCGGTTTCCGATGGAAACGAAGTTCGGCACCGGCGTTTCCGATCGCCCCTTTTCCATGGCGACGATCGAACCGAGCGACGGATAGGTCACACCGCCGGCGCCTTCGCGGTAGCCGGTGTGCAGGTTGTACTTGGCCCGAGCGTGTGCTCCTTCCGGGCTGGTCATGCCGCGGACGAGCGTGCCGTGATTCATCCAGGTTGCGAGCTTGGCGAAGTGCTCGCTGATCTCGATGCCGGAAGCACTGGTCTTGATGGGTCGAAATTCGCCGGCGCCCTTGGACTCGGGCTTGAGGTCGAAGGTGTCCTTGTGCGACGGGCCACCGTCCATCCAGAGGAGGATGACGTTCTTGACCTTGCCGGTCGCCTTGGCCGGCGAAGATTTCGCGGCATCGGCGAGGACGTTCATCCAGCCCGAGGCGGCCAGCGTGCCGACGCCGGCGGCCGAGAACTGCATCATGCGACGACGATCGAACATGGATCACCTGAGGTTGGGAGTGTGGGTTCGGTTGAGTCTGCGGTTATCGGATCAGCATGAACTCGCTGGAGTTCGACAGTGCCCAGAGGATGTCCGCGGCCGAGTCCCGACCGTTGGCATCCAGGTAGGCAAGCAGACGCGTGGATTCATCCGCGGTCGGTCGGCGCGACAATACGGAGAGATACATTGCTTCGATGGCGTCGGCGGGCTTAACGTTCGGCTTAAAGAAGGCTCGAAACGCATTGGGAAAGTTGGCGAGATTAGCCTTACTGTTCATCAATTTCAAGGCCTGCGGAATGCCTGCTTCGTACTCGGCCTGGTTGGCGGTTTCGGACCCGGCGAGGAAGAAGGTCACGAACTGATCGCGCTGGTTGCCGCCCCCCCTCATCGGCGCGGGCTTGGCCTTCGGCTCGCCTTTACCCTTGGCGGGAGGCAGGGCGGCCAGTGCCGTGGCGTTCAATACCTGGAGGCTGTCGTAGAGCTGTTCCGGCAGCATGACCTTGACGCGATTGTGGCTGTAAAGTTCATCGTCCTTGGCGTTCGACGGCAGCGGTTTCGAGCTGCGTTGATACGCTTCGGAAAGCAAGATCGCCTCGTATAGGTCCTTCAAGTTGAACTTATTGGCGGCGAACTGCAACGCGAGGGCATCGAGCAGTTCCGGATGCGAGGCGTCCTCGGAGTCCTTCATGTCGTCGACGGCTTCCACAAGACCGCGGCCGAAGAGTAAGGCCCAGGTCCGGTTGGCCATCGCCTTGGCGAAGTACGGGTTATTCGGGCCGGCGACCCAAGCAGCCAGGGCTGGGCGATACGGCTCGCGGTCGGCGAACTTTGGGGTCGCTTCGCCGAGGAACTTGGGCGAAGTTTTGATCGCGGCTTCCGGGAAGAAGTCCTTGGCCTTCGAGGGGCCGAAACCTTCCTTCACGCCGATCTTGTTGTTGTCTCCGCCCTTGTTCACGTTCCTGGGCCTGTCGGCGACGACTTTGGAGAAGAAGCCCGCTAGTTCCCAATACTCGGTCTGCTTGACCGTCGTGAAGGGGTGATTGTGGCATTGGGCACAGGCGACCGACTGGCCGAGGAAGTGCGTGCCGACGGCGTCCGTGAGTTTGTCGATGGTGCGGTTGGCGAGGAAAAAGGTGACTTCGGGATTGGTTTCCACGTCCCCGGTCGTGCTGAGCAGTTTGGTCGTCATCTCGGCCCACGACGCGTTCTTGTTGAATTCGGCGGCGAACCAGTCGCGGAGCGGGTCCTTCAGCACGAATCGGTTATCCGAATCGCGGGGGAAGAGCTTGGTCGTCCACAGGTCCGCGAGATGCCGACCGTAGTTCGGCGAGGCGAGCAGCGTCGCCACCAACCGCTCGCGCTTGTCCGATGCGGTCGAATCGAGGAAGGCCTTGGCTTCGTCCCCGGTGGGGATCGTGCCGGTCAGGTCGAGGCTGACGCGCCGCAGAAACTCGGCATCGGTCGTCCGCTCGGAGGCAGGGATGCTTTCGGCCTTCAGGCGGGCATCGATCTGCTGGTCGATGAACTTTGCCAGCGCGGCCGGGGTCAGAACCGCCGGCAGCTTAACTGCAGGCTTTGTGTCGACCGGCTTGGCGGCTTCCACGGGCTGGGTCGCTTTAGCCGGCTGCGCCGATTCGGCCTTGCGTTTGGCGTCCGCGGCTTCCTTCAGCTTTTTGCGCAGTTCGAACTTCTGAGCTGCCTTTGTCTTGGCGTCGTCAGCAACGGCCCATGTCGGTCGGCTCAGGCCCACCGCTGCAGCGGAGAACAGGATTAAGGCGATAACGCGGTAACTACGCATGGCGGCACTCCGAATTCGTCCTTACGACAGTCAACTTAGTTCATCCAACCCAGCGGCACGATTTCAGTTCCGTTTTTTTCACCCTCACTCACGACGGCAGGCGGCGAACCATTTCAGCGCAGGCTGCGTAAATCCGTCAGGCACCCGGCTGCGAGACTCGACCCATGATTTCTTCGTTGACGAATCCGAACCTGCTCCTCGGCGGGCTGATTCTGGCATTTCTGCAACTCTTGGCTGCGCTGCCGTGGATTTATGCGATCGACCCGAAGAACTTTCGGGATGCCGTGCGGCAGCCCTCGTACCTGGCCGGGGCAGCCGGCGTTTTTGTCGTCATCGGCCTGCTCTTCGCCGTCTTCCTCGGCTTCCGCGGCGACTCGGCAGGCCTGCAGTTCATCGGCAAGATTTACGGCTCAGTTCTGAACATGCAGCTTCTGATCGACCTGTTCATCTACGGGCCGCTCTTTTTCACTCTGCTGTTCCCGAAGATGGGCGCCGTGGCGTTGGCGGCCTACCGAGAAGGCTGGCGGCAGCCGATGTTCTGGCTGATCGTCGTCGCCGCCATCGTCGCCAGTTGGATTTCGGTCGTGCTGCCGTACTTCACCTTCGGCGACGACTTCAAGATGATGAAGCAGATCGGCTTCGACATCATCATGCTCTCCGCCGTGCTGTTCGGCGTACTGGCGTCGAGCATCTCGATCTCGGAGGAAATCGAAGGCCGGACGGCATTGACCGTCATGAGCAAGCCGGTGAACCGCCGGCAGTTCCTGCTCGGCAAGTTCTTCGGCATTCTTATGGCCTGTCTGGCGATGTCTCTGATTCTCGGTCAGAACTTCACTTGGACGACCAAGGCCAACCCCGAGTTCGACCCGATCAACAAAGACCGTGCCATCGACCCGATGAACGAGGAAGCCAAGGCCGAGGTGATCCCGTACTTCGCCAAAATCGTGCCCGAAGGCCCCGCCCGGCAGTTGATGGTCGGCACCGGCGACTGGTTTGGGGACACGATGGCCAACACGATGGGCATCGCGCTGGGGTTCGGACAGGTTATGGTCTTGCTGTCCGTGAGCGTGGCTCTTGCCACCAGGTTGCCCTTCATCGTCAATGTGCTGATCGGCTTGGTGATCTACTTCCTGGGTCACTTGGCGCCCGTGATCGTACGGGTTACCGAAAAGGTGACCGATCAGGAAAGTACGGCCCGTGGGCTGGTCCGCTTCTTCGGCAACGTCTTCGACACGCTGCTGCCCGCGCTCGAGTTCTTCAACATGGGCCCGGCGATCATCCGCGAAACGCCGCTGTCTCTCATCCCGTTTGCCGGCTACGTGGCCGTGGTGATCGGCTACGCTCTGATCTACACGCTGATCATGTTGATCGTCGGCCTGCTCTTGTTCGAAGACCGCGACTTGGCATGACTTCACTTTGCGGCGTTTGCGGTCTTCTTGGTGAAACTCTTCCTGCCCCGCAGCACCCACACGACCGCGACCTGTATGCCGCCCGCGATGCAGGCGACATACCAGGCCGCCAAGTGGGCCAGGCCGCAGGCGATCATGGCCGCCTGTCGGGCCGGGGGCATGTCCACGGCGGCATCAGGGTTCACCTTCAGCGGTCCGGCCTTGGCGAGCAGGTAGCCGACGATGCCCGCAAGGATTGCGAAGCCCGCAGTCAGCGCGACCGTGAACAGGATCGGCTTAAGTAGGGATGCCGCATCCCGCGTCGGTCGCTTGCCCAGCCGAGCCGCCGCCGCCAAGCCGAGACCGTAGACCGCACCCATCGCGAGACCCGGAAACCAGCCCCAACCGACGCCGAGCGAGGTCGTAACCTGATCGTGAATGAGGCCGTAGGCTCCGAGGGCGGACGTGCCGTAGAGTGCGATTCGCAGTGCTTCCATGGGGGTGATCTACCGAAACCGGCCGAAGCGAACCAGTCGACAGAGGATTCTCAAAAAAATGGACTATTTCACGATTGAGATCGGCAGGTAGTTGTGAAGGTGGGAAGCCCATGCCGTTCGCAACGTTTCCGATGAATCGTCCCCTCCGACGGTTCAGTAATCGCCCAAGACTTCACCGCCTGCGGGTGTGACCAATCCCCAGAAGACATGCTCGGCGATGTTCGGATGCAGCGTCCGCACGCTGCCGTCGAACATCGCTACGGGCAACCCGGCCGGGTGTGGCGTCTGGAGGCGGTCGCACCAACTATCGTGGACCGGTGGACGAACGGCAAAAGGAATGCCGGCAGGCAAAGGCACGTACTGAACCAAGTCCGAACCGGTAGACTGGCCACGGCCGTTCGAAACCGGGTAGACGTCTCGAAGGACCTTGTCCGCGAAGGTGGCCCGTCGCGGCGCGGTAAATCCCGGCTCGGCAAGCAATTCGTCCCAATCGATACTGCAATGAATGCGGTGCTCGCTTTCGTTGATCGTGTAACTATGCGACGTGTACCAGTACCGTTCTGCGAAGGCCAGTGTCGAAGATGTGCCGTCCTGAATCGTAAACGGAAACGTCATCGATCCGTCGAACGGAATCAGATTGTAGGAATAGCTGATTTTGCGTCGAGTCGGGCCGGCACCAATGTTCGCCGCAAAAGACGGGTCGGCCGGACTGAGATAGACTGCGATGTAAGGATCGTTGTATACATCTGATGCTTCCCGCGTCCACGGCTCCTTGATCGGCACCCGAGCATTCGGTGCGGTGAAATTCAGGATTTGCGAGAAAAGTGACGCTCCGGTGAAACTGCGGACGTTGGGCGCGCTCGTCGGCAGCTTCGAAATCTTGTCCGCATTCGCCGAATAAAAGCTGTGCAGTCCAAGAGAGATTTGACGAAGATTGTTCGTACTCTGAGTCTGTAGCGCCGCCGTGCGCACACGTTGAATCGCCCCAAGCGTCAAACCGATGAGTACTGCGATGACCAGGATCGCAACGACGAGTTCCAACAACGTCACGGCACGTCGGACGGGAATAATCATCGCTGCACTCCGCTTCCGATGTCACTGGGATAGGGATTTCACGTCGGAGTATTGAGCTGATGTCGATGTCTGATTGTTGATCGTCAAGATGCCCTTCACCAAAGTGACGTAGTCGTGTTTGGCAGGTGCTGCCGGAGGCGAATTGACACCGTACCAATCGATCGCTTAAGAAAGTTCGGCATCGGGGTTGCCCGGCGAGTTAATCGGTAATTGTGCTGATTCGCCTTTGATGGGTGAGTGGTTGTAAGTGGTCACACCGGGCGGACCAGCGGCAAGCGTCCTTAGGTATATCGTCACTTCGATTTTAGCTTCGTCGGTGAACCCGCCAACGACACCTTTATAGGAAATTTTGCCCGAGCCGTTGACCTTGTAGTACACATAGGGAATACCCTTCGGATCAGTGCCTTGTCCTTTTTTCGCGTCGCATTTCGCTTCTTCGACGATGGCTTTTGGCGGGTTCGGCGGCAATGGTCCTTGACCGCACAGGATGCCGCATATCCCCAGCATGAGGAAAACAGCGGATGAAACTCGCAAGCATTTAAATCGCACGAACACATACCTCGGGAAAAATCTTCGACACTGCCCAGATAGTGACGCCGTTCAGGATTATACCGGATTTCGGGGGGGGGGGGGGGGGGGGAGAAAGAGTTTTTTTTGTTTTTTTTTTTTTTTTTTATCTATTCTCTTTTCTTTTGTTTC
>Ga0163144_10031207_pt1 | contig 10172 bp, 7 predicted proteins | sample OliLak19BULKMAT1_FD_123175 | JGI IMG/M metagenome (GOLD analysis project Ga0163144, IMG submission 123175) | Freshwater microbial mat bacterial communities from Lake Vanda, McMurdo Dry Valleys, Antarctica - Oligotrophic Lake LV.19.BULKMAT1 | ecosystem: Environmental > Aquatic > Freshwater > Lake...
TGCAGCAAAGACCACAGCCGCTAGAAGCAGCTATTGCCTTGCCAATTCACATTGACGGAGCGTAGATACAGAAAGCGTTCTAGCCCATCTGGCACCTTTTTGCCTTTATGTCGGCTCAACCCCTCTTGCGTCCAGTTCGCTATATCTGTGCTTTGGGCTGATCGATAGCTGATCAGCCCATCGGTAAAAAGTAGGAACTGACAGCGGGGGACGGCTGAATTTTCTCCTAGCCGTTGAGAGCATAAGAATGAGTTCGTCGCGGCTATACTCCCTTAACAAAGTGGTTTCAGTCGTTTTCATGTTCTTACACAATTCTCACAAGAATCTTATCGAGTTCTAAAAAGAATGTTAGCATCTAATTGCAATCTGAAAAGATGTTATTAAGGTGTTTTTAGCGTCTTTTCAGATGAAGCGTGTAGGATTGTTTTGTAGGAGAATTGGTATGCCCCCAGTGAGCAAGCGCTTTACAATCACCGTGCCCGATTCGGTCTATGAAGACCTAGAACACTGGTCAGATCAGCAAGGCAGACCAGCGGCTAATTTAGCTGCTTTTCTGGTTGAAGTAGGGATATTGGCAGCCAAAGAACGAGGGGAAATTCAACCGAAAAAATCTGCTGGCAAGGGCAAGTAAGGGGGCGATCGCATTGGAGAAAACAATATGTCGGTTCTCACAATCAAAGATCTAGAAAAAATGCAGTCACAGCTTCCTGATTACCGAATGGAGTTAGTTGACGGAGAAATTGTTGTCATGAGTCCATCGGGCTATGAATCGGATGAGGTTGCTACTCGGATGTCAGCGAAGCTGTTCAACTGGGTGGACGATAGGCGATTGGGTCGGGTAACAGGGTCTAGTGCGGGATTCACCCTGCCAAACTCAGATACACGCGCTCCTGCTGTTTCCTTCGTTCTGGCTAAACGGTTACGGCGATCTCCGCAATCGTTTGCTGAAATCGCACCAGACTTAATGGTTGAAGTGAAGTCCCCTACTGACAGCCTGAAAAAACTACGAGAGAAAATTGCTGCCTTTCTAAGCCAAGGGACACGGGTAGGGCTTCTAATTAATCCAGAGCAGCAATGGATCGAGATTCATCGTTCAGGGCAAGAGATGATTACTTTAAAAAGCGGTGATGTGCTGACTGTGCCGGATTTGATTCCTGGATGGGAAGTCAACGTCTCCGATTTATGGTCACCTGTTTTTGATGAAGGCTAGGAGGGGTCGTGCAAAGAACCCCATGATGCCGATACCCCGATCAATATGATGCGGTGACTGAGTTTCTAGAGGCGATTCACCAGCAGTCCTAGAAGAGACAGCGAGTGAAGCCATCCAAAACACCTGTCTTGCCAAAAAGTTTCTTGAAAAGTGCGGCATTTCCCCAGATCTGCGGTTAGATCAGACAGACTCTCTACAGCACAAGTCGATGGCAACCGCCAAAGCCGCAGCCGAGTCAACAAGTTTCCCGTTTGAAACCCCAAGGAGGTCAGCCCGTGACATAGAAAACCCTTTAAAAAGTCGAAACCCCCACTGCTTGTAACAGAAGGGGCGAAAAGACTTTTATTTAATTCTGGATAGGATTCGGAGACTCTAACTGCGCCCATCGAAAGCAAACGTTAGGTCATCCAGCTTTGCTATGCCAATTTTAGTCGCAATTGGTCAAAAGGTGCAACCTCTTTGACCAATTTCACTAATTTTGCCTAGCTTCCTATCTGCCGTTCGTTCACCAGGCATAGGGAGTTGATCATGCATCGAAGATTTTGTGACCTTTGGGAGGACAGACCATGAATCTGCCTCTCGCCCCCTCCTCCAAGGAGTTTGGAGCTAAACCCCAACCCAAACGCTCCCATCCAAGTTCCCAATTTCAGTCAGTAGCGGAAGGGGAGGATGCGTTTCTTGCCCTCTTCCTCCATCGTCACGACTACATCTGGGCAGAGCATCCTCAGCTCACCGCCAAACCACAATGGCAGACCGAAAGCCGTCACCCACTCTCAGATCGCTTGATCCTCCAGGGTGGCTATCTCTACGGGGTGCGCTTTGGACCTAAAACCAACTACCTGCTGTTCGATATTGATAGCGGCAGTCTCTACCATCCCCGGCATGACCCATTTGCCATTCCGCGCCTGGTGGCTGCCCTGGAAGCGCTGGAACTGGTTAGCTACATTGCGGTGACCAGTTCTTACAGTGGCGGCATTCATCTCTACTTCCCCTTTGAAAAAGCCCAGAAATCCCATGAGTTAGCGCAGGCGGCTCAGGCACTTTTAGAGAATGCAGGGTTTGTGCTCTCTTTAGGTCAGTTAGAGCTATTCCCCAACGATCGCGGCTTTGTGGATGGCAAACCAGCCCTCTACGCAGCGCATCGGCTGCCGCTACAACTTGGCTCTTACCTCTTGAATCACGAGTGGGAGCCAACTTACAGCATTCAAGCCGCATTCGTGCAGCAGTGGCAGCACTGCCAGCGCCGCAACCCGGTGACGACTAAAACGGTGAAGCACATTCTCCGCATTGCCAAGCGTCAACGGCTGATTCCATCGGGCAAGGCAAACAAGTTTTTGAATGACCTGAATGCTGAGATTGAACCGGGCTGGAGTGGATCGGGGCAGACGAATCGACTGTTGGGACGCATTGCCCTGAGAACCTACATTTTTGGCAAGCTGCTCTATGGCTTCTACCTGGAAGGCAAAGCGCTGGTAGACAAAATTGTTGAGGTCGCGACCTCCCTGCCTGATTACCGGAGCTACTGCGGGCATCAGCATGAAATTGAGCATCGTGCCGAGGAGTGGGCGCAGTGCGTGGAGAATAGTTCTCGCTACTTCCCATACCAGCGAAAGGCAAAATCAAACCCGGTTCACACTTCACAACCAACACAATCAACAACGCCAAGTTGGCATGAAATGAGGCAGGAAGAATCGCGGGAGCGAATTAGCAGCGCGATCGCTGGGCTTTTAGAATCCAACACACTTCCCGTTAGACCGACTGCCCGGTTTAATGCGCTGGTGCGGCAAGGAATTGGCGGTGGAACGCTTTATAAACATAAGGACTTGTGGCATCCAGAATGTCTCTTGCCTGTGGAGAACCCCCCGCACCCCCCAGTTTTAGCATCTGAGCGCATAGGGGATGCGCCAGAGTGCCCAAGCTTATTAGGGGATGAGTCCAGTAATGCTCTGCTGGGTAAGGGTTTGAATGACTTTGGAAGGTCTGAAACCAAAGTAATAAATAGTAATACTCAGTCGGAAGCGGGAGGAATTGAATCGGTCAAGCAACGGGTGGCAGAAATTAAGGCGCTTCAGGACTATAAACGGGCGGCTCAGAAGGAAGCTTGGGAGCAACTTCAGTTAATTCCGCAGCCTACGACTCCTTCTCCGGCTCACATTGCTCAGATGCAGCAATGGTTGGAATCGGGTGATCCAATTCTGGTGGCAGAAGCTGAAGTTTTTTTTAAGTGCAAGCAAAATGAGTAGAAGTGCAGGCAAGTCTCGTTTACAAGCATCTTGGATAATGACGACCCTAGGGAAATAATGCCAAGATAGGGGGAACTCTGAAGCAAGAGATACTCTGATATTTTTGTATGTCTTGCGATTCGTCCTCTAAAGGTTTGAAGGGATGTCGTTACTGACGATCCATCAACGGCTTAATGCTCTGCTGCCTGCGCTACAATCCCCTCACTTATTGGGAAATAAAGGCATTGGCAACGAAATTGGTTTTTATATTTTTGATTACGATCCTGAGTATGAGCCGTTAGTGCAGCAGCACATTCCCAAACTGCGGTCAAAGCTTGAATCACCACCCAGTAGTCTGAAGGTGGTCGAGATTGACCTCTATAGTGCCGTTTTAAGCATTCTAGAAGAGCGGCGAGTTTTACAAAAGGCATTTGAACTGGAAGCTATCAAAGGTAGTGCGGCTTTGGAGCGATCGGTGAAACCGATGGTACGTCCTGAGCAGGTTGTTCACTACATTCAGAAACAGCTCCAAGGCGATGAGCAGCTAATTTTTCTAACAGGCGTGGGAGCTTGTTACCCGATTTTGCGCTCTCATACGGTGCTCAATAATCTGCATCCAGTGCTCGATCGCACTCCACTCGTGATGTTTTTCCCTGGGTCCTATGACGGACATGAGTTGCGTCTGTTCAACACGCTCAAAGATGACAACTATTATCGCGCTTTCCCGCTAGTGCCTCGCCAGGAGTATTCAGCATGACGATTGAGGTGAACAATGGCATAACGATTGACCAACTGTTCCAAAAGAGCATCCATCGTAATATTAACGGCGTGATTAAGGTTGCTCAGCAGGACGATGAAAGTGTTCGGCAGGAACTCGAAGAGTATATTGTCACCAAGGAACTGGACAAGCATTTTCATGCTTTCTTTGATCGCTACACCAGTGCCCTAGATACCCCAACCGACAAAATGGGAGTCTGGATTTCTGGATTCTTTGGTTCTGGCAAATCCCACTTTCTCAAAATTTTGTCTTACCTATTAGCAAATCAAGAGTTGCAAGGGAAGCAGGCTATCGAGTTCTTCGACGAAAATCGAATTTCTGACCCACTGTTGCGAGCAAACATGACTCGTGCGGCTCATACATCAGCCGATGTCATTCTGTTTAATATTGACTCCAAAGCCGATGCAACCAGCAAAAACCAGAAGGACAGCATTGTTAAAGTCTTTCAGAAGGTGTTGGATGAGCATTTGGGATACTTTGGCACGGTGCCTGCGATCGCTGAATTTGAACGTACCCTCGACGAACAGGGCAACTACCTATCATTTCAGCAGGCATTCCAGACCGCCAGCGGCACATCCTGGCAATCAGCACGAGATGCCTGGGGTTTCCATCAGGATGAGATTAGTCAGGCATTGCAAAGTTGCCGAGGAATGAGTGCTGAGACAGCAAATCGTCTGGTGGAAACCTACGACCAGACTTACAGCCTCAGCGTTGAGAAGTTTGCCTGCACAGTGCGGCAATACCTGGAGAAAAAGGGATTACAGCATCGCCTCATCTTTATGGTGGATGAAGTGGGGCAGTACATTGGCGAGAATAGCAACCTGATGCTGAACCTGCAAACGGTTGTTGAGGATTTGGGAGTCCATTGTGGTGGAAGAGTCTGGGTAATTGTGACCTCCCAGGAAGCAATGGATGAAATCACCAAGAATCGGATTAAAGGGAACGATTTTTCTAAAATTGTTGGGCGATTTTACCGTCCATTCAGCTTATCTTCTGCCAACACCGATGAAGTGATTCGGCTTCGGCTCCTGGCAAAGACAGACGCGGCTGAAAGTTTCCTCAAAACGCTTTACCGTGAAAAAGCGCCCCTCCTGAAGAATCAAATTGCCTTTACCCAGGATAGTGCCGAGATGCCTGGGTATCGGAGTGAAGCTGAGTTTGTGGCAACCTATCCGTTTATTCCCTACCAGTTTCGTTTGCTGCAAAAGGTGTTTACCCAGATTCGGTTGATGGGTGCCGCTGGGAAGCATCTGGCATCGGGAGAGCGATCGCTGCTTGATGCCTTTCAAGTGGCAGCCCAAGCCGTTGCCCATGGGCACAACGATATCCTGGTGCCCTTTCATACGTTTTATCTGGCGATCGCTGGTTTTTTGGATAGTAGCGTGAGCCAGGTGATCACTCAGGCAGAAGCAAACTCCCAGCTTCAACCCTTTGACATTGACCTGCTCAAAACCCTGTTTATGGTCAAGTACGTCAAAGAGATTCGCGCCAACGTGGATAATCTCACGACCCTATGCCTCAGCCACATAGACCAGGATAAACTCAGGCTGCGGCAGCAGGTGCAGGATGGATTAACTCGCCTGGATCGGCAAACCTTAATCCAGCGGGTGGGAGATGACTATAATTTCTTGACCCACGAAGAGCAGGATGTGGGACGAGCCATCAAGAACATTGAAATTGACTCCGGCAAAGTCACCACTGAATTTCAGCGCATGGTGTGGGAGTCCATCTTTACCGATAAAAAGCTGAAATACACTCCCCGCCATCAATACAGTTTTAATCGCAAGCTAGACGATCAGGCTTATGGGCAACAGCTTCATGATTTTGCGCTGCACCTGATCACGCCTTACGCCGATCGCTACCAGGATTTGCAGCCCAACGAAGCCTGTTTACTGGGTACTGGCTCTGGACAGGAGGTATTGATTCGATTGCCTGATGATGGACAACTGATTGACGAGGTGAATGAGCTGGTCAAAACAGATGAATACCTGCGACGCACAGACCAAAGCACCCTTACTGCTTCCCTGAAAACGGTTCTGGCAATTCGGGGAGAGCAAAATAGCAAACGGCGGTCTGATATCGAAGCCAAACTCCGTAACTTAATTGCTCAAGCAGATGTCTTTGCCAATGGTAGCCAGGTGCAAGTGAGCACCCGCGATACTAGAACTGTCCTGACTGAAGGGCTGGTGTACCTGATTGGTAATGTCTACACCAAGCTTACCTATGTGGAGAGCGGGTTTGCCACCGAGGATGAAGTGAACCATGCCCTGACCCGTGAAACGGAGGTGCAAAATTTGCAGGGCAATCATCCCAATCAGGCAGCCCACGGAGAGATGGAAAGCTGGTTGGGTAACGAAGGGCGATCGCATCGGCGGGTCAGTATTCGAGGACTCCTAGAGAAATTTACGAGCCGTCCCTGCGGCTGGTCAGAGTTAGACGTGCTGGGGATCATGGCAGAATTGATCAACAAAGGCAAAGCGGAATTGCGCCGCGCCCAGGAAACCGTCAATCCCCAGGAACGAGGGCTGGTCGCCAGACTGCGGACAAAGGCGGGACAGGATGGATATTTAGTGCGGCTATGCCAGGAAATTGACCCGATGAGCCTGCGAGTGGCGAGAGACTTGGCAAATGATTTGTTAACCAGTGCGCCCCCCACCGATCCACTCAAGCTCTACGACCAGTACCACCAGGTTTTCCAGCAAGGATGCAGCGATTTACAAAGCTGGCTGCATCAGGCAGAGCGAGATCAACTCCCATTTGTGGCACTGCTGAAGCAGCACCTGGAGGCGCTACACAATTTATTAGAAACGGACGGCACTGCCCCCTTCTTCAATGCCATTCGTGACCAGCGAGAGCAGATTGAAGCCTACACCGATGACGGGCACAAGCTAAAGTCGTTCTTTACCGCCCAACTGCCGATATTTTTGCAAGCCAGAGCCGACCTGGCAAAGCTGGAGCCGGAGTTGCGCCATATTAGCGATGCGGGACTACTGACACAGGTAGACCAGGCGCGATCGCTGCTCAGCCTACCAGACCCAACCGCTCAAATTCCTCAGTTAGGAGGACTGCTGAAGCCAGCCCAGGATCAGGTGCAAGCGATTCTGCAACAACAGGTCACAGCGGTGCAACAGGTCGGTGAGCGGGTGCGAGAACAGGTGGGAACTTATGCTCAAGCGGCACATGGAGCGGTGATAGATCGCCTCGATCTAACAACCATGACCCAAGGCATTGAGCAAGTGACTCGTGCTGCAACTAGCGCCGTCAGCATTGACTCCGCGATCGCCCGCCGAAGTGACCTGGAAAACCTATATTCCACCTTGATTCAACAGGTTGACCAACAGGCAACTCAAATTCTAGAGCAACTCAAGGAACAGCCCGATCCAGAACACCCGGTGGTGCAGGTAAAGCCGATTGTTGCGGTGAAAGTGGCGCGAGTTACCTCTAAACCTGTGCTGGAAACGGCTGCGGATGTTGAGGCATATTTAACGGCACTGCGGGGAACACTCATGAGGGAAATTGAACAGGAGAACCGCATTCGATTAGAGTAAGTAGAATTTTGGGGTAGAACGAAACGGAGAACGAGCGATGTCGGTGACTAAAGTTGGGGAAGACCATCAAATTGTCATGCCCAAAGAAATTCGAGAAGCATTGAACCTGAAACCGGGCGATTATTTGGAGATCAAGGTTGTGGACGGAGCCATCATGATGGTGCCGCAAGCCTCCTATACCTCACGCTTGTTTGGCAAGCACCAGTCAGTATGGCAAGGGGAAGATGCTGTGGCTTATGTGCGGCGTGAGCGTGAATCATGGCGCGATTAGCCGACCTGCAAGGGTGCAAAGTGGGAGTGGATACTGTCGTGTTCATCTATGCCTTAGAAGGGCATCCTACCTTTGGCGATCGCGCCATCCAATTGTTTGAACACATCGAGCGGGGCGCAATCAAAGCCGCTGCCTGCGATCTGGTGCTGGCAGAATTGATGGTGAAACCCCTGCGTTCAGGACGCGCAGATATTGCCGAAGGCTATGCCGCTACGTTGCCCCAGTTCCCAAATTTGAATTTTTGTGCCATGACTCAAGCAATTGTCCTTGCCGCAGCGCGATTGCGAGGAAGCAGCAATCTGGGTTTGGTCGATGCCCTGCATCTGGCAGCCACCCATGCCGACGGCTGCACTATTTTCATCACCAACGACACCGCAATTCAGCATCCCGATCCAGGACTGACAATTCTTTTATTATCTGATCTGCTGATTGCCTGAGCTTCAGCTTTCCGGGTCTCGCTTATTCCTATTTCCCTATCACCACTGCTATGAACCGTACTGCTATCAAAAACTTTGCCATCTGGGCGCGCCGATCGCTGCGGGAGCAGGTGAGAACCAGAGCGATTCAGTTTGGCATTAGCGCTACCGACATACAAGAAGCGCAGGAAGTATCTGGGGGATTGGTGGTGGCGGGGCAGGCGCTGAATGCAGACGAAGCAGAGCAGTATCGACGGTTGCGATCGCACCTGCAAGACCTGATGCGGCGACACAAACAGGCGCAGGCATTGGAAATGCTGGTGGATGAGATTGCCTACACCTGGTTTAACCGTCTGGCAGCCCTGCGATTCATGGAGGTGAATGGCTATCTCACGACGCGGGTCTTGAGCAGCAGCGACCCCAAACTGGTTGACCCGGATGTGTTGCGGGATGCGGGCTATATTGCCGAGGCGGGGGAGTTTCCAGGGTTAAATCTGGAGCGGCTAAACGAGTGGCGCAGTTTGGCAGGTCGTGCCCCCAATCCCGATGAGTGGCTCTATCGGCGGCTGTTGGTAGCGCAGTGTGAGGCATTGGCAGAGGGCTTACCGTTTTTGTTCGATCGCACCAAAAACTACACCGCGCTGTTTGTGCCCACCAACCTGCTGAGTCAGGATTCGATCGTCGGGCGGCTGGTGGCGGAGATTCTCGAAGCAGATTGGCGCGACTCTTCGGATAGCGAAAATGGCGTGGAGATTATTGGCTGGCTCTACCAGTTCTATATTTCGGAGCGCAAGGATGAGGTGATTGGGGCAAAAAGCAAGGTAGCCGCCGCCGATATTCCCGCCGCCACCCAACTGTTTACGCCCCACTGGATTGTGCGCTACATGGTAGAAAACTCCCTCGGTCGGCTATGGCTGGAGAGTCACCCAGAGTCGGGGCTGCGATCGCAGATGCCCTATTACCTGGAAAGCCCACCGGAGGAGAGTGGGAGAGTGGATGAAGCTCCATCCCCCCATCCCCCCATCCCCTCATCCCCACTTACGCCCCAGGATCTCACCGTTTGCGATCCGGCTTGCGGCAGTGGTCATATTCTGGTTTACGCCTTCGATCTGTTGTTTGCCATCTACCGGGAGCAGGGCTATTTAGAACGGGATATTCCGGGGTTGATTTTGACCCATAACCTGTTTGGGCTGGATCTGGATGAACGGGCGGTGCAGTTGGCGAGTTTTGCGGTGTTGATGAAGGCACGGGCAAAGAACTCGCGGATTTTGCGAAACCCACCGCCGTTGAATTTGGTCACGGTGCGATCGACCCGCCAGTTAGCCAGCCAATTAGCCGCCAGCCAGTTAACCACAGCGCCTGCACCAGCGCCGTTGATCAATCATCAGTTAGCGTTGGGAGTGCGATCGGTGCAGTTACCGCTCACGCAACAGCCGATCGCGCAGCGGGCGAATCAGTCCCGGTTGGGTGAATTGTTTGGTGGGCTGTTGACGGCGTTTGAGGATGCCGATCATCTGGGCAGTTTGATTACACCACCTGCATTTGATGCAGCAATGCTAGTTGCCGAGCTAGAGGCGATGGAACAGACGGCACCTGTGTTTGTGGAGTTGTTTGCGGCGTTGCGCCATGTGGTGAAGCAAGCGGAGTTGCTACGAAAACAGTATTGGGTGGTGGTAGCGAATCCGCCATATATGGGAGATGGTTCTTTCAACGATATCGTTAAAGAA
>Ga0163144_10031208_pt1 | contig 10172 bp, 5 predicted proteins | sample OliLak19BULKMAT1_FD_123175 | JGI IMG/M metagenome (GOLD analysis project Ga0163144, IMG submission 123175) | Freshwater microbial mat bacterial communities from Lake Vanda, McMurdo Dry Valleys, Antarctica - Oligotrophic Lake LV.19.BULKMAT1 | ecosystem: Environmental > Aquatic > Freshwater > Lake...
CGCCACCTTCCGCTCGTAGTACTCGATGATGGCATCGATCACCGCCCGCACCTCGGGAGGAAGCACGGCCAACTGCTCGGGCGTTACGGGATACGACGACATACCCACCATGTCGCCGATCTGTGAGAAACAGGGAAGACCAGTTTGGGCTACCACCCTGTGAACGGTTACGGTGCATCGCCGACGGTTCTGCTGAGGACAAATACGACGCCGCATTTTTTGACGCGGATTTCGTTGACGACGATCTGAATCCGGTTGATTTGCCGCCCGAGATTCATTCTGTTGTCTTCGGTCGCACCATCGGTTTCGCCACATTTAATCCAATCGGATGGTGGGTCCACTGTGGACAGCCTGCTGAGTACGTGCGACGCGACGAACCTTATGATATGATCTTCGAGTGTCGCAAATGCGCAAAACAACACGCGATCATGGATCTCGACTGAGGCCCAAAATATCGGATAACAAAAAAATGCACGCGAGTTGCGGGTCGCGCGTTTTCAGATGGTGAATCACTAGGCCGCAACCGCGTGATTTTAGACGTTCGGCGGCCGAAAAAGCCAACAACTGGGCGGGCCTAACCGCCGTGCGAGTTCTCCCCTCAGCGGCAAAGACCATAAATATTAGAGTAATGTATGGCAATGCAAGTGTTTCCGATACCGAACTATACGGACACCAGCATCGACCTCTTGTTGTGCGACCCGACCGACAACAAGCCCGGTAGCAAGGGGGTCGTCCACTACGCCTACACCGTCGGTGCCGATAAAGATGCCGTGACCCGCCGTTCACTGCCCTGGGTGCAAACCCAGGACTTCGCGGGGGCGTACCGGAAAGAGCACCCCGAAGTCATCGAGCGACTGCGGACCGGGCGTGGGTACCGGCCTGGCGAGGGCGTCCTCGACCGACCCCAAGGCCCGACCGCCGAAGCCGAACATGACGCGATCATTCGGCTCGGAGCCCTCGAACTGCTGGGGAACATCTCTTCGGGCCGCCTCGCCCCTACGGACAAAGACCCTTTCCCGCACCAACTCGCGCTGCAACAGCACGTCCGCGAGTTGACCGCACGCGAAGGAACACGGCGTATACTCATCGCCGACGAAGTGGGCCTGGGGAAGACGATCGAAGTGGCGTTGATCCTGCGTGACATCCTATTGGCCCGCGGCCGCGTGGACGATTTCCGCTGTCTCTACCTGACATCGGGCGGCCTCGTGGACGATGCCGTCGCCAAGTTGAAGGACGTGCTCGCCGGCAGCGTCGACGACCGGAAGATCGTGGCGACCGTATCTTCGTTCCGGCACTACGGGAAGGAGGATACGACTGGGGTACACGTCGCTAGCATGCACGCCGCGAGGCTCTACGTTAGCGAGAACCAGAAAAAGAAGTTGCAGCCGGGCAACCGCCCGCGGGTCATCATTATCGACGAGTGCCACCACGCTGCGAGCGAAGGGGAATTGGCGGGTGCAATACTCCGTCGGTCGGACGCGACACAGACGTACATGGCGGTGAAGCAGCTACTCTCAGGAGAGTTCTGGCCGGACTCCGAGCCGCCAGAACTCGCGATCCTGATGAGCGCGACGCCGTTCCGGTCACGCACGCAGTTCGTCAACCTACTCCGGCTGCTCACCGACGGGGTGCCGAGGCCGGACGGATCACGGTTCAAGGCATTCGATGCCGGCATCCAGGCCGATCAACTCCGAAGCGTCCTCCAGGACGAGAACGCCGCCGCGACAGTTGCGTGGCGGCGGCAGAGCGACGAGGGCGTGCGCTCCTGGTCCGGGAAGAGGATCTTCCCGAACCTCACCATCGTCCGGCCGCATCTGGCACCGGAGAGCGACCCGGCGACGCCGCGGCTCCCGGCCCCCAGCCCTCAGTTCCTGACCCTCCTGACGCAGGTGAAGAGTACCGTCTCGCGGATCGCCAAAGCCCACGGGCAGAGCTTCGGGGGCTTCGCAACCGCCCAACTAGAGAAGAAATTGACGAGCAGTTCGATTGCCGGAGCGTGTACCCTCTTCACCTGGGCGGTGCGGCACTGCGAGTGGGCCACCCAGGACGAGTACAAGAGTGACAAGCGGGCGGGCACCGAGGGACTGCGACGGCTGCTTCGCCTCATCTCACAGCAGATCGCGGAGGGCAACCAGCAGACGAAAGCGGAACACGCGACGGTCAATTTTCCCAGCTACGACTTCGCCTTCCTGGCCAAGGACATTGCTCAGAAGGGCGTACTCACCGACATCCAACGGTACTCAAAATTGTTGCGGGACGACGACTCGGAGGCCGGGCAGTGGGTCGCAGATGACTCCGAGATCGGCGAACTGGTTGGCCTGAGCGAAAAACTGTTGGGGGTGGCCCCTGAGGGGGAAAAGGTGGAGGGGGCTCAGGACACCAAACTGCGATGGCTTAACGAGATGTTGGGACGTTACCCGGACAGCCGCTTTATCCTGTTCACCGAGAGCCTCCAGACCTGTGAGACACTCAAGAACACGCTTGGCAACAGGTGTGCCGTTCTCGAAGGGAGTATGAGCAAACCCAAGCGACTCGACGCCGTCGAAGCCCTCCGTGACCCCAAGGGCACGGTCCGCGTCCTGGTGGCCACGTCGGCCGCCGACGAGGGCATCGACCTTCAAGTGGCGAGCAAGGTGATCCACTGGGATCTCAGCTCGTCGCCCGCGACGCTGATGCAGCGGAACGGCCGAGCCGCCCGCCTGGGGCAGGTCCAGGATGTCGTGGCGTACTACCTGATCCTGCGCGGGACCCACGAGGACAAGCGGGACAGCAGCTTACAGAGGAAGTTCGCCGAACTCGGCATCGACGACGAGGCGATGAAGAGCCGGATTCTCGGCTCGCTCAGCGAGGAGGAAGAGCAGCAACTCGACGAGGCCATCGAGGAGAACGACGACCGCGTGGCCGGCGACATTTTGAAGAGGGCGGCCAAGGACAACGAGGAGATGGACCACGAACTCGCCGACATCCGCGCGAACCTCGAACCGGCCCAGGTGATGAGCCGCGAGGATCTCGCCAAACGGCTCTCTAACTGGTCGAAGATCGGCCTCCCAGAGTCCGCAGCGGGCGTCAAGTTCAAGTTCGACGAGGTCGCCTGGAGCCGCCCCGTCTTCGAGACGGTCAGCCGGCTTGAGCCCGCGGCCGCCACCACTGCCCGTGTTGAGTCGGAGGGGATCAGGCAGGTGCTGGTGTTCGACCCGGAGTTTCTGTTGTTCGGGCCGAAGCTCGCCGGAGAGCGACCGCGGCTGGCCGGGCTCCCGCCCTGGATCAACAAACCCGACCGGCACGGTAAGCACTCGATCGTCCCATCCCGCGGGTTCGACCTGCTAGGGAAGTTGTTTCAGGGCATGGCCAGGCTCAAGTCGGCCGACTTCCTCTCACTTCCGGCCGGCGTGATCGGGGACGACCTATTGCCCGGCAAGGAGGTGCGCTGGCTGTTGTTCTGCACGCACCCGCTCCGAGAGGCCGAAAACGTTCTCCCGCCGAAAGTCCGGCCGTACCTCACCTACTATGCGTTCGGAGAATTGAGCGAGGGGGCGGTTGCCGTGCCGATCAACCCCGACGGAGCGGACGCGGACGCCGTACACGCTCTCCTCGGACGCGCGGAAACTCACGCGATTGCCGGCAATTGCGTGGATTCTCAAGACACCTCACACACTCAAGCAGCTCAGCGAGCAGGCTCTACCCTTCACGAGTGGGTCAAATCAGCGACTCAGTTTGGTGCAGCCTCATTCCTTGAAAAGCCAAAGTACTTCGTCCCAATCCCTGTGTGCTTGGTCGCCGTAGGTTGATGCGGATTGTCGGCGATATTTAAACGGCTGTAAAGCGAGTCGGGATGAGAGCGTGGTTTCGGGTCGGCTGGCACTATTTGACCGGGCAGCGCGGTGTGGGTACCTCGGCAGACCGAACCAGATGGTGTGTGACGCCGGGCCCAGACGAAGACGCCGAACCAAGCGCTGCAGCAGACCGCCCCCGCTGAAGGCGTTGCGGGATATATTGTCTCCCGGCGGGGCGGCTGCTGAGCTTCATGTTATTCGATTAAGATGTGATGAACGTGATGCAATACATTCGCCTTGTCTTCGCATTCTTTGCTGCCACATTTCTTGCGGGTTCCACGGCAACCGGGAATGATACTTATACCACTCAACTCGCTACCGAAACGGATCGACTCACACGCATTACCGAGCATCTACACAAAATGGCGGATTCAACGGCAATGCAATGCCGCGAACCAATTGAGCTTCCGCTTAGAATTCACGATGGATTCGTCAACGCGGCGTACTGCCATGTCTATGTTTCAAAAGATGCGGAACCTGTAATTGGTACTGGCGGCGCGGAGTATCCCGCTGGTTCGTTGCTAGTAAAAACGAAGTTTCCGAAAGAGCATCCAAACCGTATTGAGCTTTACACCATGATGCGGAAAATGAATCCTGGATATGATCCGGACAACGGAGATTGGGAATACTCAGTCATTGATGGGCGCACCCGCCGCATTTAAGCCCGTGGACGGATCGACTCATGTATACAATGCCATAGGGATCACAAGGACACCGGTTACGTGACGCGCGCTTACTTACCGAAAGCCGGCGAATAAAAATGGATTGCACGAGAGCCGGGCATCACGCGTTTTGGCAGATCAAACTTTTCACGGCCCGGCCACGTAAATCCTGCCGTTACGACAAAGAAGACGCAATGACATTTCAAGCTACAGTCTTAAACGTGATGATAGCGTCACCGGGTGACGTCGCTCGCGAACGTGTCATCGCACGCGATGTAATCTTGGAGTGGAACGCAATAAACGCGTCGGACCGATCGCTGGTCTTGATGCCAGTCGGTTGGGAATCACACTCAACACCTTCGATGTCGGATCGCCCGCAAGCCGTCATCAATTCACAGGTCCTAGAACACTGCGACGTTTTAATCGCCATTTTTTGGACGCGTCTCGGAACGCCAACCGGCGAGTTCGCTAGCGGGACAGCGGAAGAGATCGAAAAGCACCTCGCTGCAGAAAAACCTGCGATGATCTATTTTTCGAATGCGCCCGTCGTCCCGGACAGCATCAACCCAGGGCAGTACCAGGCTATGACCGAATTTCGTGATTCGTTGATGCAACGGGGATTGGTTAGCATGTACGACGACGCCCCGAGTTTTCGCAATGACCTATTTCGTCACCTATCGCAAACCGTAATACGAGATTTCACAGAAACCGACGGCATGCCTGAGATCGCGGTTCCTACTCAATCCGACGATCCCGCCATCGGTGATGCTGCCCGTGAATTGTTGCTTGCAACGGTGTCGGATCGTAGCGGACGAATCATGTATCTCAAGTACATCGGCGGAACGGACATCTCGACGAATGGCAGAAATTTTGTCGACGATCGCAACCCGCGAACTCTCGCGCGTTGGGAATCTGCGCTTGAAGAACTGGAGAGACTGGGATTCATTTCTGAACGCGGAACCAAACGCGAGGTTTTCGCTGTTACTGATCGTGGATATGCGTACGCCGAATCACTAGGTGTGATCACGGAGTCGTAACCATGAAATGCACGGGAGGACGGGTGGTCCATTTTCTCGCCTGCTTGCAAGTCATTCGCCCGTCCCCCGTGATTTCTACCGTTAGGCGGCCAAGAGATCACCGAGACACAGAACGTCTCCGATATCTGGAGACAGGAGTGGCATGACTGACCCCAATCCGATTTATACATTGCAACAGATCGCGGGTGGAATTTGTCTACCGCGGTGCCTTCACGTAGTCGCCGACCTCGGCGTCGCCGACGTTCTGGACGAGAGTCCTCGAACGGCTGCTGAACTTGCAGCGCCGGTTGGCGCCCACCCCGATGCGCTGGGCCGCGTCCTGCGCCTCCTTTCTGCGCACGGTGTGTTCGAGTCCCAGGGCGATAAGTTCTGCCACTCGCCGGCATCGCGGCTGTTGCGGGCAGACCACCCGCAGTCCATGCGCGCTTTCGCTCGGATGCTTGGATTGCCGCCCCTGTGGCAGCCGTTCCAGGCACTGGAGCATGCCGTGCGAACCGGTCTTCCGGCGGTGGACAAGGTCCTCCCCGGTGGGTTCTGGGCCTACTTTGCCGAGCACCCGGAAGCGAACGCCATTTTCAATGCGGCGATGGCGGCCAAGGCGCGCGGGATGGTCCCCGGCATCGTTGCCGCCTACGACTTCTCAGGTTGCAAACAGATCGGCGACATCGGCGGCGGTCGCGGCCACCTGTTGCGTGCGGTGCTCGACTCCGCGCCGGCCGTGAAAGGCGTGCTGTTCGATTTGCCGCACGTGGTCAAGGAGGCCGCAGCCGTGGCCTCTGAGCGGCTGACGCTACAGGCCGGAGATTTGTTCAGGGACAACCTGCCGGTCTGCGACGCCTATCTGGTGATGGAAATTATCCACGACTGGAGAGACGACGATTCGGTCGCCATTCTGAAGGCAATTCGTCGAGCGGCTCCGCCCCACGCCAAACTCCTTCTGATCGAAACCATGGTCCCTGACGATCCCGGCCCGGATTGGTCGAAGATGCTCGACATACTCATGCTGACTCTGTTCGGAGGGAAGCAACGCACCCGGCAGGAATACGAGGCGCTGTTCGACCGGGCAGGCTTTTCCTTCAGGCGTGAGATCGACACCGGCGCAGGCATCTCGATCCTTGAGGCAGCCACCGCCTAACAACGGCATGCAGCGGACGCGCCGCAACCGGCGCGCCGCTGATGCTGAGCGTTAGACGCCCCAGCCAGCGCCAACCCGAAGATGCCAGGTACGCGCTTTTGAACGGTTATATCTGATGGCCTCCAACTACAACGCGATCCGTGACGACAACGAGCGCCGCTACGGCACTGACATCGGGCGGATCGGCCCGATGCTGCTGGCCGATCGCTACGACGACCGCACCCATTTCATCTTCGAGCTGCTGCAAAACGCCGAGGACGCTCTCGCCCGTCGGCCGGACCGAGGCGGTCAACGATCCGTCCGGTTCCATCTCACGGACGATGAGCTGAGTGTCAGTCATTTCGGCAAGCCCTTCGACGAGGCGGATGTGCGCGGCATCTGCGGCATCGCCGAGAGTACGAAGGAACTGACTGCGATCGGGCGCTTTGGAATTGGCTTCAAGTCGGTGTACGCGTTCACGGAGCGGCCAGAGGTCCATTCCGGCACGGAAGACTTCGCCATCGAGAGCTTCGTGTGGCCAGCCGCCGCACCGCCCGTCGCTCGCGACCATGACGAGACGATTATCGTCATTCCGCTTAAGGCGCACGGTGCCGCAGACCGGGCGGAGATCACCGCCGGCTTGCAGCGCCTCGGCGCCGGAACCCTATTGTTCCTTCGGCAGATCGAGGAGGTCGAGTGGCGCGTGGAGCATGGGCCTTCGGGCCTCTACCGCCGTAGCCAGCAGGAAGACCTCGGGGATGGCGTTCGGCGCATCACCGTCATCAGGCAAGAAGAGGGCAAACCGGAAGTCGAGGAGATTTGGCTGCTGTTTTCCAAGCCTGTTGTCACCGTTGACGGCATTTCCGTGGGCCACGTGGAGCTCGCCTTCTCGGTCATTAACGACGAGAACTCCACGCGAGAGCGGATAGGGCCCGTCGCCCGATCTCTGCTGGTCGTCTTCTTCCCGACGGTGCTGGAGACCCACTTGGGCTTCCTGGCGCAGGGCCCATACCGCACGACGCCGAGCCGCGACAACGTCCCGCGGCACGACGAGTGGAACCAGCACTGCGTGCAGGAAACGGCTGGCCTGCTCGTCGATGCGTTACGTTGGTTGCGCGATCACTCCCTGCTGGACACCGGTACGCTGCGCACCCTGCCGCTCGACCGCGCGAAGTTCGGCGAAGGTGCGATATTCGCGCCGCTGTTCGACGCGACGAAACAAGCGCTCGCCACCGAGCCGCTCCTGCCTCGCTTCGGCGGCGGCCACGTCGCTGCGCAAGGCGCCAGACTGGCGCGCACGCAGGAGCTGCGTGAGTTGTTCGATCCGACGCAGTTGGCCGCGCTGTTCGGCAATGACGAAGAACTGGCGTGGCTGAGCGGCGACATCTCGCAGGACCGCACACCCGAATTGCGCCAGTACTTGATGCGGGAACTTGAGATCACTGAGATCACGCCCGAGGCGATCCTCTCGAAGCTCGACACCGGTTTCCTTGAGGCTCAGGCCGACGAATGGATTCTCAGGCTCTACGAATTCCTCAACGGGCAGGCGGCGCTACGGCTGAGGGCGGCCGCATTGCCGCTGATCCGTCTCGCGGATGGCAGGCACGTCAAGGCGCGGGAGAACGGCCAACCACAGGCCTTCCTGCCCGGCGTGATCGAGACGGGCTTCCCGACGGTGCGCAAGACGGTCTGCGGCACGGGGGCGGCGCTGGCGTTTCTGCGCGCGCTCGGTCTGGACGAGCCCGACGCGGTAGACGACGTCGTCCAGAACGTCCTGCCCAAGTACGGTACTACCGAGGTGGATGTCGACGATGTCGAGTACGACTCCGATATCCGTCGCATGGTCACCGCCTTCGCGACCGACTCGAAAGGCCAGCGCGAGAAGCTGCTGGCGGCGCTGCGTCAAACCCCGTTCGTCATGGCGGTGGATGCGGGAGACTCAAGCGAGTGCGCCTCGAAGCCGGGCGAGGTCTACCTCGCCACCGATCGGTTGAGGAACCTTTTCGCGGGCGTCCCCGACGTGCTGCTCGTCAACGACCGGTATGCGTGTCTGCGCGGCGAGGATGTCCGCGATCTGCTCGAAGCCTGCGGGGCGGTGCGTTACCTGCGGCCGATAGAGGATGCCTCGCTTTCGTTGGAAGAGCGGAAGGAATTGCGCACGCAGGCTGGCCACGCGGAGACATCCGGGCAGAACGATCGCATCGCCGACTGGATGCTTCTCGGACTCGGGGATCTGCTCAAGTCGTCACAGAACCTGGTGATCGACGAGCGCCGCACGAAGGCCAGACTCCTGTGGGAGGAGCTTGCACATCTGGAGGAACGCCGTGGCAAAGGCGTGTTCACCGGCGAGTACACGTGGACGCACTACGGCAGCTACCGCAGAGAGTTGGACGCCGCATTCGTGCGACGGCTCAATGAGACCGCGTGGGTGCCCGACACGGATGGCAACCTCCAGCGCCCCGAACTCGGCTTCTTCGACTCGCTCGGCTGGAAGCCAAACCCGTTTCTGCTCTCGAAGATTCGGTTCAAGCCACCGCTCATCGACCAGCTCGCGAAGGAGGCCGGTATCGAGCCTGGCGTGCTGGACCTGCTGAGGAAGCACGGGCTCACCAGTGTGGCCGAGTTGGGCGCTCGGCTGGGACTTGAGGAGGAACCGAAGAAGGGAGATGAGGCCGCTGGCGGCACGCCGCCGCCTGTCCAGCCGGTGCGAGACCCGACTGGCCCCGAGCCCGCGCCGCCTGTCAGCGGTGACGGAACCGGCCGCGGAGCCAGCGCGGAATCGGGCGGCGCGCGCACGCAGGGCGCGGGCACGCGCGACGATGGACAAGGTGAAGGCCGAACCAAGGAACCGGGGCAAGGTGGACCGAGGCGAACACCGGAAAGGCCGGGCATGCGGCCGTTTATCTCCTACCTGGGGACGCACCCCGACAAGGAGGAGCCGGATCCTGATGGTCTCGACCAACCGGCCCGGATGGCGCTCGAAGCGCGAGCCATCGACCTCATCCTTGCCAGAGAACCGAACTGGCAGCGCACGCCCCCCTTCAACCCTGGCTACGATCTGTTCAAGGCTGGACCCGATGGACAACCGAACCTCTGGTGCGAAGTGAAGGCGATGACCGGCAGCCTTCACGATCGCCCGGTCGGGCTATCGCACACGCAGTTCGAGTGGGCGCGCGAGCACGGAGCGGACTACTGGCTCTATATCGTCGAGCACACGCGCGACGAGGACGCCCGCATCGTCCGCATCCAGGACCCGGCGGGCAAGGCACGAACCTTCACGTTCGACCACGGCTGGATCGATGTTGCAGAACTGGATGGCACGGCCGGTTGAAGGGGCGTCTAACAACCGGTTGCAGCGGACGGTCCGCTGCGCGGCCCGCCGCTGAACCGGAGCGTTATACCTCCTGGGTCTTCCCGTGGCACTTCTGCAAATAAACCGATTGATCCAAGAAGCCGGGGGCGACAATCCACCATTCCCTCCAACTGACATTTTCAACGAGACATGGCCGCTTCGCGTTGTTCTTGA
>Ga0163144_10031210_pt1 | contig 10172 bp, 17 predicted proteins | sample OliLak19BULKMAT1_FD_123175 | JGI IMG/M metagenome (GOLD analysis project Ga0163144, IMG submission 123175) | Freshwater microbial mat bacterial communities from Lake Vanda, McMurdo Dry Valleys, Antarctica - Oligotrophic Lake LV.19.BULKMAT1 | ecosystem: Environmental > Aquatic > Freshwater >...
CATGCGTGGTGCCACCTGGACCACAAGACTCTGGACGGAACACACGGAGAGTGCAGGGCGTGGCTTGAGCGCACCGTGGCAGAGTATTTCAACGCAGAGGTAGCAACGGAACCAAAGATGCCCGCAGGGCAGGAGAAGTCATGAGCGACCAGATCACAAAAGCCGACACTAGATGCCGTGTATGTAAGAAACCTACGTTTGAAGATGCGATGTCCAGCCTGTGCCCCTCTTGCATGGGCAATGCATGTAAAGCGTTCAAGCCCAAGCCACGAGTGCGCCGGTGCTCCTGCTGCGGCAGACGCCCCGCTGACCCTTACAATCCAGAAGGGCGATGCACGCACATCCACTGCATCCCGTTCTAAGCGCCCTGCTCTACCTAGGAGAAGACATGACCAACCCCATCCCCCCCGCCGACCTGAACGAATTGGAGCGGAAACTGTCAAAATATCCGCCGGAGGCTCCTATCGATGACGACGCTGCTGAATTGATCGCGGATGCCCTGGATGCCCTGCCCGCACTCATCGCCGCCGCCCGAGAACGGGATGTTCTGTGGGCAAGAAACGAGGGGCTGATTGAAACGCTACGCAAAGACCCCCTAGTCCATCGCGCTGAAAAGGCGGAGAAGGAACTGGACACGCTGCGGGTCGAGTTGGCCGCAGCGCGTGCCGCGCTGTCCAGCGTCACATGGCGCACGGACACCCCCGGGGAAGGTGGCCCATACTACTGCGCTGTCTGCCGGGTCACTGATGGCCATTCTCCCACCTGCGCCCTCGCCGTCGCACTGGGCAAGGAACACGAGACGCCCACGGGACTTAAGGGAATATAACCACCAAAGTGTATCACACAGTCTATTTGATAATATAACAATACTCATTGTTTAATCATTTCAAGTAACTAGAATATAAAAAAGGAATTTACATATGACATTTATTCGTCGTATCTTACTAGCCTCTCTAAAAGAACCAAAAACTTTGGATGAACGGTTCATTAAACTCAACGAAGAAGTTGGTGAGATTGCTGTAGCCATTCTTAACTTTCGTGGGTTAAAGAATACGACCCAAACCAAAAAGGAAATTAAAGAGAATATTCTTGAAGAGATATGTGATTCACTAATTGTTTTAATTTCTATGGCATCATCTCATAAGTTCACTGAAAACCAGATCCATAAGATGATTGATAAGAAACTTGATAAATGGAAAGCTAAACTAGGAAATAAAAAGGAAATAAAAAGGAAATAAACATGGATAAAAATAGAAAAATTCCAGATACAGAAAATTTTAAAGAAATATTTGAGTTTCTCGTTTCATGTAACGAGAAGGAACGAGATATTTTCATGCTTGGTATGCAATATAGTGAGGCAATTATTAAGTCTATTAATAATATGTCTAATGTTGAACTTGCAACATATATGCGCGAACTTGGTCATCCTAATTTGAATTTTGAAGCACATAATATACCGAAGGTAAATATTGATACACATAAATGGTATCAATTCTGGAAGTAACATGTCAACCGAATACGAAAAACAACTTGAGAAACAAAATGATGAACTCAAACAAAAACTATCTACCGCAGAAAAAAATGCATCTGACCGTGATCTTGCATGGAAAGTTATGTATAGTGTTCTGAGAAATTGTAATTATAGTATTAATAATAGTATTAGTGATACTAATAGTATTAGTATAAACATTGATGGTAATGTTAGTATTAATGAGTTATCTGAATATGAACTAAATGCACTTAAACATGTTTTAAATAATATTCATAGTAAACGAATAAACTTTTCAAATGGGTATGATATATCTAGAAGTTTTATAGAAATAAAATTAACTAATACAAAAGAATAGTAACAAGGAAACATAATGAGTAACGTTTGGATTACATCGGATAATCATTGGGGACATAAAAATATTATCAAATATTGCAATCGGCCATTTTCTTCGGTTGAAGAAATGAATGAAACACTAATTGATAATTGGAATAGTGTTGTTAAATCAACAGATATGGTGTATCATCTTGGTGACTTTGGGTTTGGTAAACCCGAGTATCTGCTTGATATTTTTAAAAGATTAAATGGTTCACGTAAAGTACTTATTAAAGGCAATCACGACAAGGATTCACTCAAACTTCCGTGGACATCTGTTCATGATTTATTAGAAGTTACTATAAATGAAAAGATTTATAATTTTTGTCACTTTCCTATGAGAACTTGGAATAAATCATTTCATGGTTCGCGTTCTTGTTTTGGACATTGCCACGGAATGCTTAAACCACATGGATACTCATGTGATGTTGGAGTTGACTCATGGGATTATACACCAGTCAGCATAGACACACTTGAGAAACTTTTTGAAAAACTTCCACGATTTATACCAGATACTAATAATGAACAACCAGCGGGTAAAATCTGGCAAGGTCGCGAATGCATGTTGTCATTTGAAACAGCATTTGTTGGTGATGGTACATACGATAATGTAGATCCTGATCTGATTGAAAATAAAGATCCGGATGAATTTAAAAAATAAATTATGGAGAATTTATTATGAACAAAAAAGATTTTATTAAAGCCATATATAATATATGTGATGATGACGAACTTGTTGTCTGTTTAAAGCAACCAGGAGCGGGACCAATACCATCTACGAAAGTTACTAGCGTTTCTCCTGGTTTTGATTGGGATAACGGAAAGATTCTTATCACTACTGAAACTCCTGTTGTAACTCAAGAGCATCTTGATCGTATCCAAAAATATGCAAGGGACTTTGAAAAGTTGCTTTATCTATATGCAATGGAAAATAATTTAGAGTATATGGGTCGGCCACTTATGGGAAGCGCGATGTGTCCCAAAGGTAGTGCTGTAAGGAACTTTAAAGAGTTGATGAAAAAGCATATTGATGACTATCTTAACCCCAAAGGAAAAAAATGAAACAACTTCCAATTCTCTATTCCCGCACATCAAATGGTTCTATTCAGCAATGGCAAATAGTTATTGAAAATTCAGCATTTTATACTATCGAGGGACTTAAAGATGGTAAACTTACTACATCTACACCAACTATATGCGAATGTAAGAGCATTGGTAAAGCCAACGAAACTTCATCTGACGAACAAGCATCTAGAGAGGCACAATCAAAGTGGAAAAAAAAGGTTGATTCTGGTTACTATGAAGATATCACACAAATTGATATTGAGAAGTTTACCGAACCGATGCTTGCAAAAAACTTTGAAGATGAATTTAGCGACTCAATGTTTCCTGTATATGGTAATAAAAAATTTGATGGAATGCGATGTGTAGTCCGTAATGACGGTATGTGGAGTCGTAATGGTAAAAAGATAGTTTCTGCACCACATATTCATAAAGCACTTAAGTCAATATTTGACAAAAACCCCAATGCAATATTTGATGGAGAATTATACTGTCATAAATTTAACAATGATTTTAATAAAATTATTTCACTTGCAAAGAAGTCAAAACCATCAGATGCTGACCTAGAAGAAAGTGCCAATACTCTTCAATACTTTATATATGATTTTATAAGTGAGGGTAAGTTACCATTCAGTAAACGGCATGCTCTTCTTTTATCTACAATTCCTAAAAATAAGTCTTTAGTAGTAGTAGATGCACCAGTCATTAATAATAGAAAAGAACTTGATGATCATTATGGAAAAGTAATGGAAGAAGGATATGAGGGGCAAATAATTCGTCTTGATAAACCATATGAACATAAGCGTTCCAAGTTCCTTTTAAAGCGCAAAGAATTTAAAGATGCTGAATATAAGGTACTTGAAGTTGTTGAAGGTATTGGTAATCGCTCCGGAACTGCTGGCTACATGGTCCTTCATATGGCAGATAGCCGAACCTTTAAAAGTAACATTAAAGGAGATTTTCCATATCTAAAAAAGTTGCTTATTGACAAGAAGAACTTAGTTGGTAAGCTAGTTACTGTGAAATTCTTCTGTCTTACACCAGATGGCATCCCACGATTTCCGTATGTGATTGCTGTCAGAGATTACGAATAAAGGAACTAATCATGGAAATTATTGTTGTTTACTCTATTCTTATTATATTATATATTGTGGCAATTGCGGTTTCGTTAACACTAAGACAAAGAAACTTAAGAATTAACACGGGATATGTCCCACACCCACATTATATTTCTGACCAATATATAGCTTTAATACCAAAAGTTAATACTACTCTTGATAAGAATCAACGCAATATAGAAACAGAAAAAATTATTGCTAAAAAATCAAAAAAAATTACAACTGATGAAATACGCCTATGTGCATATTTTTTTGCTAAAGACGACAATTTTGAGAAAAATCCTAATGACTATTGGTTTAACGCGGAGAATACACTAAGGAACAAAAATGCAACTTAATCCAGTTTTCAATTATATTAAAAGTAAAAAAACATTTTCTTTTATTGATGTAGTTAAAAACTGTCAAGATAAAGTAGTTGACACATTCTATATCCGATCTGCTTTTTTATATATGGCGAATGGAGCAATGATCAAGCAAGTTAACGAACCAATGCCAAATAAAGTTAGGACAAAACTAGCAAAAATTATTAATGATATTTTTGCAGATGAACTAAATTACGAAGATGTATATGAATATCGTGTTTATGAATGGAACGATAAACCAGATTTTTTTAAACTTGGTAAATTCCACAAAACTGATGAATTTGAAAAACAACTTGGTAAAATGACCGATCCTTTCATATCATCGCCTATGGGAAGTATTGATGATTTAAATTCAGAAGAATTTAAAAATAAACACTTTCGTTGTAAGATATATAATCATGAGAGTGGGAAATTATTACGGAAAAAATATTCAGAATTGTCATGGGAAGAAACATCAAAACAAGCTTCTGACGAAATAAAAAGAGCTTTATATTACATGGCAATACATAATAATAATGGAGAAGGTATTTGTTTATATGACCGTTCTCGCCAATGGCAACGTGTTGTTGACCTTGGAGTTGCATATCAATCTCTATTTTATGAATGTAATAAAGAGACATGTAAATGGACCAATCAACAAAAAACATTTGAAATGTTTAAAATGTATTGGATGATTATAAGCGAAACGGATAATATGTGTTAAAAGTAGTTATTGGTAATATTCTTTCATCAAATGAACAATATGTTGCTCATCAATGTAACTGTGTAACATCATATGCAGCAGGACTTGCTAAACTCATTTTTACAAAATGGAGTTATTCTGATTGCTATATGATTCGCTGGGAAAATGATGTGCCTGGTACAATTGATATTCGTGGTAACGGGAAAGAAAACAGATATATTATTAATATGTTTGGTCAGTATAATCCAGGGAAACCACAAGAAGAAGATGATCCAAAAGATGGATTTCAAGCTCGTAAGAAATATTTTATAGATTGTATGAAATTAATTGGTGATTTAAAACCACAATCAGTTGCTTTACCATGGGCTGTTGGTTGCGGATTAGCTGGTGGTGATATCAATTTTTATAATAAAGTTATTGACAAGTTTGCGGAAAGTTATAATATTGTACTATACAAATTACCAGAAAAACTATGACAAAAAATCCGTTTATAGAGCAAGGAAATAATGTCAATGCATTCAAGTTAGTTGATTGTATAAGTTATCTGATAGAGCAGAACATGTGGAATGAAATGTTGCGTTTTAATGCTGCATCATATCCTATAGAATTTATATCTATGGTTGAAAATTATCGTGAAAATGGTAGTTATCAAGATTATTTTTCTGTAGCATATGTTGATGTGTTTATTAATGGTATCATATCAGCTAATAATAAAGTATCTGTTATTACTATATTACGTACTATGTTTGGAACAGGATTTGCTGAAGCAAAAAATTTAATAGAAGCACCATTAACTAAATTAATAACATTGGAAAATAAAAGCGATTGTTTAAAATTTTGTGTTTCAATTTTGATTAATGGCGGGGCTAAAATTAAACTTGTAAATCAAAATAAATCAAAAGATGCTCAATATAACAGAATACATACCCCCAAAGATTGGAAGCCAGAAGAAGGCTACATACTTCCAATTATTTCTAATCTATAACTACTAGGTACTATATATTTTGATAAAAAACACAATTATAATATTATCACTTACTCCATTGTTTTTACTATTCACATCTTTTACAGGTGATGGTATACATGATGAAAATAAGAGTAGCCTTCATGTTATGCGAACATTTCAACCTGCATACACAGATATGGAGTTTATTCAAGATGCTTATAATTTCCGTTTAAAAAATAATTATGAAATTCCAAATCATTATTATTCTATTTTAGGAATTGATGATCCAACTGTACTACTGATAGTACAACCAGAATTAAAACCAACAGTTATTGTTTCTTCTAAATTCAGTGATAAAGTTCCCCTATGGGTACGAACAGGAATATTAATGACAGAAACACGGTCATATTATAAGAATGATGGAACCATTGTATATACTGATAAGAGGCGAGGCGTAGATATAGATATTGGACCATTTCAAATGCGTAGGAATGCATTTGAAGATGTTAAAAAACGTGGTGAGTCTTTCTGGAATCTAGAGAAAGATACAGCATATGCAGAAGAGTTAGCATGTCGTTATCTATTGCTAATCTATAATGGTAAAGGTAATAAAAACTGGTCTACAACGGTTATGAAATATAATACAGGACCTTATCGTAAAACAACAACCCAAAAAGGTAGAGCGTATCTTAATAAGGTTAAAATAAATAGCAATAACATATAAATAGTTATATGAATCGCTTACGTTGTATTTTAAAAGAATCTTTTAACCTTCCACAGCCTCTAAAAATAGATGAAAACTGTGGGTGGAGTAATGAAGGTTACTTTCATGCAAATAACTTTGCTCTATGGTGTCAGAAGAATCTTGGTTTACAAAAATTACCACATATTAAAATTGTGTCACATCGCGAAGGTGGAATGACAACTGGCGCTTTTGATCCATCAAATGATACTATTATTGTCCTTGGTGGTGGAAGAGCATTAGTTGACGTAATGAGAACTCTTGCACACGAACTCACACATTATCGCCAACGGCTTCAAAACCGCATCAAGTCTACAAAAAGAGATTGGGAATTAGAAGGCGAGGCGGATGCAGAGGCTGGAAAAATGGTCTACACATATACTCATAGTGCTCCTGAAAATATGGGCGTTTACGAACTTTAAAAAATTGTTATTGACTGTTATGTGATGTTGTGTAGTATATAAGCATGAAATACGTAATATATCACAAAAACTGTAACGATGGCACAGCATCTGCATTAGCGGCTTGGATGTCGCTAGGAAGTATTAATACAGTGTATATTGAAGCTGCTTATGGAGAACCTGTTCCTGATCTTCCCGATTGTCAATTTTTGTATATTTTAGACTTCTCGTATCCTTATGATGTTCTTACAGAACTACATAAGAAACTAAACGGTAACATCCAAGTTATTGATCACCACAAGTCTGCTGAAAAAAATCTCAAAGGACTTTCATATTGTATCTTTAATATGAACAAGTGCGGTACAGTACTTACATGGGAATATTTCCACCCAAACAAGAAACTTCCTATATTCTTTGAATATATTCAAGATGTTGATTTGTGGACGAAAAAACTTCCAAGGACCAATGAAGCAACTGCATATATTAATAGTTACCCCCGCAGTATTAGTATATTTCATGATCATATTAAAGAATTTGAAAATAATTTTAACGAGTTAACTAACGAAGGTATGGCAATTTTGCGATTACATCAGTCTAATATTGATAAACTTTGTCAATCTGCTCGTCCACATAAATGGAATGGAGAAATAGACTGTATAGTAGTTAATGCTCCCACATTTTTATCAAGTGACCTTGGGTCGGCACTATGTGATAAATTTCCTGATGCAAAATTTGTTTGTGTCTATAGCGATACTAAAGAAGGCTTCCGATATTACTCACTGCGCTCTAGAGGAGACTTTGATGTTTCCGTTTTAGCTTCTACATATAATGGTGGTGGTCATAAAAATGCTGGTGGTTTCCTAATTAAAACTCCCGTACAACTTTTCTTTTTAGGATAACATTAATATGAAAATATCTAGTATTAAAAAATTAGAAGATGTTCGTAATTTTTCACACTATAAAGTCGGTGATCGTTTTAATGATCAAGGACGTATTACAAATATTGTTTATATTGATGGTAAATATAATAATGAAAAGGCAATTGTTTTATTTTTTGAAGATGGATCTTGTGGTTCAATAACCCTCTAATAAGGAGAACGTTTATGGTAACATTCTGTTGTGATAATAAAGAAACAATCAAACCAGTTATTATTAATAATGGACTTGGTAAAGTCAATATCGGAACAATAACAAATATGCTTCAAGTATGGCATGGTGTTATAAGTGACCGATCTGGTGACCGTTCGTGGATTTGGTTTCCGTTACTTATGGAACCAGAAATTTTCGGAAAGACCCTTGCACACGCATGGACTAAAGTGTATCCGCGTGTGATACAGTGGACCGATGGAAAGTACTATACATTTCGTGGTACTCATAGTTCCAATCCAGAATATGGAATTAATGGAGACAATACAGTATTCTACCGGGAAATTTTAGTTGAAAAAGGTGAGAAAGTAGAATATTATGGATAAACAACATATGGATAAGTATATTAAAAATCTTGAAAAAATGAACAGCGATCTTGATACAGAAAATATGAAAATTTCAAAAGATAATGATCGCATAAGCAATCGTATAAAACAATTAGAAGGTGCTAATGAAGATTTGCGCAAGTGCCTAGAACTTCTTCTTGAAAAGTACCCAAACGATGAAACAATAACAAAACCAATAAATAATACACTGAAAAGTGTCACCGCAAAACTTATCAAACAAGATTATTAATGATCTTTTGAATATTGCATATAAATATCTAATAAGCACAGAGTTATACCATTTAAAAAGAAAAGTCTTGAAAGAGAAAAATCTTCTGGTATACTAAGATCAAGGAAATCATATGAGACGCCCATATATAGCATTGCAACAATCAGGAAAAGGTACAGCCTAACAGGGTTGATCAGTGCGTCACACGCTCTCTCAACCCTTGGCCAACAAAGCCAAGGGTTTTTCTTTTAAAAGTCATAAACGTGGTAGCAGAAAGGGATAAAAAATATCTCTTGTGATTAAAAAAAACCTGCTATCATATATTCAGATAACTTTAACAACTCTATAATGTAGAACGAATGAAAATCGCGGCACCCGCCGGATGAACCTGTCTAGCATACGGCAGGAAGCGTAAGCTTAAGCATTGTCTTGTATGATGCATAAAGTGGGTGACACTAGTTAGCTCTAGTGTAAAATGCGATAACTGGCACCTTTATGGTGCCGATTATGGGATAGTCGCATAGCAGCAATTGCAGGAGACTGTAAATCTCCCGACTAACGTCTACGTAGGTGCGAGTCCTACCTGTCCCACCAAGTAAAATGCATATGGTATCACCAGCATATGCATTTGAACCATCTATGATGGTTATTTCTGTGTGATGTAAGGATATGGCTAAGTTAATGATATGCCAAACCGAATTAGAATCATTAATAGGACTCTCATAAGCGTTCGCACTATGCGCCGAGAAGTTTGAAACAAAGTGCTTTTTATGCTGTTTTGGCTCAGTGGCAGAGCAACTGTTTTGTAAACAGTAGGTCGTGTGTTCGATTCACACCAACAGCACCATCAAGTCTCTGATAACGGTGGGACTATAAACATAGCATAATTTTTATGGGCTGATAATTTAGTGGTAGAATGGCTGCCTTGCACGCAGCATACTGGAGTTCGATTCTCCGTTGGTCCACCATCCCGCTCGGGTAACTCTGAGCTACTAGGTTGTAACTAGGAGTGAAATGAGTTAGTTACTCATAATACAACGACACTGGTATTCGCTAGTATTCCAGTTAAATGTTATAGAGTTTTGATAATTCCCCGTTAATGGGGCAATAAAAACGAAGGACAAAATAACAAACTAGCATTTTTATCTGATGCATGGAATTAGTAAACCGCGTGCATTCAACAAGAAAGATGCCACAGTCTTGTGTGGAAGTGGTTTGCTGTTATGGTTGATGATGGTCTAAAACCAAAGTTAACCACCAGGGAGGTAGCTCCAAACAGAGCGCCAATTTAAAA
>Ga0163144_10031211_pt1 | contig 10171 bp, 9 predicted proteins | sample OliLak19BULKMAT1_FD_123175 | JGI IMG/M metagenome (GOLD analysis project Ga0163144, IMG submission 123175) | Freshwater microbial mat bacterial communities from Lake Vanda, McMurdo Dry Valleys, Antarctica - Oligotrophic Lake LV.19.BULKMAT1 | ecosystem: Environmental > Aquatic > Freshwater > Lake...
ATCGGCCGGGTGTTCTTTTCCGCGAGCAGGTTGTCGAAGATGTCGTTCGCGCGGCCCACCGTTGACCAGGACACCGCCGTATCTCCTCCACCGTGGATCAAATACAAGACCGGATAGCGTGTCGTGCTCTTTTCATAGCCGGGAGGTGTGTAGACGTACATCTCGCGGCGCGCGCCGCCGAGTGCTGATGCAACATACCGGACCGACGAAACGGCGCCGTGTGGAACGTCGCGGGTTTCGGAGAAGTCGCCCGGTACGACCAGGAGGCTCTGGACCTGCGACTGGCTCGGCGACACTCTCACGTTCCGCGCGTCCACGGTCGTCACCCCATCGACATTGAACGTGTAGCGCCACGCCCCCGGCTTGACGCCCCGGGCCGTCGTGCCCGACCACACGCCGTTCTCGCCCTTGGTCATCACGACGGCAAGGCCGCTCAGGTCGCCGCCGACGGTAACCGCGGTGGCTTGCGGCGCCAGGATGCGGAACGTCGCGCGGCCGTCGGTCTCGATCCGGGGAGACACGACGATCGGGCCGCCGCCACGGCCCCGGCCTCCGCCCGGCGCCCCCGGGCCTGTCGGTGCCTGGGTCGCAGGGACCTGCGCCACGAGAGCGGCCCCCAGCAGCGCGGCGCCGAACGTCATGGTGAGCGCGCGGGTCGCAACATTCATGCGGGGAGCTTAGCTCACCCCTTGGAAAGCGCCCCGAGCGTCGCGCCCCAGACGATGTGCGAGGCGATGAGCACCTTGTTACGATCCCTGGTGTCGTGGGCTGCGGCAGGATGCAGACCGAGCGACGGCAGTCCTACGCCGTAGGCCAGCGCCCACACGGCAACCCCGTAGCCGATCCCGGACAGCACCGACGATCGACGCGAGCCGGCTATTCCCCCATAGATCGCACCGGCCGCGGCACCGAACGCGAGGTGCGCCACGGTCGTGATGGCGATGCGGTCAACCTCGTCGAGATGGTCGGCCTCCCCGGCCTTCTCAACGGTCCGGTCGACGATCTCCCGCGGCGGCATCCTTCGAAACTGCTCGCGGGGCAACGATACGCGCAGGGCTTCCATCGCGATTGTCATGGGAACGGTTGCCGCGAGCCCGGCAGCGGCGCCTCTCAATACACTCATGAGTCCTCCATCAACACAGCCAGCAAAATCCGATCCTTTCGTGTGGCCGCGATAGAATTCACTGCATGGATCGGCCGCGCGTTCGTTTTGCCCCTTCTCCTACAGGTTATCTCCACGTCGGCGGCGCGCGCACCGCGTTGTTCAACTGGCTGTTTGCACGCCGGCATGGCGGCACGTTCATTCTTCGCATCGAAGACACCGACACCGAGCGATCGTCCGATGAGATGGTCGCCGGTATTCTCGAGTCGATGCACTGGCTCGGCCTCGAATGGGATGAGGGGCCGGAGATCGGCGGGCCGCACGCCCCATACTTTCAGACCCAGCGCTTCGATCGGCATCGAGAAGTCGCGTTCGCGCTTCTGGCCGACGGCCACGCCTACAAGTGTTACTGCGCACCCGAGCTGCTGAAGAGCAAGCGCGACGAAGCGGAGAAGGCGAGCGGCGGCTGGAAATACGACCGCGCATGCCTTCAGCGTTCAACAGCAGAGCAGCAGACGCTCGAAGGATCCGGCGTGCAGCCGGCGGTTCGCTTCAAAGTGCCGCCGGGCCGCACGTCGTACATCGATGGCGTGCGTGGCGCGATCGAGTTCGATCACGAGCAGATCGAGGACTTCGTCATTCTTCGGTCGAACGGGCTGCCGACGTATCACCTCTCGGTGGTCGCCGACGATCTCGACATGAAGATCACGCAGGTGATCCGCGGCGACGATCACATTTCCAATACGCCGAAGCATCTTCTTCTCTGGCGCGCGCTCGGGCAGACGCCGCCGGCGTTCGCGCACATCCCGCTGATTCTCGGCACCGACAAGAAGCGCCTCAGCAAGCGCCACGGCGCGACCTCGGTGACGGAGTACGAGCGCCTCGGCTACCTGCCGGAGGCGATGGTGAATTTTCTGGGACTGCTCGGCTGGTCCCCCGGCGGCGATCGCGAGGTGATGTCGCGCGACGAGCTGGTGGCCGCATTTACGCTCGACGGCATCAGCGGCGGCGACGCCGTGTTCAATCCGGAGAAGCTCGACTGGTTCAACGGCCAGTATCTGGCGCAGTTGACGCCGGAGGATCTCGTGCGGCGGGTGAGGCCTCTGCTCGAGACCGCTGGTCTGTGGCGTGAGGAGTACGGCGCGGGAAGGCGCGAATGGCTGCAGCGGGTCCTGCGGCTCGTGCTGCCGCGCGTACGGCGCCTGCCCGACTTCGTCGAACAGGCGCGCCCGTTTCTGACGTCCACCGTTGACTACGATCCGGATGCCGTGACGAAGCATTTCGCGCAGGCCGATCTCGATACGCACGTCGAGGCGTTGGTTGCCGCGCTGGAGCAGGACGCCCAGCCCTTCGATGAGCCGACGATCGAGCGCGTGCTGCGCAGCGTGGCCGAAGCCCGCGGCATCAAGGCCGCTAGGTTGATTCACGCCGCGCGCATTGCCGCGACGGGCAAAGCGGTGAGTCCGGGTATCTTCGAAGTGCTGGCGTTGTTGGAAAAGCCGCTCACGATTGTGCGCCTGCGCCACCTCGTGTCATATCTTCGCACTGCGCCGGATCAAGGTCCCTAGGGAGTCTTCTTTCGGACTGTAAAACCCACCGCAAACTTCAGCGTCGGCAGCGTGCCGTTGCCCAGCTTGAAATCGGTGAAGAATCCGTTTTCGTGCGCGAACCCGAAGGTGACGAACGTGCCGGCATGCACGCTCGTGTTGTCGTTGCGCCGCAGCAGCACCACGCCGGGCCCTCCACCCTGATAGAGGCTCCAGCCGGAGCGTCCCACCTCGAAGTGATAGAGAAACTCGATGTTGATGGTCGCCAGCGAGAAGTCGCCACCGAATCCACCGTCGATGCCGGGCCTGAAACGGAAGCCCCGGAACAGCTCGCCTGTCTCGAGATGGGTGCCGACGAAGACCTGTTCGGGGTCCACGCTGACGCCGCCCTGGAACCCGACGCCCTGGGCCTCGGCGTCCAGGTGTGTGAGAAAGAGGACAGCGAGAACCAGCAGGAGCAGTGCCGAACGTCTACGAAAGTTGACTGAATGAGGCATGGCCGGTGAGCTACGCAAGGACCGGTCCTATTCCTTACTGATTGGTTGCGGCTTTCCGGCGCTTCATCATCTCCGCCCGCCGCGCTTCCATCTGCTTGCGCCGCTCGGCGATCTTCTGCTTCTGCTCGGCCGTCAGCACACCGAAGATCTCCGCCTGCACCTGCGCCTGCACGTAGGTGAGCTCGGTCTCGGCGTTGCCGACCTCGATGCTGAGGACCTGCAGGTTCCCAGCGGTCCCCGAGAACACCGCGGCGTCCACCGCTTCGCGAGCGGCGTGCGCGCGCTCCATCAACGGCATCATGCGGTCGGCATGACGCTCGCGGATGCCCTTGACCTGCTCGCGCTGCGCGTCGGTCAGATCGCGCATCACGTCTCCGAGCCCGCCGCCGCGCATCGGTCCGCCCATCGGCCCACCCATGCGGCCGCCACGGCCCCCGGGTCCGCCCGGACCCCGGCCTCCCGGCCGACCTTTCTCCCCCTGAGCCTGCGGCTGATCCTGTGCGGCATCCATCTGCGGCACGGTCGCCATCACGCCGGCCGCCACGATCACCGCTGCGCCAAGGCTTCCCACGATTCGCTTCACTGATTTCGTTTCCATATCTCCTCCGTTGAACGCCCGCATCAGCGGGCTTTCACTATTAGACGAGGCCTTCATGGCACGCCTGCGGCGCAGATGTGAAAAGACGGTGACAGGGTGGAGGAGGGGTAACGGGAACGTAGAATCTGTAAACTGGAAAGTATAGTGGAGCGCAGCCGCACGGTTCTCGTCGTCGAGGACGAGCAGAATATCCGCGACCTGGTGTGCCTGCACCTCGGGCTCGAAGGCTATGAGTGCGTGCCGGTCGGGGACGGCAAAGAGGCCATGCTCCTGGCGGCGGACAAAGCGTTCGATCTCATCATTCTCGATCTGATGCTGCCGGGCATGGATGGCGTCACGATCACACGCGCCATCCGGCGCCACGGCCCCAATCGTGACGCACCCATTCTGATGTTGACCGCCCGGCGCGAAGAGGCCGACAAGGTGATGGGCCTCGACAGCGGCGCCGACGATTACCTCACCAAGCCGTTCGGCGTGCGCGAGCTGATGGCGCGCGCGGCAGCGCTCACACGGCGCGCACGCGGCACGCTGACGGCCGGCGACGGCGAGGCGCGCGCACTCGACGTCCACGGCCTGGAGCTCGATCCGTCGCGCCGCTCGGTGCGCGCACGCGGAACGGCGGTCGACGTCACACGGCAGGAGTTCAACCTGCTGTACGTCCTTGCGTCGAATCCGGGCATCGTCTTCACGCGTGAGCGGCTGCTCTCGAAGGTATGGCAGGAGCAGTCGTTTGTGACCGGCCGCAGCGTCGATACGCTCGTGAAGCGCCTGCGTAAGAAGATCGAGGTCGATCCCGCAGAGCCGCAGCTGATCCTCACTGTCTGGGGCGACGGTTATAAGTTTGCCGATGTCTAAGACCGCCTGGTACCGAAGCCTCTACTGGCGCATCGGCCTGGGCTTCGTCCTGTTTCTTGCCGCCGTCCTCGCCGTGCAGGGCGGTGCGATCGTGTGGTTGATCTCGCGGATGGAAGTCGCGCCCGGCCCGCCACCGCCCGAGGTCACGCGGCTTGCGGCGCGCGATCTCAGCGAAGCGCTCACCGCGAATCCGCAGCTCGACCTCCAGACATTTTTTCAGCAGGAGTACGAGGGGCGCGTGCCCCTCGTCGTCGTCATGAAGGACGGCCGCGTGATCTCGAGTGACGGCACGCGGCCGCCTGCCGTGCTGGTCGCGCAGATTCGCGGCCGCTTGAACACGGATCTCGAAATTGTGTTCAGAGTCGGCCGGGGCATTCGTGGCCGGGGTCAGCGCCCGGTCCGTCCCGACCGCGGCATGGGCCCTGGTGCCGGCGAACCGCCTCAACGACGTCTCGGTGCGGCGGGCCTGATCGTGGTCAACGGCGAGGTTGCGGGTGTCGTGGCGGCGATGCCGCGATCGGCGTTCGTGCAACTCGCGCCCACGCTCGCGCTCCTCGGCGTCATTCTGGTCGCCGTGGGTACGACGACCGCGGCGATGCTGATTTTTGGCCCCGTGCGCCGGCGCCTGCGAAGCCTCGAAGATGCCGCGCGGCAGGTGGGCGCCGGGGATCTGACGGCGCGCGCACGCGAAGACGGCGGCGACGAAGTGGCGGCGCTGGCCCGCGCGTTCAACCAGATGACGCACGACCTGCATGCGAGAGCCGAGCAGCTCCAGGCCGCCGATCGCACGCGGCGCCTTCTCCTCGCCGATGTCTCGCACGAGCTGATGACGCCGCTGACGGGCATGCGCGGCTACCTGGAGACGCTGTCGCTCCACGCCCACGCGCTCGACGCCGAGACCCGCGAGCGCTATCTGTCGATCATTCGCGACGAGACACAGCGCGTCGAGCACATCGTCGGCGATCTCCTCGACCTGGCGCGGCTCGAAGGGGGCGGGGAATCGTTCGACTCGCAGGATGTGCCGTTGGAGGATCTGTTCGGTCGCGTACTGGCCCGCCACGAGCGCGCAGCCGAGGACGGAGGCGTGGCGCTCAGCGCGGACATCGCGCCTGGCGCGGAGATCGTCACCGGCGATCCGATGCGGCTCGAACAGGCGCTGCAGAACCTGGCGGCGAACGCGCTGCGGCACACCCCTCGAGGCGGGAGCGTCCATCTCGCTGCCGGTGTCGACCGCGATGCGGTTTTCGTCAGCGTCCGCGACTCCGGCTCCGGCATTTCCTCGGAACATCTGGACCACATCTTCGATCGCTTCTATAAGGTGGATCCGGCGCGCGGCGGGCAGACGCGGGGCAGCGGTCTGGGTTTATCCATCGTCAAGGCCATCGTAGAGCGACACCATGGCCGCATCACGGTCACCAGCCGGCCCGGGGAGGGGGCCACATTTACCATCAAGTTTCCGCCGGAACGACCGATACACCCGTAGACAGATCATGCGGGACACGCGCGTCGACTTCACGCTGGCGAGCAGTGCCCGGTCACCCTATTTGACCTATGAGCCCTACTACGGGCTCCGAGAGAAGCCGTTCAGCATCTCTGCCGATCCCCGATTCCTGTACAAGAGCCGCACCCATGCGCCGACGTTCGACGAGCTGCGCGCGGGCATCCGCCGGCGCGAAGGGCTCATCGTCCTCACCGGCGACATCGGCACCGGCAAGACGACGCTGTGCCGGGCGGTGCTCGAGGCGCTCGATCGAAAGACGTTCTGCACGATCGTGCCCGACCCGTTCGTCTCGCGCGAAGATCTCCTGAAGATGCTCCTCATCGACTTCGGGGTCATGTCGGTCGAAGAGCTCAAGAGCGGACGTCTGACCGGCGCGTCGCGGCCCGAGCTGAGCTACCCTCTCTACGATTTCCTGAAGTCGCTCGTGCCGCTCCAGGCTTTCGCGGTGTTGATCATCGACGAGGCGCAGAATCTTTCTACGCCGCTGCTCGAAGAAATTCGAATTCTGTCCGACCTCGAGGGGCCCGAGAAGCTGCTGCAGGTCGTGCTCGTCGGTCAGCTCGAATTCCGCGAGAAGTTGAAGGATCCCACGATGAGGCAGGTCGATCAGCGTGTCTCGGTGCGCTGCTCGCTGCAGGCGCTCGAGCGCGATGCCGTGGCCGGCTATATCGCGCACCGCCTGTCGGTCGCCGGGGGCGGCAGCGATCGTGTCGAGTTCAGCCCGGGCGCGATCGACGTCATCTGCGACGCGTCGGGCGGAAATCCGCGCCTCATCAATCTCATTGCCGACAAGTCGCTGCACCGGGGGCACATTGAGCGCACATGGTCGATCACGCCGCAGATCGTGGCGGACGCGGTGAGCGATCTCGGCTACGCGCGGCCGACGCTGAGCCTCGACGTCAGTGGTCCGGCGATAGCGGGTCATCCTGTACCACCTCCGGCTCTATTCGCACCGCCCGCGTTATCGGCACTGCCCGTATCGCCCGTGCCGACATCGGCGGCGTCGATGGCCGCCATGGACGACAGCGCGGACGCCCTGACGGGCATCGATGTCCCCGGCCCACAGTTCCTGCTCGAACATCAGGCGCTCGGCACCTCGTCTGCACCGCGCGAGCGGCGGCCGCGCCGCCGGCTTCGCCGCACGGCGGTGCTGGCCCTGACGCTCGTGGTCCTCAGCGCCTCCGCCGTGGGGCTCAGCCAGTGGCAGGCGCAGAGGGAAGAGCTGGCGCAGGTGCTTCCGATGCCGACTCCGCCCGCGGCGCCTGAGATGGCCGTTGGCGCGGGCATCGCGCCGGTGATTCCGCCCGCCGACGTGTTCGCGCCCGCCCTGCCGTAGCACTCCTGCGGATATACTCCGTCCCAGATCGTCGTAGTGCCGACCTTCAGGTCGGCCCGGCGCGCGACCCATGAATCACACCGAACAGTTGAAGGCGCTCGACTCGTCGCGATGGAGAATTGCCGTCTCGCTCACGGTCGCGATGATGGTTCTCTACTTCGGCTTCATCCTGCTCGTGGCGTACAACAAGCCGCTCCTCGGCCGCCTCGTGGTGCCCGGCCTCAGCCTGGGGATCCTGCTTGGCGCGCTGGTCATCGTGGCGGCGTGGGTGTTGATCTGGATCTACGTGCGGTGGGCCAACACCCATTACGACGCCGGCATCGCCGCGCTCCGGGATCGGCCGTGACAGCCTTCTTCTTTTTTCTCTTCATCGCGGTGTCGCTGGGCATCACCTACGTTGCCGCCAGGCGAACGCGGAGCGCGGAGCATTTCTACACGGCCGGCGGACACGTGACGGGATTGCAGAACGGCCTCGCGCTGGCGGGCGACTACATGAGCGCGGCCAGCTTTCTCGGCATTGCCGGCCTGGTGGCGCTCTCGGGCTTCGACGGCCTGATCTACTCGATCGGGTTTCTCGTCGGCTGGCCGGTCGTCATGTTTCTGATCGCCGAACCGCTTCGGAACCTCGGCAAATACACCTTCGCCGATGTCGTGGCGTTCCGGTTGCGCCAGGCACCGGTCCGCGTCGCCGCCTCCATCGGATCGCTGTCGGTCGTCTCGTTCTATCTGATCGCGCAGATGGTGGGCGCGGGCAATCTCATCAGCCTCCTGTTCGGCTTCCAGTACGAGCTGGCCGTCATCATCGTCGGCGTGGTGATGCTCGGGTACGTGCTCTTCGGCGGCATGATGGCGACGACCTGGGTGCAGATGGTGAAGGCGGTGTTGCTGTTGAGCGGCGCATTCATGCTGGCCATGATGGCGTTGTGGCGGTTCGGGTTCAACCCGCTCGCCTTGTTCCGGGCGGCGTCCGACCAGTATGGCGTCACCGTGCTCGGGCCGGGGCGGCTCGTCTCGAACCCCCTCGACGCCATGTCGCTGGGCCTGGCGCTGATGCTCGGCACGGCAGGCCTGCCGCATATCCTGATGCGCTTCTACACCGTGCCCGACGCGAAGACCGCGCGGACGTCGGTGAGCTACGCGACCGCGTTCATCGGGTTCTTCTATCTGTTGACCTTCATCCTTGGGTTCGGCGCTATGGTGCTGGTGGGGCAGCCCGCCATCCGCGCGATCGATCCTGGCGGCAACATGGCCGCGCCGCTTCTGGCGAAAGCCGTCGGAGGAGACGCCTTCCTTGGATTCATCTCCGCCGTCGCCTTTGCGACGATCCTCGCGGTGGTGGCCGGGCTCACGCTCGCGGGCGCGGCGACCTTGTCGCACGACCTGTGGGTGAACGTCGTGCGGCACGGCACGGCGTCCGACAAAGAGCAGCTGCGCGTCGCGCGCGGGTCGACGATACTGCTCGGTGTGCTCGCGATCGTGCTCGGGATCGTGTTCAAGGGTCAGAACGTGGCCTACATGGTCGGCCTGGCGTTTGCGATCGCGGCGAGCGCGAATTTTCCTGCGCTCGTGCTGTCGATGTTCTGGCGCAAGTTCACGACGCGGGCGGCGCAGATGAGCATGCTGCTCGGGACGGCGTCGAGCCTTATTCTGATTTACCTGTCGCCGACGATTCAGATCGACGTGCTGAAGAACACCGTGGCGTGGTTCCCGCTCCGCAATCCCGGCCTGGTGTCGATTCCGCTCTCGTTTGTCGTCGGAATCCTGGTGTCGCTCCTGTGGCCGGAGCCCGAGGCGGAGGCGCGCTTCGCGGAAGTGGAGCAGCGGATTCACGCCACGTCGCCAGTACGCAGTGCCATTTCGTAGCGTCAGTACGTCGTGTCCGGCTTTAGCCGGACCGTGAGCCGGACCGTGGTCCCTTCAGCCGGACCGCGATCCGGATATAATCAGGGTTTCGGCCCGCCTCGGAATACCAGATTGGGAGGTCGTCCAACGGTAGGACGCGTGCCTCTGGAGCACGTTATCGGGGTTCGAATCCCTGCCTCCCAGCCAAACTCTTCCGTAAGGCACACCCGTCCCTGCTTGTATGAACGCAAGCTTGGGGCGAAACCTTACAAGCCTCGGGCGACCGACGGTCTCGGATCTAGATGCACCTCATGATGGAAAGCCGTCAGCGCGTCGCTGCCGACTTTGACGTTCGAGCGGCTCCGCAGGCGGGGCAGTTGTTTCGCGACTGCGCTGCCGAATTCGGCGTGCAGCTCGGTGACCCCAGCGCGGCACTGGGCAGTGAGTCGTTGGCTGCAGCCGCCCTTCGGCAAGGTGGGTTCGCAGATATCGCTGTCGTCGCGGGTCGTGCACGCCTCGAGGCGCTGCACCTTCGGTTCGACGCGCCCTCGGCGACGTGGAGATCTTGAAGCCGTGCCCTCGGGCGACGGGGCGGGCGCGGGTGCTGGGTGCCTGACACCGGTCCGAAATTTGTCTACCTATTTCGGACAGCCTCGATTGCGACTAGGACCCACAGAATCCGCGAGCTGCTCCGAGCACGGCAGTAATAACGAACCGTCTCAAAATTAGCGAACAGCCGATGCTTGAAATAGCATTCAGCCGCCCTGGACACTTGCGTTCAGCCGACAGACCGATCTACGATCGCGCGTGCTCGGCACCACCGCGCAGTTTCCCCGGTACCTGGCGCCCCGCCTCCGCGAGGCACTCGCCGACACTCCCGCGGTGTTGATCCA
>Ga0163144_10031214_pt1 | contig 10170 bp, 6 predicted proteins | sample OliLak19BULKMAT1_FD_123175 | JGI IMG/M metagenome (GOLD analysis project Ga0163144, IMG submission 123175) | Freshwater microbial mat bacterial communities from Lake Vanda, McMurdo Dry Valleys, Antarctica - Oligotrophic Lake LV.19.BULKMAT1 | ecosystem: Environmental > Aquatic > Freshwater > Lake...
CTTTTTAGTATTTGAATATAAAATGTAAACTACAAAATTCATTTAATTAACTAAAAAAGCCCCAAATTGGGGCTTACTTGTAGCGGGACCGGGACTCGAACCCGGGACCTCAGGGTTATGAATCCTGTGCTCTAACCAGCTGAGCTACCCCGCCATTTTTATGGGGTGCAAATGTATTAATTTAGTTTTTTAAAACCAATAAAACTAAAAAATATATGCACTTTTTTGCATTTTCCATTATTTTTATATACTTTTCACAAAATTTTTAGTTTATGTCGAATAAAAACAAGGTTTCGTCTGTTAAAAAAGAAAATAAAAAAGACGTGAAAGCTTCTAAATCTGCTAAAAAAATAACAGCTACTAAAGCTAAATCAAAGCCAGTAGCTAATTATATAGCAACTAAAAAAGCAACCAAAAACAATGTAAAACCTGCTAAAGCAAAAAAAATAGTTAAACCTATTTCAAAAGTTAAAGCAAAGGTTATTGCAAAAAAAGATATTAAACCTACTAAGGTAAAGTTGGTAAATAAAGCTCAACCAAAAAAATTGGTTGCAAAAAAAATTATTGCTAAACCTGTAAAAAAAGTGATTAAAAAAACTGTAGCAAAAGTACTAACTAAAAAAGCTGTAAAAAAAGTTCTTTCTGTAAATAAAAAAATAGTTCCAAAAAAAATTGAAAAAATAACTCAAATAGTTATTGCACCTATAGTAAAAAAAGAACTTTCTGCCGTAAAAAAAGTTGAATCTACCTCAAAAAAAGTAGTATTAGATTATAAAACTTCTGAAGATGTAATTGCACTAAACAATACCATTCCAATAAAAAAAGAAAACCAAATTTCGCTTTCTAAAATTGCCTCAATTTCAAGTGCAATAACTAATCCTATTAAAAAAACCGAATCTTATTCGGTAAAGCCCGAAAAGGAACCTAGCGGTAAATTTGAAATTGAATTTGTTATTAAAGCTAGTGCCGATTTGTTATACGAATTTTTATGTACTCAAAGCGGTTTATCAGAATGGTTTTGCGACGATGTAAATATTCGCAACGGTATTTATACTTTTATTTGGGACGGACAAATGCAACAAGCTCGACTTTTAAAAACAATCGATCATCAATTAGTCCGTTTTCAATGGGTAGATAAAACCGATGGAAGTTTTTTTGAATTTAGATTGCAGCATGATGATTTAACAAACGATGTATCGTTAATGATTACTGATTTTGCTGATATAACCTCTGATAGAGATTCATCAAAGCTATTATGGCAAAGCCAGGTTGAAAAATTAATGCATGTGGTTGGTTCTATTTAAAAAAAAATTAAATCAATTCATACTAAAAGCTGTTTAAAAATTGTATAATTTTAAACAGCTTTTTTGTTTTTAAAGTATCTGAAAAATTCTAAAATAATTTTATACCTTTTTAAAAATAAAATAAAATTCACACTACTTTTTATTTTATTAATTATATATTGGTTGTGGTTACCTAAACAATTATTTGATAGTTCTTGTAGCACTGTATTAATTGATGAAACCAACCAACTTATTGCAGCACAAATTGCTCAAGATGGTCAATGGCGCTTTCCGCAAAGTGATAGCATACCCATAAAGTTCATCAAATGTATTACCACTTTTGAAGATGAATATTTTTACAAACATCCTGGTTTTAATCCAATATCCATTTTAAAATCTATAAAACGAAATGCAAGTTCAAACAAAATAAAAAGTGGCGGAAGCACAATAACAATGCAAGTTGCACGTATGATGCGGCATAATAAAAAGCGAACTTATCTTCAAAAAATTATCGAAATTTTTTTAGCAATTCGAATCGAATTATCTTACAAAAAAACATCTATATTAAATAGTTATGCAAGTAATGCACCATTTGGCAGTAATGTAGTTGGCTTACAAGCTGCTGCTTGGCGATATTTTGGACGAAGTCCTGAAAAATTAACGTGGGCCGAAAGTTCTTTGCTTGCTGTACTTCCCAACTCTCCGTCGTTAATTTATCCGGGTAAAAATCAAACAGCATTATTAAAAAAACGTAATCGTTTATTAAAAAAATTACTTTATAAAAATTTAATTGATGTTTCAACTTACAAATTATCTCTACAAGAAGAGTTACCTCAAAAGCCCTATCCTATCCCACAAATTGCCGCGCATTTATTAAATCGTTGTGTTTCAGAAAATGGAAATGCAAAATTGTTTAGAACCACCATAAATAAAAATTTACAATTACAAGTAAACGATTTACTAAATAAACACGTACAAAATTTAAGTGCTAATCAAATAAATAATGCCTGTGCTATTGTTGTTGAAACTGAATCTGGTAATATATTGGCTTATATCGGCAATAGCTATTCCTTAAAAAATGAGCATCAAAATTTTGTAGATATTATTAATTCTCCGCGAAGTACAGGCAGTATTTTAAAACCGTTTTTATATGCTTTTATGCTAAACGAAAATAAAATTTTACCTACATCGTTATTAGAAGATGTGCCTACACAAATTGGTTCGTACTCGCCCAAAAATTTTAATTTAACTTACGATGGTTTAGTGCCTGCCAACCAAGCTCTAGCAAGGTCGTTAAACATACCTGCTGTTAAAATGTTAAAAGAATATGGCTCCGAAAAATTTCATTATCGTTTAAAACAATTAGGTTTTAAAACTTTTACTAAACCTACTTCACATTATGGTTTATCACTTATTTTGGGCGGTGGTGAAGCTACCTTGTGGGATGTCTGCGGCGCTTATGCATCAATGGGGCGCTCATTAATTACATACAATAATATTCGAAATAAATATGCTTCTACTAATTATCATCCATTAATTTATTTAAATAATAATTTAGAAAAAGCAAAAGCATCACAAAATGCCGATTTATTAAATGCTGCAAGTATTTGGAATACTTTTGGCGCTATGACAGAATTATTGCGTCCTGCAGATTATATTGGCTGGATGCAATTTTTAAATAAAAATAAAATTGCTTGGAAAACTGGCACCAGCTTTGGTTTTAGAGATGCTTGGGCAGTTGGATTAAATGCAAAATACACAGTGGCTGTTTGGGTGGGTAATGCCGATGGCGAAGGCCGCCCCGATTTAACTGGCACAAGTTGTGCGGCTCCTTTACTATTTTCTATTTTTAATATTTTATCTCAAAAAACGTGGTTTACTAAACCTACCTCCGATTTTATGAAACTTAAAGTATGTAAACAAAGTGGTTATAAAGCTAATAGTATTTGTCCCGATGCTATTTTGCAAGACGTAAAAGTGGGTAGCGAAAAAACAAATCAATGCCCATTTCATAAACTGATACATTTAGATGAAACTAAACAATTTCGAGTAAATAGTAATTGTTACGAGGTAAATAAAATGCAGCATCAACCTTGGTTTGTAGTAAGCCCCACACAGGAATATTTTTTTAAACAACACAGTTTCTTTTATAAGCCATTGCCAAACTATTTGCCTAATTGCCAAAGCGATTTAACAATACATCAATTAGATATTGTTTACCCACGCGAAGGTTTTAAAATTTATGTACCCATTGACCAAAGCGGTAAACGTAGCACCTGTGTTTTAAAAGCAACTCATAAAAATAATACCGTTACTCTTTTTTGGCATTTAGATGGGGAATACATTTCATCTACACAAAAATACCATCAGCTAAGTATATTGCCAAGTACAGGCAAACACAAACTTGTAATTACAGATAGCGAAGGCGAAAGTAGAGAATGTAATTTTGAAGTAATTGAAAAAAAATAGTTGTAAATATTAATTTTTTTTATTATATTTATATAAATAAACAAACTTTAAATGAAAACATTTATCACTTTTATTTTAACGATAGTAATGGTTATTATTTCATTAACAATTCCTAAAATTTCATCTAAAAAAAATGAAATTATAGAAAAATTAGAGGAGATAGAAAATCCAAATGAACCAAACGAAATTTTTTTATTACAACGCACTTATCCAAACAAAACTTTTGATATTAAGGCATACCAAACTGCATTACAATCTGCAAATCAAACTAACAATTTAAATATTTTAAATAAAACAAACAATTTTCTTTCATGGCAATTAGAAGGTCCTGGAAATATTGGCGGACGGTTTAATTGCATAGCAGTTAGCCCAACAAATTCAGCAGTTATGTATGCTGGTAGTGCAAATGGTGGCTTATGGAAAACAACAAATAACGGCGTAAATTGGTTTCCAATTACAGATGATTTTCCTTACCAAGCCATAGGCGCAATTGCTATTAACCCTTTAAACGCTAACGAAATTTGGATAGGAATGGGCGATGTGAATATTAATGGTTTTTTATATACGGGCAACGGTGTTTATAAAAGTACCGATGCTGGCGCAACTTTTACCTCGCTTGGACTTGCAAATACTTATGTAATATCAAGTATAAAATTTAATGCATCAAATACTAACGAAGTATTAATTAGTACAATGGGCAATCCTTTCAATAAAGATAATAATAGAGGAATTTATAAAACAACAAATAGTGGTTTAACTTTTATTAATAGATTATTTGTAAACGATAGTACAGGAATAATTGATATGGTTCAGCATCCAACTAATCCTTCTATACTATACGCATCATCTTTTACAAGGTTGCGTACCCAAACCAAAAGTGTTTTAAATGGTACCGAAAATTATGTTTATAAATCGATAGATTTTGGACAAACTTGGAGTATTTTGGCAGGAGGTTTACCAAATGGCGTATTGCACGAACGCATTGGAATTTCAATTTGTAAAAATAATCCATCAATTTTATATACTTTATATTCAACAAGTAATGGCACAACGCCCAAACTATATAAATCTACAAACGCTGGCGCAACTTGGACTCAAGTTTTAGTTAATGGCTCGTTTGACAATAGCGCCTATGGTAACTTTGGCTGGTATTTTGGTAAAATTTATATTGATGATAGTAATCCAAACTTAATTTATATCCCTGGCGTAGATTTACAATATAGCACCGATGGTGGAATTAACTGGAATATGTTGACCCCACCTTGGTGGAATTATATAGTACACGCCGACGGACATTATATGCATTTTAATTCATCAACTGATTTTATTTATTGCACCGATGGCGGTTTATATCGAACTTATGATGGAGGAGTTAATTGGATAGATATTGAAAATATTCCAAACAATCAATTTTACTCAATTACCGAAAATATAAATAATTTTGGCGAATATGCAGGTGGCGTTCAAGATAATGGCTCGGTAAATGGTAATGCAACTTCAATAAATAGTTACACCAGAATGTATGGTGGCGATGGTTTTAAGGTGGAGTTTGCCCAAAACCCTTTGTTGGTATATGCCGAATCTCAAAATGGAAATATTGTTTTTGATGATGCTTATCCTACGGGTAATTGGCAACAAATTTTAACCGACCCAGGGCAAAATTACAACTGGTTTACCCCTTATTTTATTTCGCCGCACAACCAAAATATTTTATTTTTTGCAGGACAAAAAGTTATGAAAATTACAGGGGCCCCTTATGGTAATTATGCATCTATTAGCCCAAATTTGCACAATCCTGCTAGTCCTATAAGGGTTCAAAACATCAGCACAATTAATCAATCAAAAATTGATGCTCAAAAATTGTTTGCTGGTACTGCTGATGGTAAAGTTTGGAATACATTAAACGGAGGTACTACATGGAATGACATAACTCCATTTACAGGTATAAATTATTATGTTACGCAAGTAATGCCTTCACCTAACAATGCCTCAATAGTATATGCTACACGGAGCGGTTATAGGGCAAACGATAATACGCCTTTGGTATTTAAGTCAATTAACAATGGTACAACTTGGGTAAATATTTCGGGAGATTTACCAGCTTTGGCAATTAATGATATAGAAATTATGCCAACTAACGAAAATATTATTTTTATTGCGAACGATGCAGGTGTTTATTATACTACTAATGGTGGTACAAATTGGCTGCGATTAGGCAATAATATGCCTTTTGTTGCAACATTTGATATCAAACTGAATTACAATAATACCAAACTAATTGCCGGAACCTATGGAAGAAGTATGTATACCATAAATGTTTCGAGTATTGTAACTTCTATAGCCACTAACCAAACTAATGCAAATGATTTATCCTTATCAATTTATCCTAATCCAGCAAATGATTACATACAATTATCGTCTAGTAAAGAAATTAGTATAGCAAAATTAATTTCGATAGAAGGTAAAGTTGTTTTAACAACAAAAAATAATAAAATTGATATTTCAAGTATAGCAAGCGGAAACTATATTTTACAAGCAACTATTGATGGAAAAATAATTTCTAAAAAAATAATTATTAACTAAATAATTAATTAGATAATAATACTATAAAATTTTATTCTTTAATTTAGCCCCAATTAGAATAATAAAATTATTTGAACCTCTTAATCCTAACGCAATATTTTCCACCTGAAGTGGGTGCGCCTCAAAATAGATTGTTTGAACTGGCAATACGTTTGCAAAAGTTAGGAGTTGATATTACCATATTAACAGCCATGCCTAATTACCCACAAATGGCAATTTATGAAGGCTACCAAAATAAAAAATATATTTATGAGGAATTAGAAGGAATAAAAATACACCGTTCTGAAATTTTTGTATCAAAAAGTAAATCAATTTTAAATCGTTTACGAAATTATTTTTCATTTGTTTATTCTAGCGCAAAAATTGGAAAAAAAATAAAGGGTAATTTTGATTTTTTAATGTGTGAAAGTCCACCTCTCTTTTTAGGTTACAGTGCCTTATATTTAGCACGTAAAAAAAAAGCAAAATTAATTTTTAATGTTAGCGATTTGTGGCCTGAGAGTGCCGAAAAATTAGGTGTAGTAACAAATAAATTATTATTAAAATTAGCTTACGATTTAGAAGAAAAATTATATAAAAAATCGAGCTTAGTTACTGGTCAAACACAAGGTATTTGTGTAAATATTAACCAACGCTATCCAAATGTAAAAACATATTGGTTACCAAATGGGGTTGATTTGAATTACTATAATCCCGAAAATATTACAAGTATTAATTGGAGAGAAAAAAATAATTTTGAAGTAGATGATTTTATTTTTTTATATGCCGGAATTATAGGAATTGCTCAAGGTTTAGACATAATTTTAAACGCCGCTATAAATTTTAAAAATATAAAATCATTAAAATTTGTATTGATGGGCAGTGGGCCCGAAAAAGAAAAATTACTACGTTTAAAAACAGAATTAAATTTAGTTAATGTTGTTTTTTTAGAACCAGTTAGTAAAAAAGAAATGCCATCAGTTTTAAAATCTATAAATGCAGCTATTATTCCACTTAAAAAATTAGATATTTTTTTAGGTGCTATACCTTCTAAAATATTCGAAAATTTAGCAATGGAAGTACCTATTTTATTAGGTGTTGATGGTGAAGCACGAGAACTTTTTATTACTAAAGGTAATAGTGGTTTGTTTTTTGAACCCGAAAACGAAGCTAATTTAATTACCAAAATATTAGAAATTACAAGTAATAAAACAAATGCTTTACAATTAGGTAAAAATGGAAGAATATTTGTTAACGAGTATTTTAATCGCGAAATTATTGCAAATAATTTTTATACTGAATTAAAAAAAATTTAATGGCATTACAAGATGAAATAACACATAATTATAGAAACAGAATAAATAAAGAAAATTTATACAACTCAACTTATGCGGAATTATCAGATCTTGAAAAACAAAAAAAATTAAAGCATTTAGTTAATCAATTTATAATAATTACTAAAAATACTACTATTTTAGAGGTTGGTGCAGGACAAGGCGGCAATTTATCAATGTTGTTTAATTTAGGTTTTAACTCCGAAAATATTTTTGTAAACGAATTATTACCTGAAAGAATAGCAGCGTTAAAAAGAAATTATCCTAAAATAAAAATAATTGAAGGCGATGCCCTCAAAGCTAATTTCGAACAACAATTTGATGTAGTTTTTCAATCGACAGTTTTTACATCTATTTTAAATGATGATGACAGACTAACATTGGCTAAAAAAATGTGGGATGTTTTAAAGCCAAGTGGAATAATATTGTGGTACGATTTTATTTATAACAATCCTAAAAATATCAATGTTAAAAAAGTGGATATTAAGACAGTTAAAAAATTATTTCCATATTCAATTAAAACTAAAATTATTAAAACTACATTGGCACCACCAATTGGCAGACGTGTTGGTAAGTTATACAATTTATTTAATTTATCTTTTTTAAGAAGCCATATATTAGTTGTGTTTCAAAAACCATAATATTTTATATAAAAATGCAATTTAAACAACAACTTTTTTATTTTTTTCCTACTCTGTTTTGTTTTTGCTTACCATTTGGATCCTTAGTACTTTCTGGCTTAATTGTTTTATGGTTAATTTCTTCTTTTTTAAATATAAATAAACAACAAGTAATAAAAGGTATAAAAAATAAAAGCGCACTTTTATTATATTTATTTTTTACTATAACTTTTATAAGTGCATTATTTTCTTCAAACAAAAATACAGCCACTTTTGAAGTAGAAAATAAATTAAGTTTTATTGCCCTACCTTATTTATTATTTTGTTTTAATATTCCAATTCAAATAATTAAACGTTGTTTAGTTTCGTTTGTTTCGGGTTGTTTTTTTGCTTGCCTTATTTTAATTGTAAGAGCAAGCTATTACTCATTTAGCAGCCAAGCCAACTATTTTTTTTATTCACAATTTTCTGTTTTTATACATCCATCTTACTTTGCCATGTATTTAATTTTAGCAATAATTTTAGTAGTGTTATTTTATTCCAAGTGGTTTAAACAACAAAAAAGTATTGTGTACAGTTCGTATTTTTTTGCAGCAGTATTTGGAACTACTATTTTTTTGTGCGCTAGTAAATTAGGTTTAATTAGCTTTGTAATATTAGTGCCACTTTTAATAGTTTACCAATTTAAAGCGGCTTTAAATGCAAAAAAAATAATTATAATTTTAAGTAGTTTATTGGTTTTACTAATTTTATCATCAAAAATATTTCCTACCGTTTTTGAAAGATTACAATCAATTTCATCGCTAAATATTAATCAATTAGATAAAACTTCTTCCGAAAGTACTACTGTTCGTTTTTTAATTTGGGAACAATCTATCGAAATTATTAAGCAAAATATTTTAGTTGGTACAACTGTTGGCGATACTAATGATGCGCTTTATAAGACATATCAACAAAACGGGTTAACAGGTGCGTTAGAGCATAGTTTAAATGCGCATAATCAGTATTTGCAAACATTTATTGGCTTGGGTATTATTGGTTTTTTAGCTTTATGTTTATTAACATTTGGGCAACTTATAAAATCGTTTTTACAAAAAAACTTTTTACTATTTATTTTTTCACTTTTAATTATACTAAATTTTTTAGTAGAAAGTATGTTACAAGCATCATCAGGAACATTATTTTTTGTATTTTTTTATTGTATATTTAATTTAATAACCAATAAACAGTTAATTGATGAATAAATGTATTATCGTTTTATTTTGTATTTTAATAAAATACAATTCTATATCTCAAACTGCACCAGAGTTTGTTTGGCCAATTGATTCGCCCCAAATAATAACTGGAAATTATGGCGAGTTACGTCCCAATCATTTTCATACTGGTTTAGATTTTAGCACCAACGGAAAACTAAATGTACCAGTTTATGCAATTGCTGATGGCTATATTTCGCGTGTAAGAATAAGTGCTTCTGGTTACGGCAAATCGATTTATATTACTCATAAAAATGGAAAAGTTAGTTTATATGCCCACTTAAACTTTTTATCAAAAAAAATTGTCGAGCTAGTAAAAAAAGAACAATATAAAAAACAAAATTATGAAATTGATTATAAATTTACTTCAACCGACATAAAAATTACCGCTAAAGAAATCATAGGTCTTTCTGGTAATACTGGTAATTCTACTGGACCGCATTTGCACCTCGAAATTAGAGATGAAGAAACCGAAACACCTTTAAACCCTTTAGAATATTATAGAATTAACGATAACATTTTGCCAACCATTCAACAAATTGCATTTTATAATTTAGCAGATACTTGTTCTCCAAAATTTTTATCAGCTTATAAATTTAAACAAACTAAAAAAGATAGCTGTGTTATTTTAAAAGATTCAATTATTTTA
>Ga0163144_10031215_pt1 | contig 10170 bp, 11 predicted proteins | sample OliLak19BULKMAT1_FD_123175 | JGI IMG/M metagenome (GOLD analysis project Ga0163144, IMG submission 123175) | Freshwater microbial mat bacterial communities from Lake Vanda, McMurdo Dry Valleys, Antarctica - Oligotrophic Lake LV.19.BULKMAT1 | ecosystem: Environmental > Aquatic > Freshwater >...
CCCGCCTCGCTGAGATCCTCGACGGACATGCCCACCACCGTGCAGAGAACGAGCATCGGGTTCACGACAACAGTCGGATGGCCGTGCGCCCGCGCGTACTCAGCGTTGAGGTGCATAGGGTTCCAGTTGCAGGTTGCCGTCGAGAAGACGACGTTGTCGCCCTCCGTAATGGTCCGGCCCCAGTGGTGGTGGAACACCTGGCCGATGGCGAAGTCCTGGTACTGGTGGCCGCGCTTCACGCCTGGGAAGCTGGCGGGGTCGAAGTCTGCCACGATTCGCATCTCCTTCGCTCTCAGACTCGCCGGGAGGCGGTGTCAGTCTAACCGTATACTCTGGCCGGGAACCAATTGTCGAGGCCGAACCGTTCCGAAATCGCGGCCCGGAGATATCACATGTTGAAGTTTTCGTTCCGATTGCCCCCCGGACCACGGACCGTGGAATACGCCCTCCTTGCCGAAGAGCTCGGGTACCACCGCGTGTGGTGCCCGGAGATCCCCGCATATGGACATGACATCTGGATCACGCTGGCGCGCGTAGCCGAACGGGCGACGCGGATTGGCGTTGGCGCCGCTGTCCTGATACCGAGCTACCGGCACCCGCTGGCGCAGGCGACGGCGATCGCGACGGTGGAATCGTTGGCGCCCGGGCGGCTCGCTGTCGGCTTCGGGACGGGGTTCACTGGCCGCTCGGGACTCGGTCAGCGACCGCTCTCACTCGCCTACATGCGCCGCTACATCGGCCAGGTTCGCGGCCTTCTCGCGGGCGAACCCGTCGAGGTCGATGGGGCGATGGTCCAGATCCTTGCGACGGAAGGTTGGCTCCCTTCGCGGCCGATTTCGACGCCCCTCCTCCTCGCCGCCCAGGGACCGAAGGGCCGTGCCCTGGCACGGGAATGGGCCGACGGTCTGATTGCGCTTGGCACCCCGGAACCCGGTTGGCAACACTGCGTCGTTTCCTACAACGGCACCGTGATGGATGCGGGCGAGACCCTCGATTCGCCAAGGGTGCGGGCGGCCGTCGGTCCACTTGTCGCGGCGGCCTACCACAGCGCATACGCCCGCGATCCGGAGAGTGTGAAGCGACTTCCCAATGGTGAACAGTGGCTCGCGAGCGTCCAACGCGTTCCCGAGGCAGTACGGCATCTCTCCGTCCATCGCGGGCACACCATCGACATGCCCAACGGCCACGACGATCTCGTCGACCTCAGCATCGCCAAACAGGTCTCGTTCACGGGTACGCCGGACGAGCTTCGCGCACGGCTCGCGACGCTGGAGGCGTCGGGAGCAACGGAGATCGTCTTCGGGACGAGCGGATACGATGTTCTCCGCGAACTTCGCGCCTTTGCGGACGTCGCGGGGATGTAGGCGCCCAGATCTTCACATTCGCGGGCGCGAAGCCTGGGCGAATCGGGCGTAGACTCGGCTTTGCGAGATGGGCGCGCCATCTTCATTTTCACATCGGAGAGAGAACCAATGACCGTTGCCAGTTCATACGGAGATGTCAGCGTCAAGGTCGGCGAGAACGGCGTCGCGGAGGTGGAGATCCACCGGCCGCCCAACAACTTCTTCGATATCGACCTCATTCACGCGCTGTCGAGCGCGTACCACGCGCTTGATAATGATCCCGCCTGCCGCGCGATCGTGCTCTGCGCCGAGGGCAAACACTTTTGCGCGGGCGCGAACTTCGGCGCGCCAGCTGCTCCCGCCGGCACCGCCGCGCCGACGGAACGCAGCCTCTATTCGGAAGCGGCGGAGATGATCGGGGCGAAGACGCCTGTCGTCGCGGCGGTACACGGCGCGGCCATCGGGGGCGGCCTCGGTCTCGCCTGTTCCGCCGATTTCCGCGTGGGCAGTAGCGAAACACGCATGGCGTCGAACTTTGCCCAACTCGGTTTCCACCACGGCTTTGGCCTGACGATCACGCTGCCCCCGCTCATCGGACAGCAGCGGGCGCTCGAACTGTTGCTCACCGGCAAACGGATCGCGGGCGACGAAGCCTATCGCATTGGCCTCCTCGATCGCTTCGTCGAGCCTGGCGAGGTCCGCGCCGAGGCCCACCGCATGGCGGCTGAGATCGCCTCCTCGGCGCCCCTCGCCGTGGCAAGCATCCGGGCGACGATGCGCGCGGGAATCGGCGACCGCTATCGCGCCGCCACCGACCACGAGAACGAGGAGCAATCGCGGCTTCGTGTTACCGATGACTTCCGCGAGGGCATCAAGGCCACGGCCGAGCGTCGCCCGCCGCGGTTCCTCGGTCATTAGGGCGTGGCGGTGGAACCCGGCGGTGGAGGAACAGGCGACGGACCGCGCCCACCGCATCGGCCAGGAGAAGCCCGTCTTCGTCTACCGGCTGGTCACGACCTCGTCGATTGAGGAGAAGATGGAGGCATTGAAATCGCGAAAGCGCGAGCTCGCCGCGGGGATTTTCGACCCGGATGGGGGGACGGCGCTGGACCTGACGGAGGCCGATGTGGAAGAACTCTTCGCGCCCGCATAACCGCAGGTGTTGCGCCCGGCGATACCGCGCGCTGCGCTCGCGTATAATCCGCCCAACCCGACCGCCTGGCAGTGTTCCCCAGGGAGGATAGAGATGCAAACGACTGAGCCCGAAGGGAAGGGCGCGGCAACGAGGCCCGCGTGATACTCGTCCGCCCGGCAACACTCTCCGACGAGCAAGCCGTGCTTGTCCTCCTTGCCCAGCTATTCGGTTCTCTCGCAGGCACCGATGAACGGGCGTCGCCGGTCGCGGCAGCGCGCTCGCGGTCGTTTCGTCGAATGCTAAACTCCGAACGAGGCGCTGTCCTGGTGGCGGAAGAGGCAGGCCAAGTGCTGGGCGTTATTTCCCTTTCGTTCAACCTCGCCATTCGGTTCGAAACCGCCTACACACAGATTGAAGAGCTCGTGGTGGATGAAGCGGCTCGCGGAAGACAGGCTGGCGCGTTGCTGGTCCGGGCGGCACTGGACCACGCGTCGCGCGAGGGATGCAACGAGATCGGACTCTACCCGCGAGAGGAAACGCGGGCGTTCTACGAAAAGCTTGGCTTTCGTTATGCCGGCGTCGAACTTCGACAGGCGCTCCCCTCGGCGCCCGGGCACCCCTAAGCACGGCGACTATCGCAGCGGGACCGCGTTGGAGCTGACGGAGGCCTGTGTAGAAGATCTCTTCGTGCCCGCATGACAGCGCGAGCCGCGCTACCGCTCGCCACGCCTCGCGTATACTCCGCCCAAGCCGGCCGCTCCCGGTGAGAGAGTGTCGTCGTGGTTTTGGAAGGGACTGGTCCCGCCGCCGGAGAGGCTCGCGCGGGCGACCGCGTGTACGGGGCCGCCGAAGGCTGGTTTCGCAGGACGTTCGATTCGCTGCGCGAACGAAACCTTCGCATCCTCTGGATCGGCACCTTGCTCAATTTCGTCGGCGTGACCATGAACCAGACCGCGCAAGGCGTCGTGGCATTCGACTTGACTGGCAACAGCCGCGCGGTCGGCACGGTGATGCTCGGGATGGGATTGGCGATGCTGCTGATCGCTCCGATCGGCGGCGCACTGGCGGACCGCGTGTCCAAGCGCAGAATGCTGATCACCTGCCAGGCAATCGGCGCTGCCACGTTCGTCTTCGTCGGCTTCGCAATCTCCGCGGATTTCATCTCCATCCCAATCCTCGCCGCCAGCGCTTTCGTGAGCGGCACGATGTTCGCGATGATCCGGTCGGTCCGAAACGCCTACATTGGTGAAATCGCGACGCCCGCCCAGCGCGGAAACGCCGTCGCCGTCCAACAGCTCGCAATGACGGTCATGCAAGTCACCGGTCCATTTCTCGCGGGCATCTTGATCGGCTGGTCGGCCTTCGGTTCCGCCGGGACCTATACGATGATGGGCGCGTTCTTCGCCATCGCCATCATCACGATGCTCCAACTGCCCGCCACCTCCGCGCCAAAGCGAGCCTTCGATGCGCCTAATATCTTGCAGGACACGTGGAGCGGTATGCGCTACGGATGGCAGAACGCCGAGATCCGCTGGGTCCTCGGCGGCTTCCTGCTGTTGACGGTCGTCGGCAACCCCTACATCACGTTGCTTCCCGGTTATGTGAAGCGCGAACTCGGTGAGACGACCTCAAACCTCGGCTTGTTGCTGGGCATCTCCGCCGTGGGCGGGTTTCTCGTGAGCCTCGTCGCGGCCTCGATGGCCGATTCGGCGCGCGCGCCACGGTTGCTCGCCGCCTGCAACCTCACCTTTGGAGCATCGTTGATCGGGCTGGGCCTGGCGCCAAACCTGGGGTCCGCGGCCGTAGTGATGCTTTTCCTCGGCGCGGGGACCAGCGGATTCCAGGTGTTGAACCTCGCGGTCGCGCTGCGCGCAGCCGATGTGGCGTACATGGGGCGCGTCGCCTCATTGACGATGATGGCGATGTCGTTGAGCTCAATCGTCGCGCTGCCCGTCGGCATCCTCGCCGACCGCTTTGGCGATCGCCCCATACTCACCGTCATGGGTTTCGCAGTCCTTATCGTCTCGGTCGTGCTCGCTCTTTGGCGACGGGCGAGCGACGGCCAGATCGCCGCCGCCGCCGGTTGATGCCAAACGCCAGGCGAGTTCCGGACCGTTCCGCAAGGCATACCCTTCGCCCGACTTCAGAACTTCAGAACTTCAGAATCCGTTTCTACAGCAGTACCAGGTTGTCGCGGTGGATCACTTCGTCGCCGTACGCGTACCCCAGGGTCTCGGCGATCCTATCGCTGCGAAGGCCGCGGATGCGCACCAGCTCGTCGCTCGCGTAGTTCGTCGTGCCCGCTGCGATTCGTGCCCCGGTTGAATCCCGCACTTCGACCGATTCCCCCCGCACGAACGTCCCCGCAATCTCCGCGACTCCGGCGGGCAGCAGACTGCGACCCCGGTCCCGTAGCGCGGTGACCGCACCCCCATCCACGACGATATGTCCGCCGTGGCTGATGCTACCGAGAATCCAACGCTTGCGCTCCTCTAGCCGATCGCCCGCCGCTGGAAAGAGCGTCCCGTTCGCTTGCCCGGCAACGATTGCTTCGAGAATATCCGGCCGCCGTCCATTCGCGACGACCACATCCACCCCGCCCTGGGTGGCGAAACGCGCCGCCGCCAGTTTCGTCACCATGCCCCCCGTCCCGGGCCCATTCGCGCCAGCCGCACCCGCCATTACGCTGTCAACACGATCGACGCGTGTAATAAGTGTCGCCGATGGGTTGGTGTTCGGGTCGCTGTCGAATAGGCCCTCGACATCCGTCAAAATCACGAGCAGATCCGCATCAATCAGGTTCGCGACATAGGCCGAAAGGCTGTCGTTCTCCCCGATGCGGCTCGCCAGCACTTGATCCAGCGCGACTGCATCGTTCTCGTTCACGATGGGGACGGTACCGCTTTCGATAAGATCGCGGAGAGTGTTGCGGGCGTTCAGATACCCGAGACGGTCGCTCAGATCCCGCCGCGTAAGCAGCACCTGGGCGACCACCGTGTCATAGGCGTCGAACAGCATCCCCCACGTCTGCATCAGCCGATGCTGGCCGATACTCGCGAACGCCTGGCGGCTGGGCTGATGCCCCGGATGGAGGCGCCGATGGGCCTCGTGCCGACCTGCCGCCTGCGCCCCGCTCGATACGGCGACAACTTCGCAGCCCTGCGCGCGCAGCCGCACGACCTGACCGACGAGCCGCGACATCGCTTCGATGTCCAGCCGGTCGCTCCCCGCCGTCAGCAGGCTGGTGCCGAACTTCGCCACAATCCGCCGATACATCGCCCAAGCGTAAAGGCAATCGCCTGAAGGGAGAACGAACAACTCAAGCAGGGGTGGACCGTCCAGGCGAATACGGTGGCGTCCAGCAGAGTTTTCAGACTTCCGTAACTGCACAAAGCGCCGCGCCACGTAGAGTGGGCACGTGACCGAACGACGATCGCTACTCGGCGTCCTGACGATTCTCGCGAAGGCGCCCGGCCCAGGCGCCAAGACGCGCATCGCGGTGACCATCGGCGCCGCACGGGCGGAACAGCTGGCGGAAGCGTTTTTGCGCGACACCGTCGCAATGGCGCTCTCCGGTCCCTGGCAGACGCACCTCGCCTTCTCGCCGGCCTCCGCTCAACCCCTCTTCCAGGCGCTCGCTCCAGCGACGCCACTCGTCGTCCAGCCGCACGCGGACCTGGGCGAGCGTATCCTCCACGCCATGGCGAACGCCGCCGTGCGCGGCCAGCCCGTCGTCCTCATCGGCACGGATACCCCGGACTTGCCCTGCGAGATCATCGAACAAGCCTTTGCCACCCTCTCTCACTCGGACATCGTCCTCGGCCCCGCCCACGATGGCGGCTTCTACCTCATCGGCGCTCGACGCTCGCTCCCGAAAACCATCTTCTCCAACATCGAATGGAGCACGGGAACAGTGTTCGAACGCACTGCCGGCAACGCGCGTGCCCAGGGCCTCTCCCTCCTCACTCTCCAAGCATGGGAAGATGTGGACGACGAAGGTTCGCTCAACCGCCTCCGGGAACGTCTGAAAGACGGCGGCGAGGCACCCGCCACCCACGCGGCACTCGCCGCACTCGGCGCACTCGGCGCCGAGCAAGTGGAAACCACGAGAGCGTGAGACACACGACAATCGCTGAGACCGAGAACAAACTTCTCCACCTCTCCCGCGAAGTCGGGAGAGGCAGAATCCCTACCCGGGGGGTAAGGGCGGCGCGGGCCACGGCCACTGCTCGAACGTCGACAACCACTGTTGTGGCCGTCTTGCTCGCCGCTTGCGCCGCTCTCTGGTTCGTCTCGGAAGCCGTGAGCCGCCATCACAACTTTCAGACCAACGCATACGACCTTGCGTTCTTCGACCAGATCATCTGGAACACGGCCCACGGGCGCTGGTTCCAAACATCGTTCGTGGAATACAACTTCGCGGGCCAGCACTTCGAGCCGGTCCTCTTGTTCTTCGCCCTTCCCTATCGTTTCGGAGCTGGCCCGCTGTTGTTGACGGTCACCGAGAGCATCGTCGTCGCTCTTGCCGCCGTCCCCCTCTTCTTCGCCGCGAAGCGCCTTGCCACTGGCGCCTTGCCGGCGCTCGCCCTGGCGGTAGCGTGGCTGGTGAACCCATACACCCAGCGCGCCGTCCAGTTCGATTTCCACCCCGAGGTCATGGTCGCCGTCCCGGCATTCGCCGCCGCCTGGGCGATCGCCGCCCGGCGACATCGAACGGCGGTCGTCCTGGCGCTTTGCGCCCTGCTCGTGAAAGAGGACGCCGCCTTCGTCGCGCTGGCGTTGGCAGGCCTGCTCTGGCTTCGCGGCGCTCATCGCGCTTCCCTCATTCTCGGCGTCGCCACCACGGCGTACCTCGTGGTAGTCGTGCTCGTCCTCATGCCGATCTTCCGCGACGGCCATTCGAGCGACCTCGTCGGCCGTTACGGCTATCTCGCCGAGGGCCGCGATGGCGCCGCCGCCGTCAAATACACCGTTCTCCACCCATGGGTCATCGCGCAGGCCCTCTTTGCTCCGGCCAGACTCTGGACGGTAGCGCTGTTCATCGTGATTTGTGCGCCGATTGCCGTCGTCCGCCCGTGGCTCCTGCTCGGCCTCTTGCCCGGCCTGGGCGTTGCCCTCCTCAGCGACCACCCACCCCAACAGCAGCTAGAACTGCACTACAGCGCTAACATCCTGCCCCTTGCCTTCGTCGCTTCGGCCGTTGCGCTCGCTGAAGTCCGCGCCGCGTGCGGGCCACGCAATGTGTGCCCGGGAATCGCGGCCACAGTCATCGTCGTCCCGGCGCTTCTCGGCTTCATATTCATGAGCCCGCTCGCTCCCTGGCGCGACGGCGCGGCCAACCCGACAGCTGTCCACCTCGGCGCGCTAACGGCCGCCGTCGCAGTCATTCCCCCGGGCGATTCCGTGGCCGCCCAGTCCGCGATCCTCCCTCGCCTCTCACAGCGTCAGGACGCGTACGAATTTCCGGCGGCCGGTTCCCATCGCGTTCCGTTCGATGCCGCCTGGGTTGTCATCGACCGTTACGGCGCCGTCAGCCGCCAGTCGCTCCAGGCGGGCTTCGAGGTGCGCCTGGGAGAAGTGCGCGCGTCCTATGAGCGGGTTTTCGAACGTGACGGCGTGGAAGTCTTCAGGAGGCGAGAGTGAAAGCCGCGCTCATCATCCCCGCGCGCAACGAAGAGGCTTGCATTGGCGATGTCATCCGCGAGGCGCGCCGATACTTCGAAGGCCCGATCATCATCGGTGACAACGGCAGCACGGACGCCACCGCCGCGGTCGCGTCGGATGCAGGAGCATTCGTCGCCTTCGAGCCGCGGCCCGGTTATGGCCGCGCCTGCAACGCGGGTTTGGCTGCCGCTCCGCCGGACACCGAAGTCTTCATCTTCATGGACGGTGACGGCAGCGACCGCCCCGAGGATATCCCCGCGCTTCTCCGCGCTATCGAATCGGGCGCCGCCCTCGCCCTCGGTGCCCGGAAAGGCCCCGGAGTCGAATCCGAATCGATCGCCCCCGCGGCCCGCTTCGGGAATTGGCTCAGCGGCATGCTCATCGGCCTCCTTTGGGGGCGCCGCCTCCATGACCTTTCGCCCCTCAAGGCTGCGCGCGCCGACACCCTTCGCGAACTGCAGCTCAAGGAACAAACCTACGGCTGGACCGTGGAGATGCTAGCGAAGGCGGTCGCGCGCGGTCTCTACATCCGCGAGGTGCGCGTCGGCTATCGCCACCGCAGGGGAGGCGTGAGCAAAGTCTCCGGCGACTTCCGGGCTTCCCTCCGGGCTGGCACTCGTATTCTCGCCACCATCGCGCGCACGGCGCTTCACGAGCCACCACGCTGGCGCCGTCGCTCCCGGCATAACATTCGTCCGACCTGAACGGAGGCATGGCGCACCTGCAAGGAAGCCACCGCCACCCACGCGGCCGCTCAATTATTTTGTCTCTCCGCTGGCTCCGCACCTCCGCGGGAAATCTCCGCTGCACGGTTGCCCCAGCCGCCCCAATCCACGATTATGAGCGCTCAATCGTTCCTTCCCGAGGAAGCAGCCCATGGCCGATTTCGCCGCCGCCCGCCCCATCGAAACCGAAAAGCAGGGCGCCTTCCTTCACGACCGCAAGAACCGCCCCGAACCAGCCACGTGGACTCGATCCGCGCTCGCCGTTCGCCATGCGCCCATTGCCCTCGGCTTGCTTTTCGCTGCGGGCTATCTCGCCATCGCCTTCCAGACCTGGGCCTGGTGGGGCTACGATCGGGCCTGGGCCGTCGCGCTGATGCTTCCGCTCTGGGCGCTGGGCGGGTTCGCCGGCGCCCACCTCGCCATACGCAGAGAATGGAAGGTCCTGACCTTCGGCGCCCCCTTTCTGCTCATTGGCCTCATCCTCCTCTGGTCGAACATCTGGCGGGGCAGCGTGGTCGATGGCCCCGACAACGGCCGCGACGCCATGACCATCATCTCCGCCATCTGCTTCATCGTCGCCGCCAACCTGGACATCCTCGGGCTCGTGTGGGTCGAAGCCCGCCGTCCCACCCGTGCTCCAAAGCTCGAGATGTGATTTCCGCAACCAACACCGGAAAGCACTGCCCCAAATGAGCAAGGATCCGCGCTTTTCCGACGCAATCTCCAGAATCGATACCGCCAACGCGGACGATCCCAATGTGCTGACCTTCGGCGGCACAACGCGGCCCAAGGAACTGGCCCACGCAGAAATGCTCACGCGTTGGGTTAAGCAACTCAGACCGGAAGCTTCAGATGAACTCCGGCTCGCGGCCCGTGGCCATCACATCCACCGTTGGCAGCACCCTCGGGCCGAGCAACCGGACGGGCGCCAGGGCTACCTTCGTTGGCGCACCGCGCTCTACCGCTTCCACGCGGAGGAGGTCAGCGCCATCCTCGTGGCCTGCGGTTACGAGGCCACGGTCGTCGATCGCGTCGCGGCTCTCGTTGGCAAGCGCGTCCCGAGGCACGATCCTGACGCGCAGGCACTCGAAGACGGCCTTTGCCTCGTCTTTATGGAAACGCAATTTCAGCAACTGAACGATCGCGTCGCCGACGACAAGATGGTCGATGTCCTGCGCAAAACCTGGGCCAAGATGAGTCCATCTGGCCGCGACTTCGCCCTCTCATTGGACCTTCCCGCACATCAGCGCGAGCTTGTGGAGCGCGCGCTCGCCGCGGGTTAGTTCTTCACGCCAACGATGAG
>Ga0163144_10031216_pt1 | contig 10169 bp, 6 predicted proteins | sample OliLak19BULKMAT1_FD_123175 | JGI IMG/M metagenome (GOLD analysis project Ga0163144, IMG submission 123175) | Freshwater microbial mat bacterial communities from Lake Vanda, McMurdo Dry Valleys, Antarctica - Oligotrophic Lake LV.19.BULKMAT1 | ecosystem: Environmental > Aquatic > Freshwater > Lake...
ATTTTTTGTATTCCGCCTATAAACGGAGAGCTGGCAGGTTCCGAAAGGTTGCGGTCTTATTTGCAGGCGGTTTATGGTGCAGATTGGAATAACAATACAATAAGTAATTTATTAAGTAAAGAAGGTGCTAAAGAAGCAAATTTAGATGATTGGTTGCGTGGTTCTTTTTTTGAACAGCATTGCAAACTTTTTCAAAACCGTCCATTTATCTGGCATATCTGGGATGGCCGTAAGGATGGTTTTTCTGCCTTGGTCAATTACCACAAACTCAATAAAGACAATTTGCAACGCCTCATCTTCACCTACCTCGGCGATTGGATACGCCAGTGTGAAGCAAAAAAGAAATCCGGCGAAAGTGGTGCAGAGGGACTGCTGAGCGCAGCATTAAAACTCAAAGAAAAATTAGAAGCAATCCTGGAAGGCGAAAGCCCTTACGATATTTTCGTTCGCTGGAAATCACCAGAGCAACAACCCATTGGCTGGGAGCCTGATTTAAATGATGGCGTTCGTTTAAATATTCGTCCGTTTGTAGAAGCGGGAGTTCTTCGAAACAAGTTTAATGTGAAATGGGGAGTGGATAGAGGTAAAAATCCACCCGGTTCGCATTGGGGAGAGATTAGGGATAATGATAGGCATTTGAGTTTGGAAGAAAAGAAAAATGCAAAAATCTAATTAAAAGCAATAAAATTATGGTTTATATATATTCTTGGATACCTGCTTACAAGGAAATTATTAAAAAAATACCTGACTATAAAGACAGGCAACCGGAACTCATTCAAATTTTAAGAGACATTGGTGTTAATGTAAATGAAGATGAAGATCGTCCCGGTAACAGAGTCCCTTTAACTGAAGTTGATCCATTTACCTTCTTATTTTTTCTGGGTAAACATCGGAATGATTTAAATAAAGTGAATGTTCTTAGAAAACTTTGTGAGAAGTGGAATATTGATCTTTTAGTTAATGATGTCTGTGGCATTCCAAGTGCCAATGCACAAAAGCTGTGGATGTTTTCCTGGCAATACGCCAGAACAAACGAGATTGCCTTGCTATGGGATTTCTTTGAAAAGGCAATTATTGGATCAATTGCAGATTCTGACTTTCAGAATATAATAGCTATTAGCAATGTGGGTAAACAAAAAGTTACTGAAGGTCTTTTCTTAGTTGACAATGAACGCTACTTATGTCTAAACGGAAAAGTAAAACCATTTGTTCAAAGTTTTGGAGTTGACACCGAATTTGAAAACTTTACTCAGCTACAGGCTGTATATGCGGCAGTTAAAAAAGCTATCCCCTTAGCCTTTCATGAAATTTCATTTGAAGGATATATAAACACGTCTTATGCAAACCGAACACCCAATTTTTTTAGGGTGGGCACTACCGCCGGTGAAGGTGGAGAAAGTGAGTTGCAGAATATGCTTGCTAATAATATAGCAACAATTGGTTGGCCGGAGTTAGGTGATCTGAATTCAATGGACCCGTTGAATAAGGGAAATTTGATAAGAAAATTTCAAGAACAAGGATATTATGTTAATGACAACAAAACTGCTTCAAGAAAGGCGGGCGAAATTATGGTATTTTTTAATGAAATAGCACCCGGTGATTATGTGATAGCTGCTGATGGTGCAAGTATTCATGCTATTGGTAAAGTAATAAGTGACCATTATATTTTTAATCCCGGTGCGAGGTTTCCACATTGTCGTTGTGTTAAATGGATTAAATCTGCTATTGATAATTTTTCGATTGACGAAGGTTTGAGAACTACTATTTGGAAATATTATGCAGAAGGAAATATTACTGCAATAAAAAATTATCTAAATCTTGAAGCAAGCCCTATTATAAATTCTGATAAACTTCCTAATTCTAAAAGCATGTCACTAAACCAAATTCTTTACGGCCCCCCGGGCACCGGTAAGACATTCCATAGCATAAGCTATGCAGTTGCTATTATCGAGGATGAAAGTCCTGATAAAATTATTGAAGAAGCAAATATCGATCGGGTATCGGTCAAGAAAAGATATGATGATTATGTAGATCAAGGTTTAATTGTTTTCACAACATTCCATCAAAATATGAGTTATGAAGACTTTATTGAAGGCATAAAACCGCTTGCACCGGAAAAGGATCAAGATATAAAATACGACATTGAAGATGGTATATTTAAAGGTTTATGCAGTAGAGCTGAAAGTAATTGGTTTAGCTCAAATCAAAAGGATATATCCGGTATAACCTTCGAAGATGTTTTTGACGAATTTAAAGAACATTGGGAGTCTAACAGAGCTTTGAAAATAGCTATGAAGACTATTGGGAAGGAGTTTACAATAACAGGGTTTACTAATAAGTCTATCTATTTTAAGAAAGCAAATGGTGGAGAGGGCCATACTCTTAGCATTAATACTTTAAAGGATATTTATTATGAAAAACGAAAGGCATGGGAAAATGGTGTAGGGATTTATTATCCCGGAATTATTGAAAAACTTAAAGGTATAACGATAGGATCGGCAAGTCCTAAAACAAAGGCCAATAACTATGTAATTATTATTGACGAAATTAATAGAGGTAATGTTTCTCAAATTTTTGGTGAACTAATTACATTGATAGAAGATGATAAAAGAATTTTCAGACCGGAATCTATAAAAATAACGCTCCCATATTCTAAAGATCAATTTGGTGTCCCTCCCAATTTATACATAATTGGTACCATGAATACCGCTGACAGAAGTGTGGAAGCTTTAGATACTGCATTAAGAAGAAGATTTTCATTTGTGCCTAAAATGCCGGAGGAATCTAGATTAGAAAAAACTACAGATGGACTTGATCTTCCGAAAATCTTACAAACGATAAATACAAGGTTAAGGGTATTAAAAGACAACGACCATACAATTGGGCATGCGTGGTTGTGGTCTGTTACAGACACTGAACAGCTACGGGTAGTTTTCGAAAATAAAATTCTTCCCCTATTGCAGGAATATTTTTACAACGACTATGAAAAATTAGGGCTTGTATTGGGTGATGCTTTCTTTAAACCTCACACACAAATTAGCAGCAATATTTTTGCCTCTTTTTCCGGTGGAAATGGTTTGGCTGGGCAATACGACCAATCCTGGCAGTATCAGTTAAAATCTGCCAATGAGTTAACTACTGCAGATTTTAAAACTCTAGAAATTCAACATACACAACCTGCTGCAGATGAAACTGAGTAAACCCATACAGGTTTTTGAACATAAGCAATTGCTTATCGGTGATCATGGTTTTACCAGGCATCATTGGGAAGCTTTGGGCTGGTATAACGAAAAACATGGTGGTGGTTTTTTTGCACTTACCCCCAAAGGAGTAAAGTTTAATCAGTTTGTAGGTGTAATACAGGTAGGCAATATTACTATAGAGATTTTACCAAAAATAAGTCAGGTAGTAGAGAAAGGCGATAAAGCAAAGTGGCAAAAAGTATTGATTGATATGTTGCGAGAATGCAGGTGGATGCAAGTGTATGCGCAGGACAAAGCATCTCTTCGTTTTAAGCTCAACAGTATTTTAGAAGCATACCTGGAATTATTTGTGCAAGAGTGTGAAGAAATAGTAAGGGTTGGTTTGGTTAAAAAATACAGAGCTGTTGAAAATAACTGTACTGCTTTAAAAGGTAAGCTACTCTTTGGGAAACAGATACAGCACAACCTTGTGCACAAAGAACATTTTTATACCCGTCATCAAATCTTCGACCGAGAAAATATCTTCAACCAGATCTTACTTAAGGCATTGAAACTAATTCCAATAATTAGCCAAAGCCCTTTTTTAAAAGACAGGGTATATAGCCTGCTTTTATCATTTCCTGAATTAGAAGATACTAAAGTAACTGCATCTACTTTTGAAAAACTGGTATATAACAGAAAGACTTTACGGTATAAAGAAGCGATGGAAATTGCTGCCATGTTGCTGTTAAATTACAGGCCTGATGTAAGTAGCGGAAATAATCATGTGTTGGCAATTCTATTCGACATGAATGATTTATGGGAAGAATACATTTTTAGACAAATATTCAAGAATAAGCCTTCTACCTGGATGATAAAAGCACAAAATTCAAAACGGTTTTGGCAGTGTAGTGGTACTAATTATAGCAAAACAATTCGTCCGGATATTGTGATACACAATTTACTAAACGATAAAAAAATTGTACTTGATACGAAATGGAAATTACCCGATAACAACATTCCTGCAGATGCAGATTTAAAACAAATGTTTGTGTACAATGAATATTGGAACGGTATGAATGCTTTATTGGTTTATCCCCATGCTTTTTACACAGAAACTCCGGTGTATCACGAGGGCAAATTTGAAATAAAAGAAAATGCAACAACTTCACATAATTGTGGCGTTCTTAAAATGGCGGTATTAGATAAAAGCAACTGCGTATTAGATACAACAATAGGTAAAAGAATGAATGCCTTTTTGAAAAAAGAAATTAATAAATGAAGCAAAGTATATACGATAAAGTTGTGCAGGGATTAAGCCAAGCTAAACAACATAATGGCAATATAATGGTGAAGCCTGAGGTAGTATTGTGGCCCGATCCTGAAATGCAGTGGGCTTCTGTTATACCTGTCTTGCAAATTAAATTTCCAGCCCTGTTAATTTATGGAAGTTATGATAAATCAAAAAAACAGGGTCCTTCAATTTATATTAAGTGCATGGTTGCACAAGCCTTGCCGGAAGCTGATTGGGATAATACGGAAACACCTATTATTTACCTACCTGGCATTTCAAAAAACGATTTAAGAAATATTCATAATGTTGAATTAGATTTTCAGCCGCTGATAGAATATCAATACACAGGTACAGTATTTACACAGGAAAATGGCAGGGAGTGGACCATACTGGCGTTTTTACAAAATCCAATAATTGGCTTAGGAATAAAAGTGGCACAGGATACTGCAACAAAGGACGCTTTAAAAAAAGCTTTGACGTCTATTTTTCAAGACCCCGATGTGCTTTTTGGGAATGCAATAATTGATGCAGGTTATTTAAACAATCAATTGATTCCGGATATTGTTTCAAACATTCTTAAATGGATGTGCAAAGGAGATACAGCGTTCTCCGTTATGGATAACGGAATGAAAGAAGTGTTCCATAGCATTTGCAAAGAACAATATGATTTTGAGCCCGACATTAAAAATATAAAAGCCATAGCAGAGAAATTAGGTGCACAAAGAAACTTATGGAAATATGTGTGGCAGCACTATGTAAATGCTCCCAAAAAATACCCTCAAATAGAATCATTACTCAGACTAGCAAAACCAACTGATTTGGGAAGTGGCATGTTTGCTTTTGCAGAAGAAAGCTGGCCACAGGTAAATGAAGAAAAGGAGGATGAACTTTCTAAATTATTACTGGCTGCTTCAAAATTGCAACCGAAAGAAGCAGCTAATAAATTAAAAATATTTGAAGCGCAACATGGGCTGCGCAGAACATGGGTATGGGCAGAACTTGGACAGGCACCACTTGCAAATGCTTTATTTTACTTATTGCAAATGGCAGAAAAGGCGATAGAGCCTTTTCCATTCTCCTCCATTGCTGATTTAAAATTGTATTATACTTCGTCCGGTTATTTGGCAGATCAGTCTATGCGGAAAGCATTGGCAGCTGTAAAAACTGAAAAAGACAAAGCTGTAATTAAAGCCGTAATTACAACTGTATATAAACCTTGGCTGGAAACAATCACACAAAAATTTCAGTCCTTAGTTGATAAGGACTCCACCATTTTTACAGCCCAAAATGCAAATGTTGAAACCGAATCTTACATTTTATTTGTAGATGCATTTCGTTTTGAATTGGCTGAAGAATTTTCTAACAGATTAAAAGACTTAAAATATAAAATCGACTTACAGACAGATTGGTCAGCAATACCAAGCCTTACCCCTACTGCAAAACCCAATGTATCTCCTATTGCAACTGCTGTAGCTACTGAAAGTCAATTTAATGATTTCCGTCCTAAGTTAAAGTCGGGTAAAGATTTACAAACTGCTGCATTTAGAGACTCTTTAGCCGCACACAATTTTATATTGGTTACAAACCCTTCCGATATTGTACCCGGAAAAAACCATTGGCAAGAGATAGGTGATATAGATACGAAGGGGCATAAAGAGCAGGCTGAGATAGTAAAACGGATTGAGGAATTATTTGACCAGGTACTGGAAATATTAGAGGTAGCTTTTAGCAAGGGCATAAAACGAATAAAAATAGTTACAGACCATGGCTGGTTATTATTGCCTGGAGGCTTGCCAAAAGAAGAATTAAAAAAAGATTTAACTGAAACCCGTTGGGGTCGTTGTGCACTGATAAAGAATGGTGCAAAAACAGATTTATTACATTTGCCGTGGCGCTGGAATCCTTCTATTTTTATTGCCTATGCACCTGGCATTTCATTTTTTAAAAAGAATGAAGAGTATGCCCACGGTGGTATTTCTATCCATGAGTGTTTGGTGCCTGTGTTGTTTGTTGAAAATGCAAATGTGCCCACTATACAGGGAGAAATAAAAATAGTGAAATGGGTCAATTTAAAATGCACCATAAGTACGAACAACGTACCTGATGGTTACGCCATTGACATTCGCACAAAATTCAACGATGAGAAATCTTCTGTTGTATTATCTGTGAATAGGGAACTGAAAGGCAATACGGTAACATTAATGATCAATGACGTTGCAGAATCTGCAGCTGCAACTATTGTGTTGTTAGATGAGGCAGGTAGAATTATGGATAAAAAACCGACCACCGTTGGTGGTTAAAAAATTGTTGATATGGAACTAGACCAAATTGATGAAATAGCCGCAAAGGCTTTTGAAGGCTACATTGTAAGGAAAGATTTGCTGGAGCAATTCCGCAAAACATACCCTGTACCAACCTATGTGATTGAGTTTTTATTGGGTAGATATTGTGCTACCACCAATGAAGCTGAAATACAGGAAGGCCTTGAAATTGTAAAAAGGCAATTGCAGGACAGAACTGTTCGCACAGGCGAAGAAGAATACTTTAAATCAAAGGCACGAGAACAAGGCTCTATTAAATTAATAGATATTATTACTGCCAGGTTGGATACCGGTTCTGATAGCTATGTTGCAACCTTGCCGAGTTTGCAATTAAACAAGGTTCGCATTTCAGCAGACATCGTAAATGATAATGATAGGATGCTTACCGGCGGGTTTTATGCTGAAATAGAATTAGAATATGATGCCGTAATAGCACAGGAAAACAATGAAAGTCCTTTCGGGGTAAATTCCATTAGGCCCATTCAATTATCGCAGCGCAATGTTTTAGAAGTTCTTTATAAAGGGCGAGAAAACTTTACGTTAGAAGAGTGGAAAGATTTTTTAATTCGTAGCGTAGGGATGGAACCTGCAGGTTTATCAGAAAAAGCAAAACATGTACTCTTTGTTCGTATGATTCCATTTGTTGAACGCAATTACAACCTAATTGAATTAGGGCCAAGAGGTACTGGTAAATCGCATCTTTATCAGCAAATATCTCCTTATTCGCATTTGGTATCCGGTGGAAAAGCCACTGTGGCAAAAATGTTTGTAAACATGGTGAATGGTGAAAGAGGTTTGGTATGTAAGTATGATGTTGTTTGTTTTGATGAGGTTTCGGGCGTTTCCTTTGACCAAAAAGATGGAGTGAATATTATGAAGGGCTACATGGAAAGCGGTGAGTTTAGCAGAGGTAAAGAACCAATTCGTGCAGACGGTGGAATAGTTATGGTTGGAAACTTTGATGTAGATGTGGAGCATCAGCAACGCATCAGTCATTTATTTGGCCCAATGCCAAAAGAGATGAGAGACGATACTGCATTTATGGATCGTATTCATGGCTTCGTGCCTGGGTGGGATTTTCCAAAACTAAATAAATCTTTTTTCACAGGTCATTTTGGTCTGGTGAGTGATTTCCTTGCTGAATGCTGGACGAGACTAAGAGATACCAGCAGAATATCATCTGTGTTGCCACGAATTGATTATGGTGGTGCTTTAAGTGGAAGGGATACAACTGCCGTAAATAAAACATTAAACGGATTATTGAAATTAATGCAACCAAATCCGGAGTCTCCTATTTCGGACGAGCTACTGGAATGGGCAATAAAGATTTCATTAGAATATCGCAGGCGTGTAAAAGAGCAGCAAAAAAGAATTGGTTCGGCCGAATTTCGTAACACACATTTTAGTTACAAAATTGGCGAAGATGGCGTAGAAACCTTTGTAACTACTCCTGAAATCCATAGCGAAAATACGATCAGTGAAGATCCACTTCCTCCAGGTCAAATATGGGCATTGAATGCCGGAGGCCAGGAAGAACCCACAGGTTTATACAAGATAGAAATTAATGCAGCACCGGGTTCAGGTGTTAGAATATTAAACAGACCTGCGCCTCCACAATTCCAAGAAAGTGTAAGATATGCTGAGCAAAATTTATACAGTAAAAGCAAAGAGCTCGTTGGCGATAGAGAAGCACGGTTAAATGAATTTTCCATCCAGTTAAGGGCGTTTGATGCCTCTAAAAGTGGCAACGGAATGGGCATAGCGGTTCTAATGGGAATGTGCAGTGCCCTGCTTGAAAAAAACACGAAGGGTGGGCTCGTAATTGTTGGTCAATTAAATTTAGGTGGCTCTTTAGATCTGATTTATAATGCAGTGAACCTTGCAGAAATTGCAGTTGAAAAAGGCGCAACAACTTTACTTGTTCCCTTAAATGCGAGAAAGCAACTAAATGACTTATCAGATGATATGATTACTAAAATAAACATTCAGTACTACACTGATTTGAAAGATTGTTTGATTAAGGCGTTGCTTGATTAATCAATTCTATTGTATTTTTTATTCATTCTTGTTATTGTGTTTACAATTTCCATTCTGTATGATTTTGGTGAAATCACTTCAAGCCCTGCCCCATAAGACAGAAGAAGTTGTTTCAATTCGTGATTAGGTATAACTTCTATTTGAATAATAAGACCTTTCTCATTTAACTCAAGTTTCTTTTGGGAACCATGCAGGGGCTTGGTCAGTATGTAAGGAGTAATTTCATTATCAAGCTGCATCTTTATTTTAATCGGTTTACTATTTGCCTGAAAACTAACTCCGACAATATCTTCAAAGTAATCCTTGAAATTTGTCCCTATATTTTTCTTGAATTTAGTTGAATCAGTTTTAATGCTTTTAATCCTGTCTAATGGCAAATTATAGAGCAATTTGTCTGAATTATTAAGTCCAAACAGAAACCATCTTTTATTGAATTATTTCAAATAATAGGGGTGAATTTTCACCAGTTTTGGCTCTATCTCTTTGAATGATTGGTATTCAATGGCAAGTGCGGTTTCTTTAATAATGCTTTTATAAAGCATTGGCAAATAGTCTAATCCAACAAGAAATTCATTTTGGTCGAAGCTTATCGCTTCAATTGTTTCATCTTGCTGAAAAAGCGATTGTAGTTTAGGAACCAATTCATTAACCCATTCAAATTGTGGTAGACCTCTGAAGCGAAGCAAAACCATTAAAGCAGCATTAATGGCATCTAGTTCTTCATCACTTATTTTTTGATTCTTTATGCTAAAATTATCTTCATTATAACGGTAATGCACTTTTTTGCCATCCTTTACTCTTGCCAAAGGAATTGACCAACCCGCTTCGCTTTCCATAAATTTAATATCATCAAAAAGCTGTCGTTTCTCTATTTTAGAACCTGAACCATTAAAGTCCTCCAATGCTTTATTAACTTCATCCAGTAAATCCTCGATAAAATAAATCTTGTACTTATTGCTAAAGCAATGTAATTGTTATGTCTAAATTATCAACTAATTTATCGCACTATAATTTATCATAATTAGTAGACCAAGGACACTAAACAAAACTTTTCACCTACCTACTAATGAAATCAATTACAGCTATCAAATCCCGTTCAAAATAGTTCGACGGTTCCCCGCTTCTTTCCACACCAAAATAAAATTAAGGCAGCACAATAGTGTTGCCTTTTTTGGTTTTAGTGGGGTTAGGTTAAGGAATATTATAATATTTGAAATGAAAGAACTAGAATTTAATCTTTGAGGTTTGAATTGGGGGAGGTGTGACTGAAGTTTAATTTTCACCAGATAAATGAGGTTTGCCTGTTTCTCCTCATCCCGATTTGGCCACAGGTTC
>Ga0163144_10031217_pt1 | contig 10169 bp, 10 predicted proteins | sample OliLak19BULKMAT1_FD_123175 | JGI IMG/M metagenome (GOLD analysis project Ga0163144, IMG submission 123175) | Freshwater microbial mat bacterial communities from Lake Vanda, McMurdo Dry Valleys, Antarctica - Oligotrophic Lake LV.19.BULKMAT1 | ecosystem: Environmental > Aquatic > Freshwater >...
AAGGTGAAACGCTGATCGACACCGCCATGACACTCAATGCCATGCATCCTGATTTCATCGCCGTGCGCCACCCGGAAAGTGGTGCGGTGCACCTGCTGGCACGCAAAGTAAACTGCTCGGTTATCAATGGCGGCGATGGCTGTCACGAACATCCGACGCAGGCATTACTGGATGCGCTGACCATTAAACAACACAAAGGCAAAATCGAAGGCCTGCAGGTGGCCATCTGCGGCGACATTCTGCATAGCCGCGTTGCGCGTTCCAATATCAAGCTGCTGACGCTGCTCGGCGCGAAGGTGCGTATCATCGCCCCGCCGACATTGATGTTGGCTGCGCCTGAATCCTTCGGGGTCGAGGCTTTTTACGATATGCGCAAGGGCCTGAAGGGGTGCGACATCATCATGATGTTGCGCTTACAGATGGAACGCATGGAGGGCAATTTTGTGCCGTCGCAGCGCGAATATTTCCATTTCTGGGGTCTGGACGAAGAAAAACTCAGCTTTGCCAAGCCGGATGCGCTGATCATGCACCCGGGCCCAATCAATCGCGGCGTGGAAATTGACAGCAAACTGGCTGACGATTTAAACCGCAGCGTCATCCTCCAGCAGGTTGAAATGGGCGTCGCCGTCCGTCAGGCGGTATTGGAGACGCTGGCAACGGTGGCATGATTTCCCCCGCTGTTCTAGGTTCAAAAATTATCGAAGGATTACGCTGGCTCTGTACGCTTGGGGGGCTGTGGTTCATCCTCGTCTTTATCTATGTCGCTCTGTCATCGATGTCCTATCCGTTCAATCTCGAATGGATGGAAGCGCAGACCATGGATGTCATGCAACGCGTCCTTGACGGCAAACCGGTCTATGCCGAACCGGCGCTTGAGTATGTCGCCTTCATCTATACCCCCTTATATTATTATGTATCGGCGTTTGTCTCGCTGCTGACGGGCGGTGTGGATTTCCTCCCGGCGCGGCTGGTATCAATATTATCGACGCTGGGATGCATAGGCCTGATCTGCGCATGGATCCGCAAGGAACAGGGGAGCTGGCACGCCGCCATCATCGGCGCCGGGCTCTATATGGCAACCTACCGCTTAAGCGGTCGCTGGTTTGATAACGCGCGCGTCGACAGCCTGTTCATGGTGCTGACGCTGGGCGGGCTGTATGTGTTTTACCATTACCGCGGATGGAAGGCGGCGTGGCTTGCGTCCATTCTGATGGTGGCGGGATTTTTTACCAAGCAGGCGGCGTTGATGATGATACTGCCTCTGCTGGCGGCCATGTTCTTTGTGGATCGCCGCCATGCGCTGCTGACCGCAGCCATCACAGGAACGTTGCTGCTGGGTGGTGTGGCGCTATACCATCTGCTATCGGACGGCTGGTTTACTTATTTTGTGTTCGAGGTGCCTTCCGGTCATGATATCGCCTATCCGCTGCTATGGAATTACTGGAAAGTCGACCTGCTGCCGCCGTTGGGGATATTGCTGGTGGTGGCGGTATTCAGCATCGTACTCTGGGGCATCGACGAATGGAGAAGGGGGCTGTGTTACGCAGCATTATTCGTCGGCTTTGTCGGCGCATCCTATATATCCCGCCTGCATATGTACGGCTATCTTAACGTATTGATGCCGGTGCATCTTGCGCTGGGACTGGTGGCCGGACTTTCATTTGCCTATTTCGAGCGGCGCGGCGAACATCTGGTGCTGGCGGTGCTCTCGCTATTGCTGCTGTTCCAGATGTACGGGCTGCTGTATGACCCCAAACCCCTGATACCCACGCAGAAGGCATTGGAAACCGGTAATAAATTTCTTGAGGAGCTTAGCAAAATAGAGGGCGAAATTTTCATGCCCGAACTGCAGTTCGTGCAGACGCGGATAGGCCAGAAATCCTACGCGCTGGGCATGGCGGCGTTTGATGTCCTCCGCTCAGACCTTAAAAACCGCAGAAATGTCAAAAAAAAGCTGGAGAAAGATATCACCGATGTCATTGTCAGCGGACGTTTTGCAGCGATAATGCCGGGTAAACTTGTGATCTTGCCCAGAGTGTTTTTTTATTATAGCTATAGAGGACATATGGAATACCCTCAGGAATTTATCAGTGGTGCCATCAATTTCCTGCGAACCGACCTGTATTACCGTAAGCCTGCTGCCAACCTGCCCACCCCGAATTGAGATAGTAATATCATGAGCCAGAACCAACACTTCGCCCTGCCCACCCACCGCAACAACCCCAACCGCAAAGTGGCCTATATTAATGCGCGCTTGTTCGACGCTGCATCAGGGCTGGATCAGAAGGGCGCGCTGTTGACCATCGGCAACAGCATCTCTGATTTCGGGCCTATGCTGTTTAATGACGGCGTGCCTGAAGGTATCGAAGTGGTGGATTGCAAAGGCCATCTGCTGACGCCGGGACTGCTCGATATACAGGTGCATTTCCGCGAACCGGGGCAGGAGCATAAGGAAACCATCGCCACCGGCAGCATGTCGGCGGCCGCGGGCGGCGTTACCACCGTGGTGTGCATGCCCAATACCAAGCCGGTGATTGACGATATTGCCGTCGTTGCCTTCATATTCCGCCGCGCGCGCGAGACATCGTATGTCAACGTACATCCGTACGCTGCGATCAGCAAAGGCCAGAAGGGGCTGGAACTTACCGAAATGGGGCTGCTCATGGAAGCGGGCGCTGTCGGCTTTACCGATGACGGCTTGCCGGTCATGAATGCCGGGGTAATGCGCAAGGCGCTGGCCTATACCAAGGAATTTGGCATCCCGATTGCGCAGCACGCGGAAGATTTAAACCTCTCCTGCGGCAGCTGCATGAATGAAGGTGTTGTCTCGGCGCATATGGGTGTGGCCGGAGTTCCCAATGCTGCCGAAGCGGTGATGGTGGAACGCGATATTATTCTTACCGAACTGACCGGCGGGCGTTACCATGTGCTGCATATCTCGACGGCGGAAGCCATCGATGCCGTGCGCCGCGCCAAGAAAAAAGGCCTGCGCGTCACTGCTGAGGCAGCACCGCACCATTTTGTTCTTACCGATGAAGCGGTGCGGGAATACCGCACCTTCAGCAAGATGAATCCGCCGCTGCGCGCTGAGAAAGACCGTCTCGCCGTGATTGAGGGCCTCAGGGATGGCACGATTGATGCCATCGCCACCGACCATGCCCCGCACGATCAGGAGAGCAAGCGCGTACCGCTGGCCTCGGCGGCCAATGGTATTGTCGGTCTTGAAACCATGTTGCCTTTGTCGCTGTCGCTGTACCATAACGGCATCATGCCGCTGCGCGATGTCATGGCCGCCATGACCTATAAACCGGCCGATATTATCAACGTGCCGGCAGGACGTATGAAAAAGGGTGCGCGCGCCGATCTGACACTGATCGATCTTGATACGGCCTGGACCATGGACCCCAAACAATTTGCCAGCAAGTCGCTCAATTCTCCCTTCGATGACTGGCCAACCAAAGGCCGCGCTATCCGCACGGTTGTCGGCGGTGACACGGTGTTTACGCTTGATAAAGTAGCGTGATTGTTGGGTAATTTTTCCTAAAATCCGAGCAATTCTTCATTGCTTGTTAAACGACCCGTGCCATAGTGGAATGATGCACCATAACCCGATCATATGCGCCGTTGATACGACCGATGTTCAGCAGGCACACGCACTGGCCGAATGCCTGCAAGGCAGCGTCGGCGCGCTGAAACTCGGGCTTGAGTTTTTTACCGCCAACGGTGCCGCCGGTGTGAAGCAGATTTCCAATCAGCACTTCCCGATTTTCCTCGATCTCAAATTTCATGACATTCCCAATACCGTTGCCAAGGCCATCAAAGCCACCGCCGGTATTGATACGTTCATGATGACGGTACACACCTCAGGCGGTCAGGCGATGCTGCGCGCCGCCATCGACGCTTCGATGGAAGTGGCGGCGACCACCGGCAAGGAACGTCCGCTGATTGTAGCGGTCACTATACTTACCAGCCTCGATCAGGATGACCTTGAACTGCTGGGCATGCGCGACATGCTGAACGATCAGGTCAAGCGCATGGCCGATCTGGCGCAGGATTCAGGGCTTGATGGCGTGGTGTGCTCACCGCATGAAATTACGCTCATCCGCGAGCATTGCGGCGACGATTTCGCGCTGGTCGTGCCGGGCATCCGCCCCGAAGGCAGCGATACCGGCGACCAGAAGCGCGTGCTTACACCCAAAGAAGCCCTCGACAGAGGCGCGGATTATCTGGTGATAGGGCGTCCCATTACCGGTGCAGCCGACCCGAAAGTGGCGGCTGACGCTATCCTTAAATCACTGAAACGTATTCAGGCTGCTTAAGCAGCTTCTTCCATGTCCGGCAGCATGCCGAGCGCGTGCATGTACGTATCGAGGATGGTTTCCTGTTCTTCGCGTTCAGCATGATCCATCTTGCGGATTTTGATAATGGCGCGGATGGCCCTCACATCAAACCCGTTGCCCTTGGCTTCGGCGAACACATCGCGGATATCGGCACCGATACCGGCCTTTTCTTCTTCCAGTTTTTCTACGCGTCCGATGATGCTTTTAAGCTGATCAACAGCTACTCCGCCTGCTTTTTTAGCCATAGTGACTCTCCTGATATGTATGATGTGGGGGAGTCATGATACGTCCCCATGAGGACTTGTCAACGCTTCGTATCGGACTTTTGTTTTTTCAGCGTTTCAGCAATCAGGAAAGCGAGCTCGAGGGACTGCGAAGCGTTGAGGCGCGGGTCGCAATGGGTGTGGTAGCGGTCGGAGAGATTGATTTCCGAAATCGCCTGCGCACCGCCTAAACATTCGGTTACGTCCTGCCCGGTCATCTCGAAATGCACGCCGCCGGCAAAGGTGCCTTCGGCCTTGTGGATGGAGAAGAACTGGCGGACTTCGGCGAGAATATCGGTGAATTTGCGCGTCTTGTAGCCGTTGGGCGATTTGATGGTGTTGCCATGCATCGGGTCGCACGACCAGACGACGGTTTTCCCGGCGGCCTTGACGGCCCGGATCAGCGGCGGCAGATGCTCGCCGATCCGGGTAGCGCCCATGCGCGAAATCAGCGTCAGGCGTCCGGCCTCATTCTCAGGGTTGAGAATATCGATCAGTTTAAGCAGCCCATCCACCGTCATCGACGGCCCGACCTTCATGCCGATGGGGTTGGCGATGCCGCGCATGAATTCGACATGCGCTTCGTCGGGTGCGCGGGTGCGGTCGCCGATCCACAGCATATGCGCGGAAGCGGCGTACCATTTGCCATCGGTTTCATCAAAACGCGTCAGTGCCGATTCGTAGCCGAGCAGGAGCGCTTCATGCGAAGTGAAGAAGCTGGCTTCCGAAAACTCCTCGACATCGTCTAGCGGCAGGCGGCAGGCCTGAATGAAGCCGACGCACTCATTGATGCGGTCGATCAGTTCCTGAAAGCGTTTGCCTTGCGCGGAGTTATGCGCGAATTCCATATTCCAGCGGTTGATTTGTTTCAGTGACGAATAGCCGCCGCGCGCCAGCGTGCGCAGGAAGTTGAGTGTCGCGGCGCCCTGATAATAGGCGCGCAAGAGACGTTCAGGGTCAGGGGCGCGGCCTTCGGCCTCGAAATCCATGGCATTGACCATGTCGCCACGATAGGCGGGAAGTTCCTCGCCGCCTTTTTTCTCGGTATTATCCGAGCGCGGCTTGGCGAACTGCCCGGCAATGCGGCCGACCTTGACCACCGGCACACCGGCGCCATACATCAGCGACATCGTCATTTGCAGCAATACGCGGAAGAAGTTGCGTAAATTTTCCTCGCTGAACTCCGCGAAGCTCTCGGCGCAGTCGCCGCCCTGTAAAAGGAAAGCCTTACCGTGCGCAGCATCGGCCAACTCGCGCCGCAGCGCGCGGGATTCGCCGGGAGATGCCAGCGGGGGAAGGGACACAAGCGACCGCTCAACATCCTCTAATTGTTTGATATCTTTATATTCCGGCTGCTGCTTGATCGGAAGTTTCCGCCAGCTCTCGCGGGACCATTGTGTGCTGCTCATTTGCATTCATTTAAAAACATGTTATGTAAGGCGTTCTTATTTAGGGTTTATCTAAGCTTATGTCCAGTACAACTAATAAAAACTTGGCTAAAAACATGTCGCTCGATCCAGAAAATACCATTGCTTTCATGGGCGTGGAAGGGGCGAACGCCGATCTGGCGTGTCGTCAGGCCTGCCCCTATATGCACACCCTGCCATGCCCGTCCTTTGAGGATGTATTTGAGGCGGTAGCGGCCGGTCAGGCCGCTATGGGCATGATCCCGGTGGAAAATTCACAGGCCGGGCGTGTGGCCGAAATCCACAATCTGCTGCCGCGCACCAACCTGCACATCGTCGGTGAGTATTTCCAGCAAATCGAGCATTGCCTGCTCGCTCCCAAGGGCGCCACGCTGGAAACCATTAAAGACGTCTATTCGCACCCCCAGGGCTTGCTGCAATGCCGTGATCATGTGCGTGAGATGGGGCTTAATACCCATACCCACTCCAATACTGCCGCCGCTGCGGCCGATGTCGCCAAATGGAATGATGTAAGCAAGGCTGCCATTGCCTCGCCGCTGGCAGGTGAACTGTACGGCCTCACGGTTCTGCGTGAGCATATGCAGGATTCGGATAACAACGTTACCGTATTCATCATCATTGCCCGCGAACCCATCGACCCGGAACCGGATGCAGGGCGCGTTCTGACGACATTACTGTTTTCAATCCGCAATATTCCGGCGGCATTGTACAAGTCGCTCGGCGGCTTCGCCACCAACGGCGTCAATATCCTGAAGCTGGAAAGCTATATTCCCGGCGGCGCGGCACGCGATGCGGCGCAGTTCTTCCTCACTTTTGAGGGGCACCCGCGCGAAAAGGGCGTACAAAACGCAATGGAGGAGCTGGGCTTTTTCTGTAAAAAAGTAACCTTGCTGGGCGTTTATCCGGCTGATCCGGCCCGCTTTTTATAACTTTTCATAAGGTAATGTTCTGCACTATTATTGAATGGTTTCAGAGCATGAGCCATCGGTCTGCTTATCCTCTTTTTATATATTTCCAGCCTCTTCAATACAGATAGTTTGTGCGCTTATCTCTACGGTGAATCTGTAACTTAGAGAAGGAGGATCATATGACTAACGAACTTACACACTATCCATTGATTATTGGCGGCCTGATGCTGCTGGCCTTGTCGGCTTGCGGCAATACGACGCAGGACAGGGCGTTATCAGGCGGCGGTATAGGCGCAGGCGTGGGCGCTCTCGGCAGCGCAGTAACGGGCGGCAGCCCGGTCACGGGTGCGGTGGTCGGCGGCGCAGTAGGCGCGGCGGCCGGTGCTTTAACCGATGAGGATGATGTAAATCTGGGAAAACCGGTGTGGCGTAAGTAATAGACTGTTACTTGCGGCCGATCTGTTTATCGATCATGGTTTTTAATGGCGAATCGTCGGGCAGGGAACGATAGAGTTCCTTCATGTTTTGCATGGCGTCCGCAGTTTTGCCATCCTGTAACATGCGCAGTGCCAGCAGGTAGCGTGCTTCCGGGTTTTCCGGTTGTTGCAGTAAAACCATCTCCAGGCTTTTCTTGGCTTCATCGGGAATAGTGCCGCCTGCTTCGGAAATCATGGCGCTGGCATAGGCCAGTATGATCAGCGGATTGCCTTTTGACAGCAGCACTGCCTGCTTGAAAGCATGGGAAGCGCTCTTGTATTGCCCGCTTTGCATATAGCTCTGCCCCAGCCCTACCCATGCGGCGAGGTCTTGCGGATTGGATTTTACGGCATCCGATTGCTGGACGACCACTTTTTGCAACTCGGCTATTTTAGCATCATGCTCGGCCATGAGTGGGATGACGGAAGGTGAGCCAAGCAGGGCGTATACTCCAAACAGCCCGACACAGAATATGCCGCTGACGGTGTACATAAAGCGTTTCTGGTGCAGAACCGGCAAGCCGTCTGCCGCCAGTACTGGCGCCAGTAATACGGCCAGCGCCGCCAGAAGCAGCAGAGTAAAAATGATATAGAGTATCATGACCGTATCCTCCGGCTGCGGCGGAAGAAACGCATGGCAACAAAGAACGCCGTTACCAGCACGAGGGCAGGGCCAAACCATAGCAGGAAGGTGGCGTTGTTGAGCGGCGGCTTCATCAGGATATAATCGCCGTAATGCGATACCAGGCTGGCCTTAATATCGCTGTCGCTGGCTCCCTTTGCTACCTGTTCACGTATCATGCGGCGGATGTCGGCGGCAATGTCGGCAGGCGAGTCGGCCACCGATTCGCTCTGGCAGACAACGCAGCGTATCTCATGGAACAGGGCTTTGGCGCGCAGTTCCTGCTGCGCATCCGGCAGCGGCTTTTCGATGGTAAACGCACAGGCCGCACCAATGATGAGTGACCAGATAAGCATGGCAATGATACCTATCCGGTTCATCGGCCCATCCGTTCATCGCGGTTCAGTTCTTCGGCCAGCGGTAGGATTTCCGTAGTGATAACATCGTCAGTCAGCGCCGCATTATAATGAAAACGCACTACGCCTTGCTTGTCGACAAGGAACGTTTCCGGAATGCCGGTCATGGAAAATGGCAGAGTCGTACGCCCTTTATTATCAAAGCCTACCGCCTTATAGGGATTGCCGTAGGCGGAAAGCCACTGGTGGATATTCTGCTCTTTATCCTTCCAGGCGATGCCGTAGATCGGCAGCTTGCCGGTTTGGGAGAGGGCGTGCAGTACCCCATGCTCCGCCTGACAGGATTCGCACCACGAGGCAAAAATATTGATAAGGGCTACCCGGCCTTCCCACGCCTTCGGCGAAAAATGCGAACCCGGCTTGCCGAGTTCGGGAATATCAAACATGGCGATGGGCTTGCCTATCATCCGGCCCTTGGGTTTCGTGGGTTTATTCATCAGGCCGAACAGCAGCGACACGGCTACAGTGAGCATAATGAGCAGGGGAATAGCGCGGATAATCAGGAGGCGTACCGTCATGCGCGCCTCCGCACGATACCGGCAACGCCGCCCGCCGCCATCAGCACACAACCGGCCCAGAGCAGGTTGATGAGCGGATTATAATAGAGGCGCACGGCCGTCTTCTTGCCGTCGGCGGAGGATTCCCCGACTACCGCGTATAAATCGTAAAACGGGTTCGAGTGGATGGAGGCGATGCTGGTTGAGCTTTTGCGGATGGTATAGGTGCGATATTCCGGTTTCAGCGTTGCGACATGCTTGCCATTGCTGCCCATAACGCGGAAGCGCGCGTGCTTGGCGTGGTAGTTGGGCATATCCTCGAAGGATTGCTTCTCAAAGCTGACATGATAGCCGGCAATATCGATGCTTTCGCCGACGCTCATGGCGCGCTCCGCTTCCTGTTTCCATATCCCCGCACCGGTCACACCGGCTACTGCAAGGGCCGCGCCCATATGCCCTAAAAATACGGCGATGTTGGCACCGCGCGTGCCGCGCTTGATAACCCATTGCACACTGCACACCATTAGCCACAGTGATAGCGCCATTCCCAGCGCTGCCAGCAATGCCTGTGCTTCAGTTACCGAAAATGCGAGCAGCCCCCCCGCAAGGCAGGCCCATGCCGCCGGGCGGGCCTGTTTCAGTGCATGCAGTAGCCTTGCGCTCTGCCACGGCATGAACGGGGTCAGTCCGGCGAAGATCAGCGGTATTGCCATCAACGGTACGAATGTGGCGATAAAATAAGGTGGGCCGACGGTGATTTTGTCGTCATAGAGCCATTCCATCAGCATCGGGTAGAGTGTGCCCAGCAGCACGGTGGCGCAGGCTGTGAGCATGAACATGTTATTGATGACGATCAGGCCTTCGCGCGAGAGTGGTACCATCCCTTCGCTCGTAGCATCGGAAGTGGCGCTGCCTGCGCGCAGCGCATACAGTACCAGCGCACCGCCAACAATGGCGACGATATAGGCCAGTACGAAAAACCCGCGCGTCGGATCGCTGGCAAAGCTGTGCACCGAGATCAGTACACCGGAGCGCACAAGGAAGGTGCCAAGCAGGCTCATGGCAAAGGTCATGATGGCCAGCAGCAGCACCCACGGTTTGAGCGCCCCGCGTTTTTTCAATACGATATTGGAATGCAGCAGCGCCGTGCCGCACAGCCATGGCATCAGCGAAGCGTTTTCCACCGGGTCCCAGAACCAGAACCCGCCCCAGCCGAGCAC
>Ga0163144_10031219_pt1 | contig 10169 bp, 9 predicted proteins | sample OliLak19BULKMAT1_FD_123175 | JGI IMG/M metagenome (GOLD analysis project Ga0163144, IMG submission 123175) | Freshwater microbial mat bacterial communities from Lake Vanda, McMurdo Dry Valleys, Antarctica - Oligotrophic Lake LV.19.BULKMAT1 | ecosystem: Environmental > Aquatic > Freshwater > Lake...
CCTGAAGCGGAAATCAGCCCCGAAACGGCCGAAAAAAACGCCTCCCCAAACGAACCCAAACTCACCCCCGAAGAAGCCCGCGCCCTCGCCGAAAAAGCCAAAATCCGCCGCCTTATGGAGATCAACCTGGGGATCCGCCCGCTATCTCCAGGGGAAGAGAATTCGTATTGAGCATCCCATCTTCTAGGTCAGCAAGGACGCGACCATGACAAGCTGGCGGTCTCGTTCAAAATAAACATTTCGCCCTCTTGAGTCCCCATCTGTTTTTTGACAATTGAATTTCACTGCGAAGCGCGGCCACTCGCGGCGGGTCACACTGGTCACCGAAAGCCGACCTTACGCGGCACCCAACTCCCCGGCGGCTGCCCGTGCCTGTGCCAAGTGCCTGCGGCAATGCGCAGGGATCAGATAGCACACCAGTCCCAATGGGTAGCTCATCCATTTCGCAAACGGTGACTGTACCCGGATGCGGCACAAGTCAAGCGCGGCAAGTTGTGGCGCGCGCCCCAGCAGCAACTCGTAGACTCGGACAAATGCCGCCAACGATTCGGCTCCGGAGCGGGTCGACCGTGGCACAAAGTTGGGCTTCGTTGGGAAGCCGCGCTTCACAGGCACATCGACCTGCGCCAGAAACCAACGGCCCAGCCAACCCGGCGCGTAAGAGCGCTCACTCCGGGGAGCGCCGTCGGCCACAGCGAACAGGAGCAAGAAAGCCTCGGCCGTCAGCGTCAAGTGATCCAGGCATTCGGCGGGGCTCCAGGCACCGGGACGTGGTCGGGCTACCAGCTCGGTCCGGAGAGAGCGTAGCAAAAAGGGCCCGGGCATCGTCGATGGCGGCACGGGTGTGCTGGTCAAAATAGGCTAGCTCTGCTTTCATGGCCCTAGGCGAATGTATCCATCAAAGAAAAAGGACGCCCACGGGAGCGCCCTTCTTTCCAGATCGGCCTTTCCAGATAGGCCGGCAATTAACTGATGCCGAAACCCTTGCGCAAGGTGGGCTTCAGGTATTGGTTGGCTTCGTTGTTATTGCTGAAGCGCATCTTGGCCGCGTCCCATTCGAGCTTGCCGTCGACACGCAAAGCGATCACGCCCAGCAGCATCCACTCGACAAACGGCGCCGCGACATTGAAGTTAGAACACGCCGGATCGCCGCCCTTGCAGGCGCGAATCCAGTCGCGGTAGTGGCCAGGCGAGCGAGTTAGCAGCGGATCCGGCATGCGGTAATCAGCCATCTTGGCGGTGGGTAAGAGCCGGGTGTGCTCGCCGTAAGTGCCGGTGGTGAGCATGCCCTTGTCGCCCATAAAGAGGCTGCCGTTGGGCGAAGCGGGGCGCAGTTCGGTGGCCGCCTTCAAGGCGGAATATTCTTCGAAGTTGAAGACGCCGCCCGTAATGCCGGTATACCCCGGCCGACGCATCTGACCTTGGCCCCGACCCTGACCCGGAGCTTGCGCCGCCCGCGGCAGGTCGCCCAGCCATTCGCCGTCCGGCACGCCCGCGATCTTCGGGCTCTCCTTCAGTCCGTCGTGCCAGAAGATCGTCACCGGGCCCATCGCGCCGCGCGCCGGGAACTCAAACTTGGTCACCGACTTCTTCGGGAACTGGAACTTGCTCGCGCCTTCCTTCATCACGCACTCGACGCTGGTGGGCGAGCCGAGCTTCAGCGCCATGTTGGGAGCGCCCAGGATATGGCAAGCCATGTCGCCCATGGCGCCACAGCCGAAGTCGAAGAAGCCGCGCCAGTTGAAGGGCAGGTAGAAGCCGCCGTAGGGCGATTTGAAGTCCTTGCCGCCGGTGGTGAAGGGGCGCTTTTCGGCCGAGCCGAGCCAGAGGTCCCAGTCGAGCGTTGCGGGGATGTCCTCGGCGCCGGGGATCTCGGTCTGGCCTTGGGGCCACCAGGGACGGTCGGTCCACGCGTGGACCTCCTTCACCTGCCCGATCTCGCCGGACCACACAATCTCAGCCACCTGCCGAGTGCCTTCGTTTGAATAACCCTGGTTGCCCATCTGCGTGGCGACCTTGTATTTATTGGCCGCGTCCATCATCTGGCGTGCTTCCCACACCGTGCGCGTCAGCGGCTTCTGACAGTAAACGTGCTTGCCGCGCTCCATGGCCGCAATGGCTGCCGTGGCGTGCATATGGTCCGGCACGGTAACGATAACGGCGTCGATATTCTTCGCCTGCTCGTCCAGCATCTTCCGGTAGTCCTTGTACTTGGGTGCCTTCTCGTACTCTTTGAACTTACCTGCCGCCCGCTTGTCATCGACGTCGCAAAGGGCGACGATGTTTTCCGAAGCACAGCCAGAGATGTCGCTGGCAGCCTTACCGCCGGCGCCAATGGAGGCGATATTCAGTTTTTCGTTAGGGCTCTTATAGCCCAGCATCTTGAGCGAAGGCGCACTCCCGAATCCGGCGGCGGGAACGGCTCCAGCGAGTAGCGAGCCATAGAAAAAGTAACGTCGATTGATCTGCGAAGACACGGGCAGACACCTCCTCTGTCATGCTACACCCTCTTGGGGCACGGTTGGCGCCGAGGCCATTGTTGAGGGCAGAGGAGGTGTCGTTCGGCGCCGGATCCTGGGGGCGGGGAAATCCGCGAAAAAGAGGCGATTTCCGCAGTTCGTGGTCCGTAAAATATTGATTGTGTGTGGTTTATAAAAACACAGGGCCACCCCGTGGATGGCCCCGTTTTCGCCCGTGAATGGCCCCGTTTTCGCCTCCAGTGCCGTTTTCTATGGCTTCCGTGCTTCGCCGCGACTCACCAGGCGATCCGGCTAAGCTGCGGGTCCCTTCGACCAAGCAACCTATGAATCCATTCCTCAGAAGTATGGTAGAAGGCGAAGCGAGATGTCGTGCTGGTCACACGCCGATTCAGCTCCTTTACCAGTACTTGTTTACCTGACAAATACAGGAGTTACTCGCGCTTGCCTCGCCAACAGCCGTGGAGAGCGCGCTGGGTTGACAGAGGGAATGTGATTTCCGATTCTTCACTGCCCAAGCCATACGCGCCGAAGAAGAAAGCAGGATTATCGCTCGTCAAGAAGAGGCTCGGCCCTGAGGTCTCGACCACTCGCCACGCCATCGCGTAGATCAAGTCGATCATCTGTTGACTCGGCCACGGGGTCCTGATTTGCTCGATGATATTGTCGGGTAGTTCATTCTTGTACTTCTCCGCAAGACCGTCCAATTGCGCGAGCCCCTTGCCCAACGTATCCTGATCGACACTCGGGTCGCCTCTTCCGGACTGCATACATGCGCGAATCTCAGAGATCGTCTCGTCCCGCACGGCCGGGAACATCTCCAGGCCCTTATGCCTGCGAAACGGAACTCGCCTTACCATCACTGCGATGTACTTCGCTAGGGCGTGACGTTCCTTCGTATCGATGGACTGGCCGGTGCGCAGTTTTTCGATGACCAGGTTCGCCGGTGACTCGACGTCATTAGCAAGCTCCGCTTCGACTGTATCGTCATAAAATCCTGCCTTATTTGCCACATTCACGATTGCAGGTTGGTGCGTTTTGCGGGTCTGCCTGTCGAACATCCAGATATAGCCCGGACGCGTCGGGTCCCCGAAGTTCTGCAGGTAACGTTGAGGAACGTAGTGATGGCCCATGGGTACGCGCTTAGGTTACTGCCGCTACGAAGCCGGTCTTCATGGTTCATTCCTTTTGAGATTGGCAAAATCACCTAAACACCCCGTTTATGGCTCTGGCTCCGACGTTCGCAATGCATGGGGCAGCTCCAACCCGAGCCGCTGTAGTGATTGCCGTTACACCCTACCGTCGGGCTCAGCGGACTTCGCCCTCGGCAACACCAGCTTGCGCTTCTCCAGGTCCGGACTCGGGCGGTAATACACCGCCGTGTGCCCCACCATCGACACCTGGATCGCCCCGGTCTGCGCGCAAATCTGCGTCGAAAGCTCTTTGCGCTCGTCCTGCAAATTGGCGAAGCGGAGCTTCAAGAGCTCGTGATTCGTCAGCGCCAAATCGAGGCTGTGGAAGAAGTTGGGGGTGAGCCCCTGTTTGCCGAGTTGCATCGTCGGCGGAAGGCTGTGGGCGAGCCCGCGGAGGAACTTGCGTTGCGGATTGGTTAAAGGGCCGGGCATGGATCCCTCATATGGTCGCACGCGCGATACAGTAATGGTTACTGTATGGCTAAACTCCGTGATCAACTTCGTGGCGTCTTTGGTTTCCCCATCACGCCGTTTCGCTCAAGCGACCTGGCGGTGGACTACGCCGCGCTCGAGAAGAATGTCGCCTTAATGAGCGAGCATCCCTTCTGCGCCATGGTGGCCGCCGGTGGCACCGGCGAGCTCTATTCGCTCTCCGTTCAAGAGGCGATTCAGGTGGTCCGCGTGGCCAAGTCGGCTACGAAGATGCCCGTGGTGGGCGGCGTCGGCTTGAGCGCCAGCATCGCTTGCGAGATGGCCCGCGGCATGGAGAAAGCCGGCGCTGACGCGCTGCTGGTGCTGCCGCCTTCCTATATCAATGCGCCCGTCAACGGCCTGTTCGACTACTACGCCGAGATCGGCCGCGCGACGGGACTGCCGCTGAGCATCTATTCGCGCGATTGGGCCGTCTTCTCGCCCGATATGGTGGCCCGGTTGGCCGAAAAGGTGCCCACGCTCGAGATTTGGAAGGACGGCCAAGGCAACGCGCGCACCTACCAGCGCATCATGGCCAAACTGGGCGATCGTCTCGCCTGGGTAGGCGGCCTAGGCGACGATTGCCTGCCGACTTATCTCGCCTGCGGCGTGCAGGCCTTCACGTCCAGTATCTCGAATACCTCGCCGAAGCTGGCCCTCGAGTTGGCCGAAGTGGGCGGACTCACTACCGGCCAGCCGGCCGACTTTGCCAAGCTCACGCCGCTGATGAATCGCTTCGTGCACCCCATCTACGCGGCGCGCGAGCACGTCAAAGGTTACGAGGTCTCCGTCATGAAGTACGCCATGGACCTCAACAAGAACGGCACCACCGGCGGCCCCGTGCGGCCGCCGCTCGAAAACATCCGGCCCGAGCACAAGGCCGCCGTCGAAGCCATCGTCGCTGAATACCACGCGGCTGGCTACTAGTTTCACGCGACCGAACGCCTATGGGTCACATCTGCCAGAGAAACCCCAGTGTTTACTGCCAAACGGGAGGCCGATGTGACCCGCCGCTTACGCGGGCGAGCTAGGAAGAGCGCTAGATGTCCCGCACGCAGCGGAACGAGATATTGGTCGTCGCGCTATCGGCCGTATTCTTGGTCCGCGCCGCCACCCGGTAGCGATTGCAATAGCTGGGGTGGCACAAGTAGCTGCCGCCCTTCATCACCCGCTCCGCCCCAGACGGCGGACCCACCGGATTCAGCCGCGTCGCCGTCTCATGCCAAGTGGGATGGAACCAGTCCGCGCACCACTCCCAGGCATTGCCCGTTGCACTCAAAAGCCCGTAGCCATTGGGCAGGAACGCGTCGACGGGCCCGGGCGCAGTGAAGCCGTCCTCGCCTAGATCTACATCGGGGAACGTGCCCTGCCAAATGTTGCAACGATGCTGGCCGTCCGGCATCAGTTCGTCGCCCCAAGGGAAACGCTTCTGCTCCAGCCCGCCGCGCGCCGCATACTCCCACTCCGCTTCGGTCGGCAAACGCTTGCCAGCCCACTGCGCATAGGCCCGCGCGTCATTCCAGGAAACATGCGTCACCGGATGATGGGGCCTGGCGCTCACCGCGCTATCGGGACCCTCGGGATGCGCCCAATCGGCGCCATTCACCTTGCACCACCAGTAGTGCCCGGGCACCGTCTGGTCCACGAGCTCTTTCGCCACGTGCAGGTGAAAGACGAAGCTCCAGCCAAGCCGCTCACTATCCGTGCGATAGCCCGTGTGCTTGGTAAACTCGGCAAACTGCTCATTGGTCACCGGCGTGGTATCGACATAGAACGGCGTCAACTCCACCTCGCGCACCGGACCCTCGCCATCGGCCGCATAACCGTCCTTGTCGGCCGTCCCCATCTGGAAACGACCGCCATCCAGCCGAATCATCCCACTCATCGACCCGTTCCGCACGCGCTTCCGCTCCTCGGCCATCCGCTCGGAAAGCGCAAGTTGTTCGGCCCGCTCCCGGCTCGGCACACAGCACGGTTGGATGACGCCGAACGGGTTCATGCCGGCGGCGCCTCCGCGTTCGTAATCTCGGCCTTGGCGCGCAACCGGTCGAGATAATCGCCCAAGGCCTTATCGCGCTTCTCCTTCAGGATCTCCTGCTCCAGGTGACTCTTCACCTCGTCGAAAGGGATGGGTCCCTCTTCGCGCAACTCGTGCAGCAGGGCGATGTGATAGCCAAACTGCGACCGGAAAATCTGGCTCCGCGCACCAGGCTTCAGCGCAAAGAGAATGTTGTCGAACTCCTCCACCATCTCGCCCATCGGGAACCAGCCCAAGCTGCCGCCATTGCCGGCACAGGACGAATGCTGGTCCGCCACTTCGGCAAAGGGCGTGCCGGCGTCGAGTTGCTTCTCGGCACCTTGGATAACGGCCAACGCCTCGTCGCTCGATTCTTCTGCGCCTTCTTCGCCCCGCCGAACATTGCGCACAATATGCGAAGCGTGCGCCATGGCCGGCCGCAGCATCGCGTCACGGTTCTTCTTATAGCGCTCGACGAGGTCCTTGTGGCGGGGCGCGGAGACCTTGGCATTCAGTTTGGCGATCACACGGTCGACCCGCAGGCGGATCTCCACTTCCTTGCGCAGCGCATCGCGATCGGCCCCAGCCCGCGTCACGCCGGGCTCGCAATTCTCCGGGCCCCCAGGCGGCGGCAGCACGGCGGTCATCGCTTCTTCGATCTCAGCCTCGGCCAGAGGTTCGGGGTCGGCTTGCGCCGTCTGCCGCAGGAGAGTCCGCTCAATGACGTTCTCCTTCGACCAATCCCACAACTGCATTTCGGCGGCCACCGGATCCATCCCGGTCACCGCTTCCAGATACCGCGGCCGAATCGTCGCCGCCTCCTCACGAATCGCCGCGTCATCCACAAACTCGCCATTAATCAGTAGGCCCATAGGTTCGTCTCCAGTCTATCGCTCGACGCACCTGTATCATGAAGACTGTTACTTTTCCGATGCCCTTGCAACCGCTCGACCAGATTACGATTCGTGGCTTTCGAAGCATCGCCGCCATCAATGCCCTGACCTTGGGTCCGATCAACATTCTAATCGGAGCTAACGGCTCGGGGAAGTCCAACTTCCTCGGCGCTTTGTCTTTTCTCCGATCGATTGCCGAGGGACGGCTGCGTGACACCGTAACCAAGGCGAGCGGAGCGGAGCGGCTACTGCATTTTGGTTCTAGGACCACGAGGGAAATGGTGTTTGAAGCGTCCTTCAATGGTGGAATGCACTTCTTCTATCAACTTTCCCTTGGGGCGACGAACGACGACGGCCTCTACCCAACGCGGGAAGCAAGCGGCGTCCAAGACAGTACCCTCCTCCCGCAGTGGGGTTCGCTCGGCCCTCGGGAGAAGGGGCGAGAAGCCGGCATTAGCGAACCTCTCTTTTCGGGGCCACCGCTTTCGGTTCGAAACCGATTGCTGAGCCTACGCGCCTCTCATTTCCACGACACGACTCAGTTACGCACAACCGCTAAGTTGGATGACAATTCCTTCCTGCGCGCCGATGGCTCGAACTTGGCGCCGTTTCTTTTTCTAATCCAGGCGTCACATAGACCCTCCTACGATCTCATCCGCCGCGCCGTCCAGCAGGTCGCCCCCTTCTTCGACGACTTCGACTTGAAGCCGCTTCAACGCGCTCGCGACGACATCAAGCTCGAGTGGCGCCACCGCGGTTCCGACCAATACTTCGACGCCGCATCCCTCTCCGACGGCACGCTCCGCTTCATGGCGCTGGCCACACTCTTTCTTCAGCCGACCGAATTTAGACCTTCGATCATCCTCATCGATGAACCCGAACTCGGCCTCCATCCCTACGGCATCGGACTTCTCGCTTCACTCATTCGCAGCGCTTCGATCGAAACGCAGGTCATCGTTTCGACGCAATCGTCTCTGCTCCTCGATCATTTCGACCCCGAAGATGTCCTCGTAACCGATCGAGTGGACAACAGCACGCAGATTTCGCGCTTAGACCCTGAGCGTTTGAAAGATTGGCTGAAGGAGTACAGTCTGGGTCAGTTGTGGGAGAAGAACGAGCTCGGCGGACGGCCCCACAGTTAGCCCATGCGACTCCTGATCCACGTCGAAGGGCAAACCGAAGAAACCTTCGTCCGTGAGGTTCTGGCGCCTCATTTGTTGGCCCGCGGGTTCCACCACGTTGCCCCGCGCATTGTCGGCAACCCTCGGCAGCGACTGCGGGGTGGCATTCGCGCTTGGCCCAGTATGCGTAGAGACGTCATCCATCACCTTCGGGAAGACCCGAACTGTATTGCCACGACGATGGTGGATTACTACGGCCTGCCGAAAGACGACGATGCGGCCTGGCCCGGCCGGTCGATGGCGTCCAGGCTTCCGCTGGCCCAGAGAGCGAACGCCGTGGAAGCCGCCATCTATCAAGACATCCAATCTCACATCGTCCGCCCTCACCGTTTCATTCCCTTCGTACTGATGCACGAATTCGAGGCGCTCCTGTTCAGCGATTGCGAACGCCTCTGCCACGGCATCGACCGCGCAGACCTGAGACCCCAGTTCGAAGCGGTGCGCCAGCAATTTGCCACTCCGGAAGACATCAACGACTCTCCAGACTCCGCTCCCTCCAAGCGCATCGCGAAAATTCTCCCCATTTACCAAAAGCCGCTCTACGGGAATCTCGCCATCCTCGAAATTGGACTGGCCACTATCCGGCAAGAGTGCCCGCACTTCCATCAATGGCTTTCCACGCTGGAAGCACGACCCGGCCTTGCGACCGCCTGAAGGCTGCGATACAGTATCCAGATCTTCGGCACCCCCTCAACGGGGGAGGGCCATACTTTGTCGGACTGGAGCTAAGGCATGATTCCTTCATTTTTTGCGCGGCTTGGGTTGCCGCGCTTGATCAAGACGCTGCTGCTGGGCGGTGGTGCCCTCGGCATCGCTGCCGCGCAAGAGCGCGTCGGAGGTGAGGCCAATCTCATCCTCCCGGACCTCGATATGGCCCTCTTCTTCGGCGATATCGGCGGCCGCACCTTGCTGCTGCTCGGCTGTATCGTCGGCGTGCTTGGCCTCGTCTTTGGCCTGGTGATCTATCGCCAGCTTAAAGATATGCCGGTGCACAAGAGCATGCTCGAAGTCTCCGAACTCATTTACGCCACCTGCCGCACTTACCTGGAAACTCAGGGTAAGTTCCTGATGATCCTTGAAAGTTTTATTGCCATCGTGATTATCTTCTACTTCGGTTTCCTCCTTAAAATGGAAGCCTTCAAAGTGGGTATCATTTTACTCTTCTCGGTAGTGGGAATTCTAGGTAGTTATGGCGTGGCCTGGTTCGGCATCCGGGTAAATACCTTCGCCAACTCCCGCTGCGCCTTTGCCGCGCTTACCGGCAAGGCCTTCCCTTGTTACGCGATTCCGCTCAAGGCCGGCATGAGTATCGGCATGATGCTGATCTCGGTGGAACTGCTGCTGATGCTCTTCATCCTGCTGGCGGTGCCGGGCGACTATGCCGGGTCCTGCTTCATTGGCTTTGCCATCGGCGAAAGCCTCGGTGCCGCGGCCCTGCGCGTGGCCGGCGGTATTTTCACCAAGATCGCCGACATCGGCGCCGACATGATGAAGATCGTCTTCAAGATCAAGGAAGACGATGCCCGCAACCCCGGCGTGATTGCCGATTGCGTCGGCGACAATGCCGGCGACTCGGTGGGCCCCTCCGCCGACGGCTTTGAAACCTATGGCGTCACCGGCGTTGCGCTCATTAGCTTTATCCTCCTCGCCGTGCGCGAACCGATGGTGCAAGTCCAGTTACTCGTGTGGATCTTCATGATGCGCGTGATGATGGTGCTCGCCTCCGCCGCCAGTTACTTCATTAACGAGGCCATGGCGAAGGCCAAATACGCGAACGCCGAGAAAATGAATTTCGAGCACCCACTTACTTCGCTCGTCTTTATTACTTCCGGAGTTTCCGTAACCCTCACGTATATCCTTTCTTACTTAATGATCCCGAACATCGGCGCTGACCCATCGCTTTGGTGGAAGCTCTCCACCGTCATCACCTGCGGTAC
>Ga0163144_10031220_pt1 | contig 10168 bp, 9 predicted proteins | sample OliLak19BULKMAT1_FD_123175 | JGI IMG/M metagenome (GOLD analysis project Ga0163144, IMG submission 123175) | Freshwater microbial mat bacterial communities from Lake Vanda, McMurdo Dry Valleys, Antarctica - Oligotrophic Lake LV.19.BULKMAT1 | ecosystem: Environmental > Aquatic > Freshwater > Lake...
CTCGGCCGGGCGCTGCGGGACCGCAACTACCGAATCCTCTTCTTCGGCCAGAGCCTCTCGCTGATAGGGACCTGGCTCACCCGCATCGCTACCTCGTGGCTCGGCCGGGTGATCGCCGCCGCGACAGCCACCCTGGGCCTCGGCATCATCGTCTTCTCGCGGACCGCCACCCTCTGGCTCTCGCTGCCGCTGATGTTCGTCACCGGAGCGGCGATGATGCTCCAGATGGCCGCCAGCAACACCATCCTCCAGGCCATCGTCGAGGAGGACAAGCGCGGCCGGATCATGAGCCTCTTCGCCATGGCCTACTTCGCGACGGTGCCCTTCGGCAGCCTGCTCGCAGGCGCCGCTGCGACCCGGCGCGGCGTGCAAAACACCATCCTGGCCGGCGGGGTGGTTTGCGTGACCGCGGCGCTCATCCTTTTTTTCCTACGCGAGATGCCCGCGCTGCGTCGCCAAGTGCGCCCCATCTGCCTCCGGATGAGGATCTTGCCCGGGATCACGGACGAGGTTCCGCTTTCGACCCCGACAACAGCCACGTAGGCGCTTATGAAGACACCGATCCAGCGCTTGTGGCTGAGCCACCCGCGGGATGACGCGCGGGTGCGGGCGACGCTCGCGCTAGAAGAGCGGCGGTTAGCCGGCGCGCGCGCTGACCTCGATCGCGCAATTGCGCCGGATTCCGAGCGCGAGCCGACACGACCCACGGAGCGGGCTTTGGTGTAAGGTCAGCCTCGTGTCGAACCTGACCCACATGGGCGACGACCATCCGGACGCCGCCGCCAAGAACCTAGATGACGCCCTAGCGCTACTTGCCGCCGGGCGTTTCGACGGCGCCGGCTACCTGGCTGGATACGTCGTGGAGTGCTCTCTCAAGACCGTTATCGTACTGCAAGAGATCGCGCGCCACGCTGGGCTCACGCCGATAACCCTTGCCGCTGGTTTGGCCGCGAGCACGCCTCGGGTCGTCGCTGCTCTCCCCGCTGGATATCAGAAGGCACGCCAGGCCAGCAAAAGCCCGAGGACTAAGCAACCGTCCACTGCACACGACTTGGAGAATCTCAGCGCAGAGGCGGTATCGCTCGCGTCGCAGCCCGGCGCGGCAACAGCAAAGCACGCTCCCCCCGACCCCATGGCCCAGGTTGTCCCTCCGGCTATCTACGCCATGGGTTGGACGGAATCCCTCCGGTATGCGAGCCCGGGCGCCGTCGGGCGCAGTATGGCAATGGGATGGGTCGGAGAGGCGAAGAAGGTTTATCAGGCGACAGTCGCGAAGATGCGTCGAGATGGGGTGGTGTTCTGATGGCTGCGTTTAAACACATGGATGAAGCGAGGCGCGACGCAATCGCGGCAATGAAGACGTTGCTCGATTTGGAACCGGCCCTCGTGCGTGCCGTGCTCATTCAGGATCTATTCGGAAAAATCCGATTGGTTGTCTGGACGACCGCGGATACGAACGCAGCGAATCTGAAGGAATCGATTGATATTTCGTTGCAAGAGGCCGGTGCGAACTTCTGGACCGGGACGGTATGGATCGCGATACCTGAGATGACGGAATCGGACCGCATCGTCTACGACGGTGCCTGGGACGAGGGCACCGAGCTGACCAAGCGGCTGCGCCTCGATGATCGGCATCGAAACCGAACGGCCTGGTTTACCCGGTTTCGTACCCCTCTTTGGTCGACTCGTGGTCACGCGTCCGACGGGATACAAGGGCCCCCGATCGTCGTGTTTGCGTCGTTCAAAGGAGGAGTGGGGCGCACGACGGCACTCGCGGCTTTCGCGATCCAGCGAGCGCGCCTCGGCGAGCGCGTGGCGGTCATTGACTTTGATCTCGACGCGCCCGGAGTGGGCACGCTCTTGGCGGCGGATGAAGCGGGTACCACCGCGCCTTGGGGGGTCATCGACTATCTGATCGAGAGACCACACGGAGACGTTCCATTGATCGATTACACCCATCGCTGCGCGCGGGAGTCGGTCACCGGAGACGGCGTGATCTTCGTCGTCCCGGCGGGTCAGATGGATGATGATTTTCTGACCAAGCTATCCAGAGTCGATCTTGAAGTGCACGCGCCTGATCAGGTGCACCCGCTCGGCTTCCTGCTCGAACAGGTACGCTCGGAGATCGATCCACAATGGATCCTCGTCGATTCGCGCGCGGGCCTCTCCCCGGCCGCCGGCCTGCTCCTCAGCGGCTTCGCGCACCTTCACGTGCTGTTTGGCACCACCAGTGAACAAAGCTTCCGCGGCATCGAGCGCCTTGTCCACCACTTGGGCGCTGACCGGCCGAGCGACGACCCGCAAGCCGACTGTCTCGTCGTGCAGGCGATGGTCCCGGACAACACTATCACGGGTGCCGTTTCACAAGAAGGCTTCAAGAGCCGCATGGAGGAAATCTTCACTAATCACTATCTCGTTCCTGAAGAGAGCGATCCAGACGACAAGTTTTGGTCCGTTCGCGACCTTGACAATTCCAGTGCTCCGCACGTGCCAATTCCTGTTCCGTACCGAGAAAAATTCGCGTTCTTTGGCTCGATCGAACAGATCGCGGACGACCTCGCCACAGGCAAGCCCTATCGCGACATTGGCCTACGGATAGAGGGTTGTTTCCCTGTGCCCGCGAAGGGCACGGAGAAGGACGAGCGCTAATGAAAATGACGAAGGAGCAGCGCCTTGAGCTGACCCGCTCGCTGCGTTTGGACGCGGGGCAAGCAGGTACGGGCGCGGAGTCCGAAGGGCGAAGTTTTCATCTCGTGCCCGAGCACGTGCGGGCGCTGGACCCGGCCGTCGTGCTCATCGTCGGCGATCGGGGCGCGGGAAAGACGAAGCTTCGAGCGGCCGCGACCAATCCGAAGCTTAGGGAGGCAATCCTCAGGCAAACACCGGGGATTCGTCTTGGGTCTGGAGATACGACGTGGCGAACGGGGCATCCCCTCGACGCGGACGGGCCGGATGCACACGGCTGGGAACACTTTGCATCCGGACACGATCACGACGGCACAGCTCTGAGAGATCTCTGGTTCGCCTATCTCGTGCGCGTGCTCAAGAACGAGCTAGATGCAGAAGCTCAGGAGTGCCTGGCCAACTTGCTTGCCTCGCCCGGTGGCGACCCCGAGCGTTGTTTCGCCGAGTTTACCCGGGTCCGCAGTGCTGCACTTCTCGCTATCGATCGGCTGGATCGACAACTTCAGCAGCAAGATCGGTGGGTATTCGTCGCCTACGACGAGCTAGACACGTTGTTCTTTTCCAATTGGGATGCGATGGGTGCTGTCGTGCGGGGGCTGGTGAGCTTCTGGGCGGGATACGCGCGACGCTGGAAGTGCGTGCGCGCGAAGCTCTTCCTTCGCACCGACTTTTATCGCCATCATGGCGACGTGGTGGGCGCTGACATCGCCAAGCTAGCGGCGAACCGAGTTGAGCTCTCGTGGAGCGACAAGCACCTATACGCCGCGCTGATTAAGCACGTCGCGAATCGATCGGTCGATCTTCTTCATTACTGCGAGCTCGCAGGCATCGAGTTCGCCAAATTTGCGACACTGCAAGCGGTCCCCAAGATCACCCGGGCCGAGGACGCGCGGCCGTTCATTGAGCGGCTCATCGACAAGTACATGGGTGCAGGGGACAAGAAGGGACAAGCGTTCACCTGGATACTCGATCACATCCGGGATGGGAACGGCAAGGCATCGCCCCGATCTCTCGTCCTGCTCATCGAGAAGGCCGCCGAGCTGGAGGCAGGCAGTCCCAAGGCTTCGGGCGTCCATCTCCTGTCACCAATCTCGCTTCGCAACGCGCTCGATAAGGTGTCAACGTGGCATGTGGATCAGGCGAAGACGAGCGAGTTTCCGTGGCTCACGGGGCTCGAAGAGCGTCTTCAGCTCGAGCGCGAAGTGCCCTGGGAGCGCGCTGAACTGGAGCAGCTCTTGCGCAGCCGGTGGGACCAGAATTGGTCGAAGGACAGCACCCGAGTGCGCCCTCCTGCGGATACACCGCACGAACTTGTGGACGCCCTCGTCGAGCTGGGAATCGTCCGGGCGCGTGGGAAGGAGAAGTTCGACGTCCCGGATCTGTTCCTCCACGGGCTTAACCTTCGGCGCAAGGGCGGCGTGCGTCGACGGTAGGCGATGATCCATGTAGCCGCAGCGTGGGGATAGGTGGGGAGTCACGATGCGGCTGCCGGGCACAAAAAGGGATGAGAATGGCTAGTCGCATGCCATGATCGATGGCGGATCTGCCTGACTCAGTGATAGCTCGGCGGTCACGCCTCGTGGGATCGTCTGGGTCTCGGCTCGCTCGCTCGCTCATCGTTACGATGCGGCACGTGAGCCGTCTGCGTCGTCGCAGCCCTCGTCTTCCTTCGCGCCCTCCCCGAACTCCGCCGCCATGTCCGCCCGATCTACATTTGAATGGGGATTTAGCCGGCGATGCCGAAGAGGTCTGCTGACGAACGCGATGCCGGGCGCGCCCGCGCGAGACCACGCGGAGCGGGTGGCCGCCCATCGAGCGCAATGAGGCGAGGGTGATTGGAGCGATCCAATCGACGGGTGGATGGAGGGAGAGACCGGCGCGCAGCAGTCGGCGCGCCGTATGGTTTCGCGAGCCTCGTCAGGCTGCCTTGTAAACGAGCACCGGTTCCAGGCGGCGCACCACGCGGGCGAGGTCGCGCTGTGCGCGCACCACCGCGCCGACGTCCTTGTACGCCGAGGGAGCCTCTTCGCAGAGGCCGGCGGCGAGCCTGTGATCGAACCACACCCCGGCCGCCTCTTCGAGGAGCTGTTTCACGCCGATGTGGCGGCGCGCTTCGCTCCGGCTCAAACAGCGCCCTGCGCCGTGCGCCGACGACGACAGGGCATCGCCGTTGCCGCGGCCCTCGATATGAAACGTCGATGTTCCCATCGAGCCCGGCAAGATACCAAGCGTGCCGGCCGGCAACGACATGGCACCCTTGCGGTGGACGCAGAGCCGGGCGCCGCCGTGCTGCTCGATGCGAACGTGGTTGTGGTCGCAGGCAATGAGCGACGCGTCGTCGGGCTCGGCCCCCAGCACGTCCGCAAGGACGCTCGACGCCGCCCGGAGAAGGACGTCGCGGTTGAGACGCGCATAGCGCGCGGCCCACTCGCAATCGCCCGTGTAGGCTCGGCCCGCCTCGCTGTCGGCGTCCAGCCATAGAAGGCCCGACCGATCGCGCTCGGCGTGGGCCTCGTGATGAGCGCGGATCATCGGCCCGGCCGCCCGTGACCCGCTGTGTACGGTGAGCCAGGTAGCGCCCTCCGTATCGCGCTGGACTTCAATGAAGTGATTGCCCCGCCCCAGCGTGCCGAACGACAGCCGGCCGTCGCGGGACTTCATCTTCTCCAGCGATGGAGTCGAGAGCGGCCGTTCCAATAGCTCACCGGGCAGCTTGGGCGCCTCCGCCGCGCGGTGGACGAGCGGCGGAACCAGCCGGGACAGCCCCTGGAGCACCCGCGCCGCGCGCTGCCGATCGGAAAGCAGCTCGGCGCTCGTCGTGAATCGCAAGGCTGCCATCCCACAGCCGATGTCGCCGCCGACGGCGGCCGGGAGCAGCCTGTGTGTGGTCGCCGTGACCGTCCCCACGCACACGTCCTCGGAGACGTGGGCGTCGGGCATCACCGCAATGTGGACGACGTCCTCGGTGCGGGCGAGGCGCTCCAGCGCCGACGAGAGCGCCGGGCTCGCCCGCTCGGGGAGCCATGTCTTGATGGTCGCCGTCATCGCGACACCTCCGGCGGCAAGACCTCGAACAGGAGAGTCGGCACCCGCTTGCGCGAGATCGCCTGTGCCACTTCGCTTCTCAGATAACCGGCCACGCGCCCGAAGCGCTCCTTGATCACCTCCGGCGCCGCCGTCTCGGGCGCCTCTACCAGCACGACGAGCCGCGACGCATCCGGCGCCGGCTCGACGCCCGCAATCCACACCTCCGACAGGACTTCATCGTCCAGCGCGGCGAGCGCCTCGCTGATCGCCTCTCGCACCTGGCGGCAGAGCTGGCGCTCTTTGCGCTCCGCTTTCCGCCCTTCCACATCACCAAACAACACATCCGCATCGACATCGGGCGGCGCCACGTTCGTGCGCTCCCGAGAAGGCTTCTTGCCCATTGAAATGCTCACCAAGGCAAAGCGCAGCCACTCGCCATGCAACTGGCCGCGCTCCGGAACCCACGGCCCGCCCGCGGCCGCATTCACGGCGCGCGTGCAGACCGAGCGTCTCGGATCGACACTCGAAGCATTGAGCGGAGCTCCGCCGGTCGCTTTTCAGCGCGGGTCTACGGCGGAGCTCGTGGCGACAGAAGGGTGGGTAGAGGGGTGCATGGCGGGCCTCCTCGGAGGAGCGCAGAGAAGCACGCTTCGCCTCGGGCTTCAACTCCTGATTCACGGCGCGGAGCGTGCTGCGTTGTCAGAAAGGGCGGCCCCCTTCCGGCCGCTGGGCGACGAGGCCGGCGAACGCCGCGCGGAGGTCGACCTCGTCCCGTTCGAATTGCGTCCTGTTCGTCCCGCCACGCGCGGTTGCGTCCGGCGCGGACGCGTCGCGTCCCTCGCGGCGCGGCACCGGCTGGTGGGGCTTTTTGCCTCGCGGAGGCGTTGCGCCATCGACGGAGACGCCGGTCAGCGGGCCGAAAACGCGGCGGCGCCCGGGTTGGCGCGCAACGTCGGCGGCGCGCTCTTCCCCGCCGCCGGCTTGTCGCCAAAGCGTGGCCGACACTCCGGTCGCCGCCCGCGTCGGGTGGCACGCAAGGTGCTCAGTCTCCTGGAGCGTCTTGGACGTGTGCTCACCGGGTGAGAGGCACGGAGCAAGCGCGAGGCGAGGCGAGGCCGATGATGTCTTTTGGAAAGAAGCTCCGCGCAGAAGGCATCATCGGGCGGAGCGCGGCGCTGGCGAAGGTGTTTCAGCAGATCGCGTTCATTGCGCCACTCGATATCAGCGTCCTCTTGACGGGGCCGACGGGGAGCGGCAAGACGGCCATTGCGCGCCTGATTCACGACAACAGCCCGCGCGCGTCGCGGCCGTTCATCGCGATCAACTGCGCGGCGTTGCCGGAGATGCTCGTCGAGAGCGAGCTGTTCGGCGCGCTGCCCGGCTCGCACTCGATGGCCGCCCGGAAGGTGCAGGGGAAGGTGGAGGCCGCCCAGGGGGGCACGCTGTTCTTCGACGAGATTGGCGAGCTCAGCCTCGCCGCCCAGGGGAAGCTGCTGCAGCTCCTGCAATCAGGGGAGTATTACCCGCTCGGGGCATGCCGGCCGGTGACCAGCAATGCGCGGGTCATTGCCGCGACGAACATCGATCTTCGCGCCGCCGTGGCAAAGAAGGCGGTTCGCGAGGACCTCTTCTTCCGTCTTCAGGTCTTGCCCGTCCGCGTCCCTTCGCTCGCCCAGCGCCGCGAGGACGTGCCGGACCTGGCGGCCCACTTCTGCGAGCGCGCCTGTCGCACGCACGGCCTTTCGCGCGTGGAGCTGTCCACGGGAGCGCTCCAGTCCGTCGAGAGCGCGGAGTGGCCGGGCAACGTCCGAGAGCTGGCCCATTTCATGGAGGCTGCGGTGATCCGCGCCGCGGCCGACGGGGTGCTCCGCATCGAGAGGGAGCACGTCTTTCCCGACGAAGGCGGCACCGGGGACAGTGACAGCGGTGACCGGCCGAGCGGCGAGTGGTCGAAGGGCGAGCGCCGCCCAACGCTTCAGGGAGCGACGCGGAGCTTCCAGGCGAGCTTCGTGCTGAGCGTCGTCGAGGAGACAGGGTGGAACATCACGGAGGCGGCGGCGCGACTCGATGTCGCGCGCTCCCACGTGTACAACCTGATCAAGACGTTCGGCCTGGAGCGGCGAAGAAGGGGAGCGATGGGCCCCCTGAACGACAACGACGGTTGCAATGGTCTTGCCACGACCCCTGCGACACCGCAGCACGACCTCGGTGGCGTGACACTCTTGCGATCCAGCTAGAGCACCGCTCTCGCCCACAGACGAACCACCGTAGCGTGCGGGTGGGAGATGGCGCTGGCCAGGCTGCGCGGACCGCTGCAAGCAAACGCACCGCTTCCTCACTGGCGGACGCCCGCGGCCATCCCACGACCCGTGCCCCCCGCTCCTACTCCTACTTCGGCGTCTTAGATTCTCCTGTGGGAGAACGGTTTATCCCGTCCGATAACTCAGAATCGCGCTCGTCGCCCCTTGTTCGTGCCCCTCCTCCCAAAAACCCACAAAACACCCATCCCGCGCGCTGCGGACGGAGCTGGCACGGTCGCTGCAAAAGCGCTCTGCACAACCAAACAATCAATCCGGATGCGGGACGCGGCTCAGGGGAGCGCGACTTCACCCTGGGTGGTGGCCGCGAGTCGGGCACTGCCTCCTTGCCGGAGACGTACGATGGCGAATACGACCTTGTTTCAGAGCTCGCGCGGGCCGCTGGTGCCGCGTGTCGATACGGTGAATCGGGCGGGCGGCGTGGCTCATGCGCTGTCGCCGAAGCATGCGCTGGCGCAATACGCGGCGACCGGGTGCTTGAATGCGACGTTTTATGCGTCGGCGGAAGAGGATCTGGCCAAGGTGCTGAGCCTTTCGTCGCAGGTCGAGCCGGAGTTCCTGGCGAAGACGGCCGTGTACGCGCGTGAGAAGGGCTTCATGAAGGACATGCCCGCGCTGCTCTGCGCGGCGCTGTCGGTGCTCGAGCCGGCGCTCTGCGCGCGGGTTTTCTCGCGGGTCATCGACGACGGCAAGATGCTGAAGAACTTCGTTCAGATCGTGCGGAGCGGCGCGGTGGGGCGCAAATCGCTGGGGTCCATGCCGAAGCGGCTGGTGAAGGGCTGGCTCGACGCGAAGGACGACGTGGCGATCTTCCGGGCTTCGGTGGGGCAGTCGCCGTCGCTGGCGGACGTCATCAAGATGGCGCACCCGAAGCCGGCCTCGAAGGGTCGCGAGGCGCTTTATGGCTACTTGCTCGGCAAGAAGCACGACGCGGCCTTGCTGCCGGAGGTGGTGAAGCACTTCGAGGCGTACAAGGCGAACGGGCGGAAGGACGTCCCGGACGTGCCGTTCCAGATGTTGACCGCGCTGCCCCTGGGCGCGAGGGAGTGGAAGGAGATCGCGAAGAACGCCGGCTGGCAGATGACGCGCATGAACCTGCTGACCTTCGCGCGGCACGGGGTGTTCGAGGACGACAAGCTGGTGAAGCTGGTCGCGGCCCGGCTGCGCGATCGGGAGCAGGTGCGGCGCGCGCGAGCGTTTCCGTACCAGCTCCTGATGGCGTATCACGCCGCGGGCGAGACGGTCCCGCGGAGCATTGCGAATGCGCTGCAGGACGCGATGGAGCTGGCGATTGCCAACGTTCCGGAGATCGAGGGCAAGGTGTTCGTGCTGCCCGACGTCTCGGGGTCGATGTCGTCGCCCGTGACGGGAGTCCGGGCGGGGGCCTCGTCGGCGGTTCGGTGCATCGACGTTGCCGCGCTGGTCGCGGCGGCGGTGCTGCGCAAGAACCCCGACGGGGAGGTGATCCCGTTCGAGCAGCAGGTCGTGGACGTTCACTTGAACGCTCGCGATTCGGTGATGACCAACGCGACGAAGCTGGCCGGCATCGGCGGCGGCGGGACGTGCTGCTCGGCCCCGCTGGCGGAGCTGAACCGCCGCAACGCGAAGGGCGATCTGGTGATCTACGTCTCGGACAACGAGTCGTGGATCGACGGGCGCGGCGTGGGTCGCGGGACGGCGACGATGGCGGAGTGGACGGCGTTCAAGGTGCGGAATCCGCGCGCCCGGCTCGTCTGCATCGACATCCAGCCGAACGCCCACACGCAGGCGCCGAACCGGGACGACGTGCTCAACGTGGGCGGCTTCTCGGATGCGGTGTTCGAGGTGATCGCGGCGTTCGCGTCGCGCTCGGCGGGCGGGAACCACTGGGTGCACATGATTGACGACGTGAAGCTGTAAGAGCCAGCCTCGTCAGGCTCGGGTGCCCGAGGGGGGGAGTTTTTTGGGCCGAATGCGATCGGGACTACATTCCAAACTGTCCGTCTCGATCACACCTTGTCGGCTCTTTTTTGAAGGGTGCAAATCCCAGTTTGCATCAGAGTCGTTCCCGTTCCCGTTCCCGTTCCCGTTCCCGTTCCCGTTCCCGTTCTTCATTCCGGAGGCGCCGGCAGGCTCTTCGCCAGCTTGATCAACATCGA
>Ga0163144_10031221_pt1 | contig 10167 bp, 11 predicted proteins | sample OliLak19BULKMAT1_FD_123175 | JGI IMG/M metagenome (GOLD analysis project Ga0163144, IMG submission 123175) | Freshwater microbial mat bacterial communities from Lake Vanda, McMurdo Dry Valleys, Antarctica - Oligotrophic Lake LV.19.BULKMAT1 | ecosystem: Environmental > Aquatic > Freshwater >...
ACTGATACGCAAGTTGGAAACACGGATGCGCAAGTTGGTAAGGCGGAAGGGTAAACTAGGAAGGCTCGCCCTCGCTCGCGTCCCCGCGAGTGAGCTATTCAAATCCCTCCGGCATTCTTTAATACACAAGATGCGCACCAATACTCCACTCGCCAGAGGCAAGCGAAGGCGGTAAACTTAAACCTGTAAGGCACTCTGCGTGCCATGAAGCACAACTGTACAACACCTCTATTCTCTACTTCGCCCTAATGTCTCACACAAATCAATCATTCTAAGCAGCCATCTCGCTTCGCACGCTGCGTGCCACATTTGGCAATAAACGATACCGTTTCTACACAATTTCCTTTACAATTTCCTTTTCTCCCTGCGCGCCTTCACTTGCAAGCCTTTTCAATGCGGTTTCACTGATTTTAATCACCTTCCTTCCCTCCTATTGTCATTATCTGCGGAAGAGCTGCCCGATACTTTTGGCTCGTCAAAAAAAAAGGAATTGCATGAGTGTATTGTTTGTATTAATCGGTTTTAGCTTGGTGTTGGCGGTGGGCTTTTTGGCTGCGTTTATCATCAGTGTAAAAAGCGGGCAATATGATGACGAATACACGCCTTCGGTTCGCATCCTTTTTGATGATAAACCAACAAAATCTTCTTCACCAAAAGCCAAGTCTTAGGATATGGAAATTGAAAAATTCAGTTATGACAATCGCTCGGTGCGAAACTTTGCAATAGCAACTTTCGTGTGGAGCTTAGTGGGTATGCTAGTGGGCGTTATAGTTGCTTTCCAGTTTTTTATTCCCGAATTAAATTTTATAGAACAAGCCACCTTTGGCAGGCTGCGCCCGCTGCATACCAATGCGGTGATTTTTGCGTTTGTGGGCAACGGTATTTTTATGGGTGTGTATTATTCGTTGCAACGCCTTACCAAAGCGCGGATGTGGAATGATACGCTCAGTGCCATTCACTTTTGGGGTTGGCAACTGATTATTGTGGCTGCAGCTGTTACCTTGGTTTTTGGCATCACTACAGGTAAGGAATATGCAGAGTTGGAATGGCCTATTGACATCGCGATTACCTTGGTGTGGGTGGTGTTTGGCATCAACATATTTGGCACCATTCTTACACGAAGAGAAAGGCACTTGTATGTTGCTATCTGGTTTTACATTGCCACTTGGATAACCGTTGCGATGTTGCACATTGTAAATTCTATGGCTATTCCGGTGAATCTTTTTAAAAGCTATTCGCTGTATGCAGGTGTGCAAGATGCTTTGGTGCAGTGGTGGTATGGACACAATGCAGTGGCATTTTTCTTGACCACGCCTTACCTCGGCTTGATGTATTACTTTTTGCCAAAGGCGGCTAACCGTCCGATATATTCTTACCGACTTTCTATCATTCACTTTTGGGCTTTAATATTCCTTTATATATGGGCGGGTCCTCACCATTTGCTTTACACTGCTTTGCCTGATTGGGCGCAAAGCTTGGGCACGGTGTTTTCTATCATGTTGATTGCGCCAAGTTGGGGTGGTATGATAAATGGTTTGCTTACCCTGCGCGGTGCCTGGGACAAAGTGCGCGATGATGTAGTGTTGAAATTTTATGTGGTGGCGGTGACGGCTTATGGCATGGCAACTTTTGAAGGTCCATTGCTATCCATCAAAAGCGTAAACGCTATTTCGCACTACACCGACTGGACTATAGCACACGTTCACGTGGGCGCTTTGGGATGGAACGGCTTTCTCACCTTTGGTATTCTTTTCTGGTTGATTCCGCGATTGTTTCAAACAGAATTGTATTCGCGCAAACTGGCAAACATTCACTTTTGGTTGGGTACGCTGGGCATTCTATTCTATGTAGTGCCGATGTATTGGGCGGGCTTTGCGCAATGGTCTATGCTGCGTCAGTTTACACCCGAAGGCATATTGAAATATCCAAACTTTATTGAAACAGTAAATGCCATTATGCCGATGTATTACCTGCGCGCTTTTGGTGGAACACTATATTTAGTTGGCGCATGCGTTGGTGTATGGAACTTAATAAAAACAACACAGCAAGGTAAGTTTCTTGCCAACGAAGATGCCGAGGCTCCTGCCCTTACCAAAAACTACGAAACACATAGCAGCGAACACTGGCATCGTTGGATTGAACGCAGACCAATTCAATTGTTGGTGCTAGCATTTATTGCTGTAGGTATTGGTGGTGTAATTGAGTTTGTGCCTACCTTCCTGATTCAATCTAATATACCAACTATTGCGAGTGTGACACCATATACACCGCTAGAATTGCAAGGTCGCGATATATATGTTCGTGAAGGTTGCTATGTATGTCACTCGCAAATGATTCGCCCTTTCCGTGCCGAAGTGGCAAGGTATGGCGACTACTCAAAAGCAGGTGAGTTTGTATATGACCATCCTTTTCAATGGGGTTCAAAACGCACGGGTCCAGACATAGCCCGCGAAGGCGGAAAATATCCTGACAGTTGGCACTATAACCACATGGACGACCCACGCACTATGAGCCCGGGTTCTATCATGCCGCCTTATTCTTTTATGTTAGAGAATGATTTGAATACAGGCACTACCGAAGCTAAAATTCGCGCTATGCAAATACTTGGTGTGCCTTATCCTAAAGGTTACGACAAAATAGCCAATGCCGACTTAGAAAAACAATCGAAGCAGATTCAAGCAAGCCTTAAAAAGGATGGTATAGAAACCAGCGAGAAGAAAGAAATCATCGCAATGATTGCTTACCTGCAACGCTTGGGAACAGATTTAAAACCTGATGCGGCAGTAACAAAATAAGGAACAAAATCAGTCAATATTTAAAACGAAAAGTATGTTCAGTTTCATCAAAAAATACGCCACTACAATATCGGGCATTGATATCTATCCCAATATATCGCTTATGATTTTTGTAACGCTTTTTGCGCTCATGATTTTGTTTGCAATCAAGGCAAATAAGAAATTCATTCAAGAGTTAGAGAACATTCCTTTTCGCGATTAACACTAAAGAAATCAAATATTATGAACAGCAGTTTTAGAAATATAAGTTTGAAGAAGGTAGCAATTGCAATGGCTGGGTTAATAGTTTGCCATACAGGATTTGCTCAGGAAGCAGCACCAGCAGCAAACACAAATTCAGAAAGCAATATGATGATGTATGTGTTGATAGCTACAGGGGCAATTTTACTCTTAGGCATTATGTTGCTGGGCAATGTGATGTTGAAGTTAGCAAAGCTGATAGTGGAGAAAGAGAAAGGTAAAGCATTATTGATACTACTCTTATTTTGGGGCTCTACCATATTTGCACAAGAACCAGCAGCATCAGCAGCAAACACAAATACCCTTGTTTTTAATTGGGATATGATAGCAGCAACTGCTGTACTTTCTATGGAGTTGCTAACCATCTTGTTTATGCTTTTTATGATAAACAAAATGGCTGCATCACTATCCGATAAAAAAGAGGAAGCAACAAAACCGATATTTCATCTGCCTAAATTGTTCGACAACTTCAACGCATCGGTAGCAATAGAAAAAGAAGCCGACATCTTACTCGACCACAATTATGACGGCATCAGAGAGTTGGATAACAACTTGCCACCTTGGTGGAAATATGGTTTCTACCTTACCATTGTTTGGTCTTTTGCATACATGTTTTATTACCACGTGTATGGCGCACCGCTTAGCGAAGAAGAATACAAAACCGAAGTAATGGAAGCTAAAGCAGAGATAGATGCCTACATGAAAAAGAGCGCAAACAATGTAGATGAAAGCAACATAAAACTTGCAGATGCTTCGGGTATAAAAGAGGGCTTGGAAGTATATACAAATAACTGCGCCACTTGCCACGGCAACAATGGCGAGGGTGGTGTGGGACCCAACATGACGGATGCCTATTGGATACACGGTGGCGATTTGGCAAGTGTGTTTAAAACTATTAAATACGGCTGGCCTGCAAAAGGCATGAAAAGCTGGCAGACGGATTTATCGCCTGTGCAAATGAAAAATGTAGCAAGTTATATCTTGAGTTTTCAGGGCACTAACCCTGCCAATCCAAAAGCAGCAGAAGGAGAATTGTATCGACCAAACGAAGCTATTGATTCAACTGCAACTGCAAAGGTAGATACTGTATTAGTGAAGTAAAGAAAGGGGTTTCACCGTGCTTGTTCCGCCAAAGGTGTGGAGATTGTCAAAGGATACTAAGAAAAACAATATCACTGTATTTTAAAACTACCACAAAACACTACAATGAAAAATGAAGATGAAAGTTTTAGAGATTCCATTGGAACAATAAAGGAAGACGGAGATCGCAATTGGATTTTTGCGAAGCGTCCTATTGGAAAATTCTACAATTGGAGAAGTATTGTAAGTGTGTTTTACCTGCTGGTGTTCTTCACCCTACCTTGGATAAAGTATCAAGGCGAGCCATTATTTTTGGCAAACCTTGCCGAGCGTAAGTTCATTCTGTTTGGAGTGATCTTTTGGCCCCAAGATTTCTTCTTGTTTGTTATCGGCATGTTGACCTTCATTGTATTTATTGTGCTGTTTACGGTTGTGTTCGGCAGAATTTTTTGCGGTTGGGTGTGTCCTCAAACAATCTTTATGGAAATGGTTTTCCGCAAAATAGAATATTGGATTGATGGCGATGCCGACAAGCAAAGAAAGTTGAAAGCTATGGACTGGAACACTGAAAAGATAATGAAGCGCAGCGGAAAGTTCTTAGCCTTTTTTTCTATCTCTTTCATCATTGCTAACTATTTTCTTGCTTACCTCATCGGCATGGATAGTGTATTGCTATATGCCAAAGAAGGCATCTTTGCTCACCTTGCCACCTTTATCCCGCTAGTAATCTTTACCTCAGTATTCTTCTTTGTTTACTGGTGGTTTCGCGAGCAGGTATGTATCATCGTTTGTCCTTATGGTCGCTTGCAGGGTGTTATGCTCGATCCTAATTCAATAGTGGTTGCTTATGATAAAGTGCGCGGAGAACCGCGCGGCAAAATCAGCCGCCACAGTGAAGAGCCTTTGGGTGATTGCATTGATTGCTTTGAATGCGTAAAGGTTTGCCCCACCGGAATAGACATCCGTAACGGCACACAGTTGGAGTGTATTAATTGCACCGCTTGCATAGATGCTTGCGACACCGTGATGGAAAAAGTGCATCGCCCAATTTCGCTTATTAAATACGCATCAGAGAATACCATTGCGCGTGGCGAAAAGGTGCGTTTTACAAAGAGAATAGCTGCTTATTGCTTTGTCCTGCTTGCCTTGCTTAGTGTGTTGGTTGTGTTATTGGCTACCCGCAAAGACATTCAAACCACCGTGATGCGTGCGCAGGGAATGTTGTACCAAAATCAACCGGACAATAAAATCAGCAACCTCTACAACATCAAGATGGTGAACAAGACGCGTAACGATATGCCTGTTACGTTAAAGGTTGAGGATGCGGATGAATTTCCTGGTGAAGTAATAATGGTGGGCAAAGATTTAATTGTAAGAAAAGAAAGCGTTGGCGATGGCGTGTTCTTTGTGCAGATTGATAAAGATAAAGTGCATCACCGGAAGAATAAAATCGAAATTGGAGTTTACAGCAATGGCAGAAAGATTGATGAGGTGAAAACTAATTTCCTTGGACAAGGAGAGAAATAAAAAGAGATGAACAGATATGAGTATTTAGTGCAAAGACAATATAAAGCTCAACGCAATTAATACTTTGACTTAATACTTTATTCTAACTACTAAATACGTTCCTTCAAATACCAAATACCTATTATTATGCAAATACTAAATAAAATCAATTGGGGCTGGAGGATAACAATAGTGTATCTCGGCTTTGTGTTATTCATGCTTTTTATGGTGTTTAAAACACAGCAGCAAACCATAGAATTGGTTACCACCGACTACTATGCCAAAGAGCTGAAATATCAGGATCAATTAGACAAAATGAACCGAGCCAATGCGCTTGCCGAGCCCTTGCATTGGAATGTAAATGCAACAGGCATCACACTCAGCTTTCCCAAAGAGATGGCGGAGAAAGGAGTAAAATCAAACATTGTATTGTATTGCCCTAGCAACAGCAAAAACGACTTTGCTACTGATTGTAATGCTGATGCCGAAGGCAAATGCTTTATCCCGGCAAACAAACTAAAGAGTGGTGTGTATCAAATGCAGATAGAATGGCAGGCAGCAGACGTAAGTTACTATAACGAAGGGACGATTAGGATTCAATAGCAATCGAGAATAGCTTACAAAATTTCAGGCTAATGAAATATTGAACAATTCAGTAAGCGAAATGCCGTGGGCGCGAGCTTGCTGCGGTATTAAACTTTCTTCGGACAGACCGGGCACGCTGTTTACTTCCAACATAAAATACTCGCCATCTCTAATGATGTAATCTATGCGGCTCATGCCTTTAAAGTCGAGCTTTTTGTAAATCATGGCAGAAGTAGATTGTATCTCCGTAAACAGATTTGAATCAATTTCTGCAGGGGTTATTTCTTGACTGCCTCCTTCATATTTTGCATTAAAATCGAAGAATGAATTCTTGCTTCGAATTTCGGTAAGCGGCAGCGCAGTTACTTTTCCATCTATCGTAATTACACCGCAGGTAACTTCTGTGCCTTTAATGTACTCCTCCACAATTACTTCATCATCATATTTAAAAGCATTGTCCACAGCGTTTGCAAGGTCTTTAGCGTCCTCTACTTTAGCGGCTCCATAGCTACTTCCATTTTTGTTTGGCTTCACAAATACTGGATAAGAAAACTCAACTTCAGGGTTTGTGTTTTTGCGCTCTGCAAGGCGAAAAACTTTTGCCTTTGCAGACTTTACACCATAAAGGCTTAAATATTCTTTGCACCTATTTTTATCAAAAGTGATAGCCGCTTGCAACACACCGCAGCAGTTGTAGGGAATGTTTAGCAAGTCTAAATAGCCTTGCAATTTGCCATCTTCAGCAGGTGTGCCATGCAAAGCAACAAACACCTTATCAAAGATGATAAGTTCCCCTTTTACAACACAGGTAAAATCGTTTTTATCAATGGTAGCAATAGTGTTTCCGTTCTCTTCTACAACCCATTCTTTTTCATTAAGTACAATCTTAAACGGGCGATACTTTTCTTTATCCAGGTACTTGCAAACTACATCTGCGCTCTTTAAAGAAATACCTCTCTCGGCTGCGCTGCCACCTGTAACCACTGCAATATTTTTCATACTTTACCAGAATTGAAAGTGAAATTGAATTTGGAATAAAAGCAAGCAACTGATGTTAGTTCTTAGCTTTCCAATCTTGAAGCAATGCTATAAATTCTTCTTGTAGGACAGCAGATTTGTTATCGTCATACCATTGGTGAATTTGTCGCACTTTTTGTCCAAAAGAGGTTGTTGTATATGATTTGAACTTATCTACCATTACCTGAATCTGCTGTGGGCGTGGACCCCAAGTGCCAATTTCTTCCATTGTATCTTGATGCAGACAAATCAATTTTGGAATACTTCTTCCGCCTTCGGTGAGGTAAGCATCCATAAGGTCTAAATTCGTATCGCGCAGAATCAACTTTGTTTCAATATTACTATTTACATCTGCAAAAGCACACAAGGCAGGCACTATTTGCGCTGCATCGCCACACCAAGGCTCGGTGATAATTACCCAAATCCATCTGTCAGTAACAGAGGTTAAGAGATTATACAACTTTTGGTCAATGGAAATATTGTTGCTGACGCGTTGCATACGTTCAAGGTTTGCCTCGGTGTATTTCAGCATCTTCTCATTATCGTAAGGCGCAGAGGGAGATACATTGTTGATTATACTTTTGGTAAGTTCAATGTATTCTAGGTATGTAAGTGATTCTTGTAATTTAGCAGCAGTAATCATAGTGAACTACAATATAGGTTTTATTGAAATTTGATTAGTTCAAACAACTTCTTGTCCAATTGGTTACCATTGTTGTCAAAAATTGCCACACTATACTTTCCCGGTGATACAAATAATTCTGATTTCCAAGCAAAAATCCAGTCAGCACCTACCTCTTGCCGCATACTTTTTGATAGTGTTTCTTCACCAGATTTATTGACATTGAATACTTTAAAATCTATTGCAGAAGTTTTTAACCCTTCCGTATTACTCACCATCAAATAGAAAACACCATCCTCCTTTTCAGGTGAAGTGATATACTTTGAATTGCTTAGGAAGCAATTGCCATCACCATCTACGCCAGCACATATTGAAAGTTTTGATTGAGCGTTTAAATTAGTGCAAATCATCAGCGCAAATACACTGATAGAAATAAAGAACTTATACATCGAAATATTTTTGGTGAAAGTAAACTAATAAAAGCAAACAATAATTTGCGATGTGTATGTAAATAGCTATCGAACAGTATTAGCATTCAAACTTATTTCCTCCGAGGCAAAGTCTTTATACTCAAACGAATGATTGGAAGAAATAACAATCAATCGTTTGCCAGAGATGTGTTGCAATACCTTTTTATACCAAGCTTCCCAATTGGTATCGAAGTTACTTGTAGGCTCATCTAAAAACACAGCATCTGCCTTTGTGAATACAGCAAGAGCCAATTTTAATCGCTGTTTCATTCCCGATGAAAGCGTACGAATCTGTTTCTCCTCACCAATCTGAATTTCACTTAAAACACTTTCAATCGAAATTTCCAATTCTCTCTGTGCAGTATGAAATAGTAATAGTTCGACCACAATTATTTCCTCGGGCAATTCAAGATAGGGCGCGCAAAAAGTTGTGTGTAATAATGCTGATTCTGGTGCTTGCATTTCACCATTAATTAAGTGCGAAACGCTTCCTTCGTTTGGCGTTAGCATTCCAGCAATCACTTTAAGTAAAGTAGATTTTCCACTGCCGTTGTGCCCGGTAATGGCATAAGTTTTACCAATTGAAAATTCGTGCGTAATGCCCTTGAAAATCCACTGACTTTCAAATCGCTTACCAACATTTTCTAACTTAATCGTCATTATTTGCGCTGCTGAAGCCTTTCATTATCCCACGAACACTTTCACGTACAAAAGCAACTATTTCATCCTTTTCAGCACTTGCTTTTATTTCTGCTTCAATTATCTTTAAAGCATTGGTGGTGTTGAATCCGCGAACAAACAATATTCTGTAAATATCTAAGATATGATTTACCGTTTCGGTTGAAAATCCTCTTCTTCTTAATCCTATAGAATTCACTCCTGCATAGCAGGTTGGATGTCGGGCAGCACGCACATAAGGAGGAATATCTTTGTTCACTAATGTTCCTCCCGAAAGAATACTATGCCTTCCAATTTTTACAAACTGTTGAATAGAAACATTGCCTCCAAGAATGGAATAGTCTGCAATTTCAACATGCCCTGCAAGGTTTACATTGTTTGCCAATACACAGTTGTTTCCAACCATGCAATCGTGCGCAATGTGAACATAAGCCATCAATAAAGTATTGCTGCCAATAGTTGTTTTATGGGTTGCCTCGGTACCGCGATTAATAGTAACAAATTCTCGTATTACCACATTGTCGCCTATGTGCACTTCGCTTTTTTCGCCCTTAAATTTCAAATCTTGAGGTACTGCTGATATTACAGCACCCGGAAATATCTTACAATTTTTACCGATTCGAGCACCTTCCATAATAGTTACGTGAGAGCCTATCCAGGTGCCTTCACCTATTACTACATCTTTGGAAATGGTTACAAATGGCTCCACCACAACATTGTCGGCAAGTTCGGCTTGCGGATGGATAAAAGAAAAAGGTTGATTCATCTAAATTCAGTTACGCTACTAATCTTTACTATTTTAAAGCGTGTGAAAGTATGTAAATTATGCAGAGTTAAAACTGCAATGAGAAATAGACAAATTACTGAAAATTAAAATTCTAAAAAGCATTCAACTTAAATATGTTGAAAATCAATTTGCGAATTTGACGTGAAGCAGATATGTTTGCACAGTTAAAACAAACGCAATGTCAAAAATCATAGGTGGAATTTTTACAGTAGTAGGAACTTTTTTAAGTATCTGGTTGGTTTTTTTGTGGGCAAACTCCTCAAATTTTTTGGAATATAACGACCCAACTAAATATCAAACTTACTTGCAAACAGGCTTGGCAATACCAACATTAATTGCATTTTTACTTTTAACTGTTGGTCTTACCTTTATGTTTGTTTCTAAAGA
>Ga0163144_10031223_pt1 | contig 10167 bp, 9 predicted proteins | sample OliLak19BULKMAT1_FD_123175 | JGI IMG/M metagenome (GOLD analysis project Ga0163144, IMG submission 123175) | Freshwater microbial mat bacterial communities from Lake Vanda, McMurdo Dry Valleys, Antarctica - Oligotrophic Lake LV.19.BULKMAT1 | ecosystem: Environmental > Aquatic > Freshwater > Lake...
CCGGGTAACTGCTCCACGGAAAGTCGCGCAATGATTGTTCGGCCCTCAGCAGGCCGGCCCGCACCGGATTCAGATGCACGTAATCGCAGACCGTGTGCAGCGAATGGAGGGAAGCCAATCCAGAGCGGCGATGCCCGCCGCAGTCCCAGAGCCTGCGGCGGTGAGAGGGCGTATCATGGGTCGAAAACCGCTGATCACGAGCCGCAGACTCCTGATCACGGACTGATGACCCGTGATCCAACTCGTGAGACTCTTGATCAAGACCCGGAGACGGGTGATCCAACCCGTGAGACTCCTGATCACGACCCGGAGACGGGTGATCCGGCTCGCGAGACACCTGATCCGGTCCGGTAGACGGGTGATCCAACTCGTGAGACGATTGATCACGACCCGGAGAGGGGTGATCCGGCCCGCGAGACACCTGATCCGAGTCGAGAGACGGGTGATCCAACCCGCGAGACCTCTGATCCGGGGCCGAAGCGGCGTGATCCAGTGCGTGAGACCGTTGATCACGCTTGGAATCGGCATGATCAAGAAGGGGTGGGTGAACAGCCACCGCAGATTCAGCCGAATGTCACTCGCCCGGGCCGCGAATAGATGTTCATGGTCGGGCCGCGAAGGAAGCCGACGAGCGTCTGGCCGCTCTGCACTGCGAATTCCACCGCAAGACTGGAGGGTGCCGAGACGGCGGCGATGATGGCGACGCGCGCGGCGAGGGCTTTCTGCAAAATCTCGTACGACGCGCGTCCGCTGACCATTAGGATGTGCCGGTCCAGCGGCAGTTGGCCGTTGAGCAAGGCGTAACCAAGAACCTTGTCCACGGCGTTGTGCCGGCCCACGTCCTCGCGGAGGACCAGCATCTGTCCGCGGCTGTTGAACAGGCCTGCGGCGTGGAGTCCCCCGGTCCGCGCAAACGCCGCCTGCGCTGCGCGCAATTTGTCCGGAAGTTGTGCCAGCACTTTTGCGCTGATCTTCAGCGTGGATTTCACCCGCTTGAATTGCTGATGCACCGCCTCGATGGAGGCCTTGCCGCACAGCCCGCAGCTCGACGAGGTGTAGACGTTCCGGGTGAGCCGGGCGAAATCGACCTCCACGCCGGGGGCGAGAAACACGTCCAGCACGTTGCCCGATTCGTTGCGAACGTAAGGCGAGATCTTCAGCACGTCCTCGCGCGTGCGGATGATTCCCTCCGTGAGCAGGAAGCCGGCGGCCAGTTCATCGTCGTGCCCCGGCGTGCGCATGGTGACGGCGACCGACCGGGTGTCCACCTGGATTTCCATCGGTTCCTCGACCGCCAGTTCATCGACGTGTCGAATGGGTTTGCGGCCCAGTTCGCAGCGAAGGACGTGCTTGGTTTGCGTGGGAGACGAATCGGCCCGCATGGTGCTCGGTGGTGGGGCGAACGAAAACTAGGCCGGGATGATGCCCTTGCGAATGGCGAAGCGAACGAGGTCGGTCTGCGAACGCAGGCTCAGCTTGCGCATGAGATTGGCGCGATGCGTCTCGACGGTGCGCGGGCTGATGAAAAGCTCCTTGCCGATCTCGGCGCTCGTCTTGCCCTCGGCGGCCAGTTGCAACACGAGCCGCTCGCGATTGGTGAGCGTCTCGTACACGTCGAGATCGGATTGTCCGGGTCGCTCGACGTAGCCGGTGAGGGCGCGCTCCTCCAGCGCGGGGCTGAGGTGGCGTCGCCCGGCCATCACGGTGCGGACGGCCTGCACGAGTTCGGCGGCGGTGCTGTCCTTGAGGACGTAGCCGGAGGCGCCATTGCGCAACGCCTCCATGACATACGGTTCATCGGGATGCATCGAGAGCACGATGACGCGCGTATGCGGTGCGCTCTTGTGCACGCGGCGGATGACTTCCAGTCCATGCAGCCGGGGAATCATCAGGTCGAGCACGAGAATGTTCGGATGATGCTTCTCGACCAGCTCGACGGCGGTCAACCCATCCGCGGCCTCGCCAATGAGACGGAAATCACTCTGCGCCTCGAGCAGGGCTTTGAATCCCTGCCGGACCACGTGATGATCTTCAGCCAGTATTATTGTGATCATATTCCTGCGCCGCTCAATGCCGGTTCCCATTCGCCTGTGGCAGGCAGCGGCAATTCCACTGTGATCAAGGTGCCTGAACCCGGAGAAGATTCCAGTGTGAATTCGCCGCCGAGCAACTCAGCGCGCTCCCTCATCCCGGCCAGCCCGGTCGAATTACGCGCCGCCAGGGCCTGCTCGGCGTGGAATCCCTTGCCGCGATCCTGTACCTGCACGCGCAACCGTTCGTCGCCCGCCCACAGCCGCACGTCCGCCTCCTTTGCGCCGGAGTGACGCGCCACATTCGTCAGCGCCTCCTGCACAATCCGATAGGCGGCGGTCTCAATCGGCGCGGGCAAGCGGTTGAAAGTCGCCGTGCGCTTCAACTGCACCTGGATGCCGGTCTGTTTGCCAAACCTGCGGAAATGCCATTCCAACGCCGGCACCAAGCCGAGGTCATCCAGCATGTGCGGACGCAGATCGACGGAGAGCCGGCGGATGCGTTCCATCAAGTCATCAATCAGTCGCAGCGCCTCGGCGAAGGATTCGGCCTGCGCCGGGTTGGTCGGCTTCAGCGACATTTCCAAAACCAGCTTGAGACCGGTGAGCGTCTGGCCGAGTTGATCGTGCAACTCATGCGCGACGAAGCGGCGCTCCTTCTCCTGCACCTCCACCAGCCGCAGCGACATCGCGCGCAACGCCGCGTTCGCCTGGGACAATTCTGCGGTGCGCTCCGCCACGCGATGTTCCAGCTCGGCCTGAGCCACCCGCAAAGCCGACTCCGCCTGCTGGATGCGCAGCATCGCCTGGATGCGCGCAATCAATTCCCGGTTTTCAATCGGGCGCGCGATGTAGCTGTCGGCGCCCGCTTCCAATCCGCCCGCCTGGCTCTCCGCCGAAGTCTCCTTCTCCGAGAGCATCACCACGAACAGGCGGCTCGTCTCCGGGCTGGCCTTGAGTCGTCGGCAGACCTCGATGCCGTTGATGTCCGGCAGGCGCACATCGAGCAGGATCAAATCAGGATGCTCCGAGCGCGCCAGGGCCAGTCCCTCGCTGCCGGTCTTGGCTTCGATCACGGTGTAACCCGCCCCGCTCAGGACATGCGCGACCTTGAAGAGGACGACGGGGTTGTCGTCCACCAGCAGGATTCTCGCGGGTACTGCGTGTTCCATTCTTGAATGAGTTGATGCCCTCTCGGCCTGCCGCACCGGCACGTCCGGCGCGGTGCGTTGGTTGATTGGGCTACGGGGTAAACAATGCCCGAAGGCTGGCCTGCCCGCAAGCATTCGCATTACCCCCGCCGCCACGAAGCCATTGCGCCCCCTGGCTCAGGTTCGCGGTTACCGCTTCTTGGCCGCGCCTTGGAGTGACTTCACGATGCCGTCAATGGTGTGCTGCCTGGATTCCACGGTGGGTTCGAGGCCGAGGGCGGTGAGCGCCTTGCTGGTCTCGGGACCGATGGAGATGGTTTTCATCCGCGGAAAGGTCTTGAGCAGTTTCGGCAGATCAAAGCGCGCGTGGAAATTCTCGACGGTGGAACTGCTGGTGAACGTGATCCAGTCCGCGCCTTCTTCGAGCAGACGCGCGGCGGCGCCGTTGCGGTCGTCGGTTTCAGGCTCGGTCTTGTAAACGGCCACGTCATCGACGATGGCGCCCATCTCTTCAAGCGTCTTGGGCAGTTCGGGATTGGCGACCTGTGCGCGCAGCATGAGGAAGCGGAGATTCTCCACGCTCTCGAACCCGGAGAGGGCGGTGGCAATTTTCTTCGTGAGGTATTGTTCAGGCATCACGTCCACGCGCAGATGATGCTCCTTGACCTTCGCGGCGGTGGCGGGGCCGACGGCGGCGATGCGCACGTTGCCCAGCGCGCGCACGTCCTCGTAGGCCTTGTAGAAATAATCGAAGAAACACGTCACGCCGTTCGGGCTGGTGAAGATGAGCCAATCATAATTACCGATGCCTTCGAGCGCTTCGACCAGCGCCACGCGTTCCTCGGGCGGGACGATCTTGATGGTGGGAATTTCGAGAACTTCCGCGCCGAGTTCGAGCAGTTGCCGGGAGAGTTCGCTGGCCTGCTCGCGGGTGCGGGTCACGACGACGCGCTGGCCGAAGAGCGGCCGCTGCTCGAACCAGTTTAACTTCGCGCGCAGCTTCACCACGCCGCCGATGATGGTCACGGCCGGGGCGGTGAATTTTTTTTCCGCGACCACACCCGCGATGGTGCCGAGTGTGCCTTCGATGGATTGCTGCCGGCCGGTGGTGCCCCAGCGAACCATGCCGACGGGCGTGGATTTATCCATGCCGTGCGCGACGAGGGCGTCTGCGATCTGGCGGATGCGTTCGACGCCCATGAGCACGACCTTGGTGCCGGGAGTGCGGGCGAGTTGCGCGTAATCAAGCGCGGTCTCGTCCTTGGTCGGATCTTCGTGCCCGGTGATGACGGTGAAGCTGCTGCAATGCTCACGGTGCGTGAGGGGAATGCCCGCGTAGTTTGGTCCCGCGACGATGGAGGACACGCCGGGCACAACTTCAAAGGGAATCTTCGCCGCGGCAATTTCTTCCGCCTCCTCGCCACCGCGACCGAAGATGTAGGGATCGCCGCCCTTGAGTCGCACGACGGCCTTGCCTTCACGGGCTTTGGCCACAAGCAATTGATTCAGTTCCTCCTGCGGGATGGCGTGGTCCTGGGCGCGTTTGCCGCCGTAGATGATCTCGGCGGTCTTGGGCGCGAGGCGGAGCAGGTCGGGATTGACGAGCGCGTCATAGACGACGACATCGGCGCGCGCGAGAAGTTCCGCGCCGCGCAAGGTGAGGAGTCCCGCATCGCCGGGTCCGGCGCCGACCAGGTAAACTGTGCCCGTGTGTTTCATTCAGGTGCGCAGCGTAGGTGTAAGCGCGCCCAGAGGCAATAGTTGCCGAAGCGGGGCGGGAACCGAATGCAGGGAGTATTCGCTCAGACCGAGAAGCCGGCCGCCTGCGCATCCGTGGCGAACATCTTCACGGTATCGAGGGAGAGGGCGGTGAGATCCGTGCCCGTCATCTTGATGGCCTTGGAGAGAATGTCGTGCGGGACAGTGACGATCTTGCAGCCGCATTTGTCCGCCTGGAAGATGTTCAAGACTTCGCGCACGCTGGCCCACAGGAGTTCAGCCTTGGGCTGATTGTGCAGCAACGCCCCGCTGGCGCGCATGAGCGGTTCGGGATCAACGCCCGTATCCGCGATGCGACCGGCGAACACGCTGACCACGGACGGAACTTTCGGATTCAACGCCTCGCTGACGCCGCGAACTTGATCGAGCGTGAGGATGGCGGTGATGTTTAACTGCACGCCTTGCGCGCCAAGCTCCTTGATCAACGGTAGCGTCGTTTCCGAACGCGTGTTGGTGATGGGAATCTTCACATACACGTTCTTGCCCCAGGCCGCGATCTTAAGCGCCTGGCGCTTCATCTCGGTAGTTTCGTCCGAGAACACCTCGAAGGAAATGGGCTTGGTGGTGACGCTCTGGAGAATCTCCTTCGCGAACGATTCGTAGTCGCTGATGCCCGCCTTGCGCATCAACGTCGGGTTGGTCGTCATGCCCTGGATGAGCGGGTTGGCGTTGAGGCTGAGGATGCCGGCCTTGTCGGCGCCGTCGGCATACAGTTTGACGGTGAGTTGTTGAAGCAGAGTTTGCATAGGCTGTGGCAAGTTAGCGGTGTATTTCGTCGCCATCAAGGGACCGGGGACCGCTGATGGTCAAGAATGATGTCGGCTGCTTCGCTGAGGTTTTTAACCCGGTAATCGGGCGCCTGGCGCAATGCTTCATCGTATTCGTAGTCGATGAGAATCGTCCGGCAGCCCGCGGCGTGACCCGCATCAATGTCACGCCAGCGGTCGCCGACCATCCAGCTTTGTTTCAAGTCGATGGCCAGAGCTTCCGCAGCGCGGAGCAGCATTCCCGGTTTGGGTTTGCGGCAATCGCAGTCGGATGCGCCCTTGCCGGGGTGATAGCAAACCTCCACGCGGTCGAGGGCGATTTGCCGGCGCATGTGTTCATGGAAAGATTCCACCGTGGATTGCGCCAGAGTGCCGCGACCTACATCCGGCTGATTAGTGGTCACAATGAGGAGAAAACCGGCCTGCTTCAGTTTGACGCAGGCTTCAACGACGCCGGGGAGAATCTCGAATTCCTCCAGCGTCGTCGGAGGATAAGGTTTGCCGTCGCGGGTGAGCGCGCGATTGATGACGCCGTCGCGGTCGAGGAAGACCGCTCGCCTCACTTCGTCCCTTCCCACTTGGTCCGGTTCACTTTCAGCTTCGGATGCGAGACGAACAGGTGCCACACGACCGCCTGGAAAGCCTCCGAATGCGGCGTCACATGGTCCGCGTTCACCGTGGGTACGATCACGCAGGCTGTGGCTTCTTTGGCCGTGTAACCGCCGTCGCGTCCCACGATGCCCACCACGGATGCGCCGACGGATTTCGCCACTTGAATCGCGCTGACGAGATTGGGACTGACGTTCTTTTCCAAGTTTCCTCCACCGACGGAAAAGATCAGCAAGCCATCCTTGCCATTGAGGCGGCTGCCTTTGAGCCATTCACTGAACACCGTGGCCCAGCCTTGGTCGTTGGTGCGGGCAGTGAGTTCCGAGACATTGTCCGTCGGCGCGTAGGCTTCGAACCCGCAAATCTTCCGAAAATCATTTACCGCATGACCTGCATTCGCCGCGCTGCCGCCCACGCCGAGGATGAAGAGCCGCCCCCCGCGCTCGCGGATTTTCGCCAGCTCCTCGACGGACCTTTCGATCACTTCCGCGTTCAGGCCCGCGACAACTTTCTGCGTCTCTTCCAGATATTGCTGCGTAAAGGTCATGCGCGGATAAAACACCGCCGCCTGTCGGTTGAGAAGTGCGAAGATTACTGACCCGATGGCGCGGGCTGAAATTCGCGTCTTTTCCCGCCTCCAACTCACAGGCATGATTTCCGCGTGAGCGATGTTCTCCCTTTCGTCACCGTTATCGTGCCGACCAAGCCGGGTCAGGCGGAAATTCCCGCCGTGACCGCGGCGCGCGCCTTCGACTACCCGCGCGAACGCCTGGAGATCATCGTGGCCCGTGGCAAACAACCCGCCGTCCAGCGAAACGTCGCCGTCCGTGCCGCGCGGGGTGAACTCCTCTACTTTCTCGACGACGACGCCATCGCTGGCCCTGCGAACTTGCGTCGTGCGGTCGATCATTTTCGCGAGGCCCGGGTGAAAATGCTCGGCGGCCCCAACCTCTGTCCGGCCACCGCTCCCGCCCTCGAACAAATCTTCGCCGTCGTGCTCGCGAGCTGGCTCGCGTTTGGGCCCAGCCGCGCCCGCTATGATCGCATCGGCGTGACCCGTCCCAGCGGCGAGAAGGAATTGATCCTTTGCAATATGATGGCCCGCCGCCAGGCGTTCCTCGACGCAGGCGGCTTCAACGAGGCGCTGTATCCGAACGAGGAGAATGCGCTGATGGACGAGCTGCAAAAGCGCGGCGCCATCCTGCTCTACGATCCGGACTTCATCGCGCACCGCCGTCCGCGGTCCACGCTCAAGGCCTTTGGCAAAATGCTCTTCAACTACGGCCGCGGACGGGCTGAACAATTCCGCCTCCACCCAACTCCGGGCTCCGCGCTCAATTTCGTCCCGCCACTTTTCTGCGCCTACCTCGCCGCCGCTCCCTTCTCCTCCCTCGCGTTCGGCCCGGTCGTCTTTGCCCCGCTGGGGCTTTACCTCGTGGTTGTGTTTTTGCAAACCCTCGCCTCCATGCTCAGCAAAGGTTTTGGGCGCAGCCTGTTGGCCGCGCCGCTGCTCGTGGTCAGCCACGTCTGCTACGGATTGGGCTTCTGGCGCGGCCTGTTCACCCCGCTCAAGAAGCCCGGCGACCGTCCCGTCACTGAGGTCACCCTCGATTCGATGCCAGTGTGAAGCGCCCGTCGAAGCGTCAAACCGCCCCCGCGAATGCAGGTTTGACGCGCCCGCCGCTTTGCCGCAAGCATCCCCCCCTCTTGACGATGGACAACCTGCTCCTGCAGCGTGACGCCTCCGGTGGCCGCCCGCGACAACCTGCACTCCGACATGGATAACGTCGGCCTCCACCGGCCGCGCAACCTCGATTGGAAGCGCGCCGCTGCACTCCTTTACGGCGATTGGGGCACCAGCAAAGCCTACGTCATCGGCCTGGCCTTTGTCGCCGCGGGCTATTCCTCGCTGCCCATCATCGTCGCCGTCTGCGCGCTCACCGCGCTCGTCGGCTACAACTACATCATCATCTGCAAACACTTCCCCGACGGCGGGGGAGTCTACTCCGCGGCGCGCAACCAAAGCCGTCTCCTCGCCGTCATGGGGGCGCTGCTGCTCGTGGCCAACTTCACCGTCACCGCCGCCATGAGCGGGTGGGCGGCGATGAAATACTTCGGCGTGCCCAACCAATGGGTCGCCGTCGCCACCGCGCTTATCATCATCGGCGTCGGCGCGTTGAATTACTTCGGGCCCAAGCACAGCGGCAGCCTCGCCGTCACCCTGGCCCTGCCCATGGTCGTCGTCGTCGTGTTCATCATCATTTTGAGCGTGCCGTACCTTTCGCTCGAACACCTGCATTCGACGGATCTCCCCTTCTCCAAGCAATGGGTTGCCTTTGCCGGCGTCATTCTCGCGTTGAGCGGCGTCGAGGCCATCGCCAATCTTACCGGGGTGATGAAGCTGGATAAAGGCTCCACCATGGAGAAGCCCAGCGTCGTCCACACCTCGCGCCTCTCCATCATCCCCGTCGCCCTCGAAGTCGTCATTGGCACCGTGCTCCTCGGCTGGGCCATGCTGTCGCTCCCGGAATATCTCGCGCCGGATCTACAGCACCGCTGGGAAGACATGCTCCGCTTCCTCGCCGAGGAATATGGCGCCATGACCTGGGGCATCACCTTTGGTAAAATCTTCGGCCTCATCGTTGGAGCAGTCGTGGGACTCCTGCTCCTCAGCGCCGTGAACACCGCCGTGGCCGCGCTCATCGGCCTCCTCTACATGCTGGCCCGCGACGGCGAAATGCCCCGCCCGCTCGCCCGGCTCAATTCCCACGGCGTGCCCTGGCTGCCGCTCGTCATCTCCGTCGTCCTGCCCATTTGCGTCGTGGCCGTCGCCTCCGACCTCGCCACCCTCGCCGACCTCTACGCCATCGGTGTCGTCGGCGCCATCGCGGTGAACCTCGGCAGTTGCACCTTCAACAAGCTCATTCAAATGCACTGGGTCGAGCGCCTCATCATGGGCGCCACCTTCCTCGTGCTGGCTGTCGTCGAGGTCACCATCGCCTGGACCAAGCCCAACGCCCTCTTCTTCGCCGTCCTCATCCTGGGCGTTGGCATCGGCCTGCGCGGCTACTCCCAACGCCGCGCCGGCCTGCGCACCGTCACCGTTGGCGAGGAGATTGCCGCCGCCGTCTCGCCCGAATCCCTCCCCGACTTTCGCCTCAACCTCGAACCCGGCCAGGCCATCCTCGTCGCCGCGCGCGGATTGAACCCCGTCCTGCGCTTCGCTCTCGAGGAAGCGCGACTGCGCGAGGGACGCCTCTACGTTCTCTATGTGAAGGAGCTCGCTGTCACCCTGACCGGCCCCGTTTCCGGCGGCGATTCCCCGCGCTGGCAGGACGACAAGACCGCGCGCGAAATCATGTACGGCATGATGGCCCTCGGCAGGGAAAACAACGTCACCATCATCCCCCTCTACTCCGTCAGCGACAACCCCGCCGGCACCATCCTCGACCTCTCCGCCACGCTGGGCATCGACATCCTCATGCTCGGCACCCCGCACCGACATGCCTTGATTCAACTGCTCAAAGGCAACGTCGTCACCGAAGTCGCCCGCAATCTCCCCGAGAACATCCGCCTGATTATCTACGGCTGAAGCCGGTTCGAGGCGGGTAGTCTATGGCGCGAAGATCGCGCCGGAATTAGTGCGCGCCCCGCCGCCATTCACCCCGCCGTCCTGACCGCAGCCGCTGTGGTCGTAGGCGGTGACGAACAGGTTGATCTCATCGAAGCGCCAGTAGCCGAGCAGGTCATTGATGCCGTCGCAGAGGAGGGCGCCGGCGGGCCGGCTGGAGGAGAAGTTGGAGACGCCGTGGACGTTGGTCCAGAGGAGCC